>Ga0214921_10008721_pt1 | contig 13038 bp, 4 predicted proteins | sample LL1505_MetaG_FD_177992 | JGI IMG/M metagenome (GOLD analysis project Ga0214921, IMG submission 177992) | Freshwater microbial communities from Lake Lanier, Atlanta, Georgia, United States - LL-1505 | ecosystem: Environmental > Aquatic > Freshwater > Lake | place: USA: Georgia | collected 2015-05-28 | reverse complement strand
AATCAAGAACGACCGAGGGTCTATCCGGGACTGTCCACCACTCCTTTGTTGCTCTTCCATAATCTTTTTCATAATGAGTTTTTGGCGATTCACATAGTTCTGAACAATGGCGGGTGAATATGCACCATGAATGAAGAGTGGGGGTACCATTTTCTTGTAGAAGTCATTGGATTCCTCTGTGCCACTGATCACTGTGCCGAGAGGGATATTTTTGTGATGAAAGAGAACATCCCGGACTAGGGTGGATTTTCCTGTGCGGCGGCGACCAATGAAAATGCAGACGGCATCCTCTGGAATCTGGGCCATGTTGAATTTCTTCAATTGGAGATTCATGGCTGCGGATGCCATGGGAGATCAACTAACAGGTCTAGATTTTTCACAGATATCTGAATGACGCATTGAATCGCGAATCGCGAGTCGCGAGTCGCGAGTCGCGGATCTTTGTTCACCAGACCCTTCTGTCCTAAAGTAATGTCATCCCCGTATCCCTCCCTTCGTACGGCCCCTCTTCCTGTACCTGCTATCTGGGATATCAAGCCGCCGATTTCCCTCCAGGCCTCCCTTGAAACGCGATTTAAGCCTCTCCAAACGACCTACCCCGGTATGACCCGTTTTGGAAAGACAAACAAGAATTCACCCTTCTTGAGATTTGATCACATGTGGCATCTTGACCAATTTACGGGTGAGGTGCCTCAGAGATCGGGCTCCTTTTCTGGAAAGGCTAGGGCCTTCAAGAATGGTGTAGCGACTGACCAACTCGTTGACATCTCAGGATTCTGTAAGATTACACATCTCCTCGATGCATACAAGATCATCCAGGGGAATTATCCTATTTCTCAGCATCCGGCTCTTCCAGCACCTGGCCGGAAGTCAGCGAAGGTCTACAGCAAACTCCATGATCCTCACAACCAAGCGTATGTTGACTCTGTGGCCTGTTACATGTTGAGCAAGTTTCGCGAGGCTGGGCACTCACCTCACTTCTCGCTCTTTTATGGAGCCTATCTTGCCATTGCGAAGGAGTACTATTACAATATCACAGAGGAATTCTCGGAACTTCGCTTTGAGTCATGGTTCTGGCGTCGGCATGCCCAGGGACAGTTCAAGTTACTTGGCTTCGAAGGAGATCGGCCTATTTCTGAGGACGACCCCCTGATGGAACCACCTTCTGATTTATCAGAAGCGAGTTCCTGTACAGACAGTGATAATACTCGCTATAGTCGGAATAGCAAGATCTCAGAACTACATGACGGTGATGGTGCTAGCGCTGGGGGTGGCAGCCTTCACTCGGCGTCTATTACAACAGGATCTGAAAAGGATAGTGAGACAGATGAATCTGGTGCGGACGATGAATCTGAATCGGATGAATCAGGTTTAGGGAAGGAAATGAAATTCTTCGCGGCTCTTTCTGAATTTCCCACTATGCTCATGTTCTTGGAATCGAACCAGGATACCATGGATTCTCTTCTAGAGGATGACTGTCCTCACATGGATGCATCAGTTGAGACGCCGGAGTGGGAGGCTCGGTGGTCTGCATGGCTGTTCCAGGTTATCGCGGCGCTGTGTCAGATTCAGAGTCTATGGGGTATGACACACAATGATCTTCACAGCAACAATATCTTGTGGACCCCTACGACGGCCACTCATCTGTATTATAAGACTGTGGATGGACGTCAGTGGAAGGTGCCGACCTATGGAAAACTCTTCAGAATTATTGACTTTGGTCGTGCCATCTATACACATAACAATACGCTCTGTATTAGTGATGATTACTGGCCAGAGAATGAGGCGGGGACTCAGTATAACTTTGGCCCGATGTATGATCCGAAGGAGCCACGTGCGTACCCGAACCCGTCCTTTGACTTATGTAGATTGTCTGTGAGTATCATTGAGGCGCTTTTCAATGAGATTCCTGCAAACAAGAGTGACTCAGATCGTATCCTATCCTCTGAACCAGACCGTATACAGAAGGAGACTGTCTCGGAATTATTCAATGTCTTGTGGGAGTGGCTCATAGATGAGGACGGTAAGAATGTCTTATGGGATGCAGATGGATCAGAGCGTTATCCCGGATTTGACCTGTATTGTGTAATTGCACAGAAGGTAAAGGGTGCTGTACCTCGTGAGCAATTGGAGAAGGCACCCTTTATCGCTTACGCCTTGTCGCCTTCAGAGTGTGTGCCTTCAGATGAGCCCGTTTATTCGCTGTTTTGTTAGGCCTGGAGCACTTCGCCTTCCAACACCAGGGATTTGTACCCTTCTTTTTAATCCACATCTCAGGATGACAGTGAGGACAATCACCGACATCTGGAGAACAACATAACATCTATCTACTTAATAGATATGTCAGGGGCGGCCGTTGCAGCGGCTAGAAATCAGTCTGCTAAAAATAAGGCAAAGGCTGATAAACACTTGGCTCATTTGAAATATGCTGTGATGAATGCACCAATTTTCCTGTGTTCTACACACGGCGTCTATGATGTAGAAAAGCCTCTTGAGCCATGGACTGTACCACCAAGGACTTTTATCTTTGAGGCACAGAGTATTGGAGATCTCACCTTAACCGGTCTTGATAAGCCGTTATGGGAACTGCTTCAGGGTGGAAAACGCTGGGGATTTCTTGCTTATCTCTTAGGATATCATGCGGCTATAGCTGCAAAGGGATTTAAAGTCTTTGATGTGTATAAGCGTCTATTTAAGAATTTTATTCTTTATAAACCGGGTGATACTATACACCTTCGTACTCTAAGTATTGGAGGTGGGAGAGTTCAAAATGCAACTGAATCTGGAAGGCGAACATATGAAAATATGGGATTTTACAGATTTGATGCAGGAGGAGAAGCCTTTCCTTATAAGGGATATGGTCGGCGGATGCCAAATGGATCTAGACCACCTTATGAAATTCTTCCTCTGATGCACGATGAGATGGTGACACACGAGGAATTTGCTACAACGGATCGCGATTTTACACATTATCTTCAATTAGAGGGTGACCCTAAATACTTGTATAATAGAGGTCCAATCCGTAATAATTTTCGCCGTGTATGGAAGGCGGGCGAGGATCCGAAGGCATATAAGATTATTGTTTTCTCATCTTGCGCGGCGGTAAGTGGTGCGGAGACGGAAGTAGGTGCTGCACGTGTTGTAGAAATTGCAAGGCTTCAGAGAGAACGAATCTTGGAATCATGGGCTATGGGTTTGACAAGTTTATCGGGAGCAGAAGAAATTTCTGCAGACGCAGCTGCAGGCGCTGGAGGTGCAGCTGCAGATCCACTTACAGATAGAATTCAGTACTCACTGCGATCAAAGGCAAGGGAAGTATTCATTGCGCCAACCGATAACGCAATTGAATTTTTCTCAAGAGAAGATGCAGATCTAGGTGCGGCTCTAGTCGCTGGAGGTCGTCGCAAGAAACGTCACCACAGAATCACTCGCAGAAGGCGCTAGAGAATATTCAATAAGTCCAAAGGATTCACATAGTTTAGAATAAGTAAACTATGTGAAGTAGTCTTGATATTGAATAGTTATGGAATTGCAGTAGTCGCACCAAGAACAGCAGCAATCCGATCAATTGCGGCTTGCATTGTAGTCGGCACAGGGCTAGCCCAGTATGTAGCATTTGCTGTATAGGGTGGATTACTAGGACCTGTAGCGCCAGTAACCCCTGTAGCACCTGTAAATCCACTATTTGTTCCGGTATCACCCTTTACACCGACAGGTCCAAAATAAATATCTGATACCGCAACTTGTCCATATATTGCAACATGCATATTAAATACACCTGGTGTACATGGTAAATTAATATTAATTGGATTATAATTAGAATCACGTAGCCCATAGACTGAAAACATGTATTCATTACGAACCATCGTAATTATTCCATTAACTACTTGATAAGGGTATTCTATATCAGTTCCTGCTAGTCTAATTCTAATTGAACCAGGTTGAATATAGAGTCCTTCTGTAATATCATTATGACTTTCAATTCCATTGGCTGTATCTACCAAACTATTACTTCTAGAAAATCCTATTATATAACCTATAGAAAATCCTACCTGAGCAATAAGTTGAACTGAATTAAATGAAATATATGCCGCTGGATATCGTTGATTTGAGATTGCTTGTGCTATCCAAAGACCCGAATTATCATTTGAACTAACATTCGTTGATGTTGTGACTGTATTTGTACCATTGGTCCATGAAAAAGTTCCAGGACCTGGAACTCCTTGATCACCTGTTGCACCAGAACCTGTAGCACCCGTTGCTCCAATAAGACCTGTAGCACCTGTAGTACCAGTTGCACCTGTCGCTCTCGCATTACCAGGCTGACCAGGCTGACCAGGTGGCCCCGTATCACCTGTGGCTCCTGTTACCCCCGTATCACCAGCGGCTCCTGCGGCTCCTGTAGCTCCTGTATTCGCAGAACGTCCTTGAAGACCCTGTGGTCCTGTAGGACCTATTCTACCCGTTGCACCCGTTCCAGAATTAGAGCCAGGTGGTCCAGTAGGACCTGTTGCACCCGTGGCACCCGTTATACCCGTGGCACCTGTAGGACCCGTATTTACTGTACCACCAGGAGAACCCGTAGCACCGGTGGTTCCACCAACCCCTGTAGCACCTGTAGTACCTGAAGACCCAGTGTAACCAATAAAACCTCTTGGACCCTGTAATCCCTGAATGCCTGTATAACCACCAGGATCACCAGTAGGACCTTTATCACCGGTCATACCCCTTGGACCCGTTCTACCAGTATCACCAGTAGAACCTGTAGCACCTGTATAACCTGTATCACCTGTATCACCCCCAGCATCACCCTTAGCACCTGTATAACCTGTATCTCCTGTAGCACCTGTATAACCTGTCGCACCTATTGCACCCGTATCACCTGTCGCACCTGTATCACCTGTCGCACCCGTATATCCTGTATCACCTCCTGGAATACCATTAGGACCCGCTGCACCTGTTGGTCCTGTATCACCCATAGTACCCATATCACCTATATCACCCTTATCACCTGTAGCACCTGTATAACCTGTAGCACCCCCAGCATCACCCTTAGCACCTGTAAATCCTGTAAATCCTGTAGCACCTCTAGCACCTGTAGATCCGGTATTTGTTGATATACCTGGAATTCCTGCAAATCCTCTTGGGCCCGTCGGGCCTATAGGACCATTTAGTATGGTCCAGCCTTTATTTGATGTATTCAGTATACTAGGTATAGTTGCATTATTATTTATCATAGAAAGATATAGTGTATCTGCTTCATTAAGATCATAACCATAGTAAAGCACAATATCATTAATATTATATGTTGTACCAGGATTCCAATATTCTCTATAAGTAAACCCTAACCCTGTTGCACCCGTTCCAGAAAAATTACCAGGTATACCTTGGGGTCCAGTAGGACCTGTATCACCCGTGGCTCCTGTATCACCCGTGGCTCCTGTAAACCCTGAATTTGGCCCGGTATCACCTGTGCTACCTACGACTAGAAGAGCCCAGTAGCCAGTATCGCCAACTAAAATTACATTATTAGTATTCTGTTGTATACAGACATAGGTTATATTATTATATATTACAACATCACCTGGATAATAAGTAGTAAGCTCAACAAAAGCATGTCCTATAAAATTCAAAAGCGTGCCAGTAGCACCTGTAGGACCCGTATTTTCTGTACCACCAGGAGGACCAGTAGCCCCAGTATCCCCAGTAGCCCCAGTAGACCCCTTTGCCGCAAGGAGTATCCAATATTCACCGATATCTTGACCTTCTGGAGTAATTTGATATGCTTCCAGAATACAATAGAATGTTTGACCGTTATATGATACTACATCACCAATCTTATAAGATGTAGTGCTGCTAGGATTAAAATTACCTAAAAAATTCCATAATGCGCTTGCACCTGTTGCACCTGTTGCACCTGTTGCACCTGTAAAACCTGTAGCGCCTGTAAAACCAGTCGGTCCAGTATTTACAGTTCCACCAGCAGCGCCTGTAGCGCCTGTAAACCCTGAATTTAGACCAGGCTCACCTTGAGCACCTGTAGCACCCGTATTATCCGCCGCACCAGGAGGACCGGTCGCACCTGTAAATCCTGTGGGGCCTACCGAACCCATAGGTCCATAATGAATATTTGATACGGTTCCCGCAGTAGAGAGTGACACATCAAGATTTATTACATTTGTAACTGTCATTGGAGTTACAAATGCACGAGATAGATTGCGATATACTGAGAAATTAATCCCATCATACATCATTAACATTGTATCACCGAAACTACTAGTAAATACGGTCGGTTCTCCATCATTAGAATATAAACTACCATTTACTATAATATGGTAAGCTCCACCAAAACCAAACATCTGAAGTCCATATAAAATATTTGTATATGTATTAATTGCGGGTGTAACTAAGGTACCTGTTTGAGAAAATCCTATTTTATATGAAAAACCAAAGGCTAGCACATGTTCAAATGTAATATATGCTGTTGGAAATGATTCATTTGAGATAGCCTGTGATACATAATTTACTGTAGCATTTGTTGAAGTAACGCTGATTGGAGTTGTAGATGTATCTGTACCATTCCGCCATGAAAAGGTTCCAACACCTGACGTACCTGTAGCACCCGTTCCTGAAAAAGAACCAGGAGGACCGGTCGCACCGGTTGCACCAATATCACCAGTAGCACCTGTAAATCCTGTATCACCTGTAAAACCTGTAAATCCTCTCAACCCTGTAGCACCTGTAGTTGAAGCACCACCTGGAATACCTCTTGCACCTGTATCACCTCTTGCACCTGTATCACCTCTTGCACCTGTAGCACCTGTAAAACCCGTATCACCTGTAGCACCTGTAGCACCTGTATCACCTATAGGACCAGTATCACCTGTAGGACCAGTATTTTCTGTACCACCAGGAGGACCTGTATCACCAGTGGCTCCGCCAAAACCAGTATCACCTGTAGGACCAGTATTTTCTGTACCACCAGGAGGACCTGTATCACCTGTGGCTCCGCCAAGACCAGTATCACCTGTAGGACCAGTATTTTCTGTACCACCAGGAGGACCTGTATCACCTGTAGGACCAGTAGAACCTGTAGGACCAGTATTTTCTGTACCACCAGGAGGACCTGTATCACCTGTGGCTCCGCCAATACCAGTATCACCTGTAGGACCAGTATTTTCTGTACCACCAGGAGGGCCTGTATCACCAGTAAACCCAGTGGCTCCGCCAAGACCAGTATCACCAGTAAAGCCTGTGGCCCCGTCAACACCTGTATCACCCGTGGCTCCGCCAATACCAGTAGCACCTGTAGACCCTGCACCCCCTCCTCCACCACCTCCAGTATTTACAATCCACTGGGTATTATAATCAGTTCCGTCTATTTTTGCTAGAATCTGACCAGCCGTTCCTCCTGCTGGCACACCTACGCCTGTCGCACCTGTTGCACCCGTAGTGCCCCTCAAACTGACTGTCTGCTGCGGCCAAGGCATAATACTAGTATGTAATTATGTTTTAGGACCGTATAATGTACCCGTAGACGTATCTATATAAAAATCGCCGACTGAACCGAATGTATCATTGGGTGGACCAATTCCACTTAAGATTCGTGTACCCGTTGCACCAGTCGCACCCGTTACACCAGAACCAGTAGCACCTGTAGAACCAGTTGCTCCAGAACCAGTAGCACCTGTAGAACCAGTTCTACCAGTGTAACCGGTAAAGCCAGTGGCTCCAGTAGTACCAGTGTAACCGGTAAAGCCAGTGGCTCCAGTGGCTCCGCCAAGACCAGTTGCACCAGTGGCTCCACCAAGACCAGTCGTACCAGTGGCTCCGCCAAGACCAGTAGAGCCAGTGGCTCCAGTTGTACCAGTGGCTCCGCCAAGACCAGTCGTACCAGTGGCTCCGCCAAGACCCGTAAAGCCAGTGGCTCCCGTGGCACCACCAGAACCTGTAAAACCGGTAGGGCCAGTTGCACCAATACCTGTGAAACCAGTGGCTCCAGTCGTACCTGTGGCCCCGCCAAAACCCGTTGCACCTGTATCACCTAATGGGAATGCGTAGACTCTCCATGAAGAAGGGTTTGAGGGAGGTTGAACCGCGTTATTATTTGCAATACAGATATAGTATAGATTATTAAAAAATACAATTTCACCAACATTATATTGATTTACACCTGTTCTTTGAGGATTCCATTGAAAAGCATTCAAACCTCCAGGGCCAGTATCACCAGTTGCACCTGTAGGACCAATCCTACCTGTGGAACCAGTCGCACCTGTTGAACCAGTAAACCCAGTAGAACCCGTCGCACCGGTAGGACCTATTATACCTGTTGCGCCGGTAGCACCTGTATTATAAGCGGTTCCTGGTGGACCTGTATTACCTGTAGCACCAGTAGCACCAGTAGCACCAGTAGCACCTGTAGCAGTTGCAGATCCTGAAATGCCCGTAGCACCTGTAGAGCCATCGGCACCTGTGGAACCATCACCTCCTCCTGTACCAATAATACCTGATGCTGTTCCAGTTTCTAGATTAAGACTTGCAAGAACATTAATTGTGCCTCCAGGATATGTGTAACTATCAATATTATCAGCATGGAGTGTCTTTGTTTCATAATCAACCATTTTCTGAAGATTTCCTACATCGGCCTGCAACTGAGAGGTAGGATTTACACCGGTGATATTTGTTGCAATATTTTGTAATTCAACTATATTTACTACAAAGGGGCTCGCGTTAGTAGCCATCTATACTCATGTTATACTAGCCAATCTCATTGATTGGCGCTTAAGATAATAAAAGATAACAAGGTCTAAACCCGGATTCCTGACTACAGTCAAATCCCCGTATACCGTAGACATGGAGATACCCTCCAATATTTCTAAATTAACTAGACCCGTAGATTTTTCTGAGCAGGTACGTCTCAATGCGAGGAATCAGATTCCATCTGCGATAGAATCATCTGAAGCTGCAGCAAAATATAAAAAGTATGATTCTGATTTGGAAGATGATTATGAATCATCTGATACTGGATCCGATGTATCTCTAGCCCGTGCTGCAGGTCCAAACTTTGCCGACTTTGCACGGTCTCTCATATTCCAGTCAGATGATCTAAGTGAGGCAAATAAGTACTATTATCCTTACGGCAGCACGATAAATGCCCCGGCAACTGACAATAAACAATTTGGAAAATCAAAATTTGAGACGGCGCGTAAAGATATAACATCAATGTTTTTGATTGATAGCCGAAATCGTGACAAGAATGCCTTTCCACAGCCTACGAGTTTCACCTTGAAGCCGCCACGTGTATACAAAAACGTGGTCAGCATTCAGGTCACACAGATTAAATTACTGAGTAGTTTCTTCTATTTCCGTGCAGCGAAGGCGAATACATTTTTTCCGGTTATTGAGCGTGGTCGTGAGGCAATTAATACGCATCTAGAGCACCCTTTGACAGAAGCGGTTATTATTCCAGAAGGTACATATAATATCTCAGATCTATTGACATCCTTGCAAAATCAAATGAATTATACACCTCTCTTCTATGACTACCCAAATGGATTTTCCGATTTTGTAAATGTCTTTACTACAAATGGTGATCTAGGTGTGAATTTTAATGAGCCAGGTGACAGTTACTATGATGCACTAAATGATAAATATGTTCCGAATCCAACAAAGGACGCTATTATTAAGTATTACTGGGGTTCAAGATATACTGGGCTTACACAGTATTCGGTTGATCAAGTAAAGGTTGCATACTATTATCCGGTAATATATGAGGCTCTCTTGGATAAAAAAGATAAGGAAGTTGTACCTAATTTAAACTTAAGTGTTCCAGATGATATTCTGGGTGAGGGAGAAACTGTTTATACGCATATTATATTTAATTCTTCAGGCATTAATGATCCTGTTGTACTCTATCTTATCAATACTAATCTTTCACTACTAGACACATATCGTGTGAATCACACCTTTCGTTTTTATTTGGTAAATCGTTATCAATTAGCCTACGATACAAATAGTCTTCGTGTAAATATTATTAGTCTTACCTTAAATACATCACTACTTAATCTATTTACTCTTACAAATTCTGTAAATCTAGCAAATGCTCTACAAACTCTAAATGTAAGTGCAACATCTTTTTCAAATACAAGTAATACATTGAATCGTGCAAAAGTTATCTTTAATGACATGTATACCTATATACAGACACAACTTACGAAATATTTTGCTATTGGGTACGCAACCTATGCTGCTGAGTATTTTTTGACACCGTCGAACATTCTTTATATTCAAGATGGATTTGGTGCAACAGGTGTGCGTACTGGATATACAGCTGAATATTTGACATCAGGTATATCTCCAATTTCATCCTTAAATATTATACAATCAAATTCACCAGGATATTGGCCTAAATTCAATGTAACAACGACAAATGGTGGTCTATATGGAGGTGGTATAGATCCATCGGGTATGAATGTGAGTACATCAATGATTCCATATAATGTTCAAGCAAGTAATTTTCAATTTGGTACTTCTATTATTGATGATAATAAATATTATATTGCTACAAATAAGTCATCTCGCAGTGTAAATTCAGTTATTACTATTAAACCCGCGAAATATACAGTATTTAAATTTCGCTCTCCTTCTCGTCAGACTCTACAGGTTGAAACTCTTCCTCTTCCCTACTACTATCGTTTTGCTGACTATAACAAGGCAGGGCTCTATAAGGGCGTCTTAGATGCTAGTAACAACAATATTCCACAAAAGTATTTTGATTTATCCTACGCCTTTGTTTATAATACAACTGGCGCTTCACCGAACAATCTTATGGACAGTTCAAATTACTCGAGTTTTACTCTAACAGAAACAGGCTTTGGACAAAGTCTTACAACTGCACTAACAAATACACCGAGTCTAAGCCTTACAGTACAGAGAAGTGCCTTACAGTTTGAGTTTACTGCTCCTTACCCACCTGGAATAACGACTGGTCTTGTTCTTTATAATACAAGTTTAAGTTTTACATCGGTAGATTCAAATAGTCTAAGCACTCTATGGAGTGATTCGGTAAATTCATATTTATATCACGATAGAGCTGCATTTATGGCAGATATTCAATTTACACGTCTAGAAAATTCAAATCACTACATACAAAGTGCGTCAGCGGGTCCTAGTAATTCAGATATAACTTTTAACTTTAGCACCTTTGCAGGACATAAATACTATTCAATCTTTCGCAGTGAAAATCTAGGATTTCAAAGTATGCTATTCAAACCTATTATCTACTATAAGAATGCAAACTATACACAAATTCAGACAAACTATAATGCCTTTTCACCGACTGATAATCCATATAAAGCGTCAAATATAATGAACTATCCCTTTGTAATTAATTATAATACAGATTTCCTACGCCTACCTGTTCAGTCATCATTACAAGAAATTGATCCAAGTAATACAGTTTATACGAACTTAGTGGCTGTACAGAGTAAGCCTATTGGATATGATATTTCACGTGTCAGTAATGATCTCACAGATTATGAGGGATATATTCCAGGAAGACAGGGTTTTGTTCCCAATTCTGGATTTCGTATAGATCCCTTCTCTAAATATACCTTCCAAGCACTAACTGCCTTTGATTCTAATGCAAATACCTATTTTGGAACTGGATCTAAGAATAATATTCTGCAGCCTGTTACAAATAGAGTCTATAGTTTCAAAGGGACATCCTCATCACAACTTAAGATTGTTCACTGGTATGACGGCCATTCTATTCCACAGCAGATTCAGGATAATTTTACATCATCTAATGCGATTAGTTCACCAATGACATCATCTCTCTTAGATTTTGTACCAGGAACAAATAATACAATTGTACAAGGTTATCCTACAGATTCAAATGGAAATGTCTTATTCGGTCAGGGAATTAATGCAATTGGATTCTTACCTACCGATGGAGTCTATGATATTAGTTCATTTGCATTCAAGTCTGCACTATACCCTATTGATAATATCTCAACTACAAGTGAAGATCCTAACACAGATATTAAGTATATTGGTGTATTTCAGGGCTCCTATTTAGCAACAAAGTCAGTTGAAGTTTCTACTGCGCTTACAGTCTTAAAATTTAGTAAATCCTATGTCTACAATATAAGTACACTTTCTAATACTCCTGGATTCGGCGTTCAAGGTGGAACGTGGTATGAGTTCGGATACGATCCTTCCTTTGTGGCGCCAGAAGATGTAGGAATTGCTGGATATACACAGGGATCCAATGAACTTCTCAGTTATGATTCTATGTATTATATGGTTCCTTTTAATTCAAATGGATCTAATATAACCTACAGTCGTTTAACGGGTAGTGTACTTCCCTATCCTCTGGCTCAACAGATATCAACTGGTCCAACCTATTTTGGTCAGACTACACGTAGTGTAGCAGGTGCTCCACCACAGCGGGGATATGTAATACCAAGTACATCTGGTAATGCTATTTATGCCTATGGGCCAAATAGTACTCTGTCTGCATATACACAGTCACAATATGAACAGTCGCAGCCTATCACAACAACATCAATTGGTTACCGTGAATATGGCTTTCTAGTACAGAATGCGGGTGCTTTATTCCCATTTGCCACCACCTTTAAAAACTCAGTTAGCACAATATCCACGGGATATATTGGAATAAATACTGCCTTTTCAGAATATAATAATAATCTATATATTGTGAATTCACTGAACTACTCAACAAATATTTCAAATGATACGCACTCATTCAAAGGTGCAAAGTATGCAAGTAGTCTTAATACTATTATTTCAAGTGGAAACGGCACACTATCCTCTATTCACTACTTAGCAAATCCTCCGTCTACTCTTCAAGGCTATACCTTTTCGGCTACAGGTACACAATATAGTTCTTTCGTCTATCAAGATCAGGCTGGTACAGATGATAATATAACAGTCAGAAAGTATCAATTTGACCCTGCTGGAAATAATGCGACAATCTGGTTATGGGGTGGTGGTGGTGCTGGAAATCAGGGTATT
>Ga0214921_10008720_pt1 | contig 13039 bp, 10 predicted proteins | sample LL1505_MetaG_FD_177992 | JGI IMG/M metagenome (GOLD analysis project Ga0214921, IMG submission 177992) | Freshwater microbial communities from Lake Lanier, Atlanta, Georgia, United States - LL-1505 | ecosystem: Environmental > Aquatic > Freshwater > Lake | place: USA: Georgia | collected... | reverse complement strand
AATTGATGTTAATAATAATATAGATAAAGATTCTCAATTTGTTAATGAAGATGGGCAAACTGATATTGGTATTTTAGATCATTTTAATAGTTTACCTATTTTATATGCTATTGGTATTGATGAATCAGTTATGTTCAATATTATAATACAATATTTAAAAAATCCATTTAAAATTGAAGCAATTGATCCACAAATCAATAATAAACATTTTATTAATCATATAAATTATCTTATCAATAAACTTGGTATACAAAGTAATTATATAGATCAAAAAACATCATTAGAAACATTGTTGCAAGTATCTGATGATATTACTGATGAACCAAGTTTCTTTAGTAATTTTCATCAAACTCAAATAAATAAAATAAAAGAGTCACCAAATTCAGAAAATGAAAAAGTAAACTATTTTAGTAAATTTAAAAATGTATCCCAACAATTGTTTAAAAAACTAATAATAGATTCAGAATTAAGTGGTAAAAGATCACAAGATATATTAATAGGTGGTATTTCTAAAACACAATTAAAACAATTATTTGATAATTACAACAATAAAATTATGTTTAAAAATACTGATACACGTGAATTACAAGACTCTATATCTAAATTAAATAAAGGTATGGATACTGATTATCAAATGATAATAAACTTATATGCAATTATAAAAAATAATTTGAAAAATATTCAAAATGAAGATCTTAAAAGAACGATAATTGCATCTTTAATTAACTTTAATAATACTAACAATAGTATGTATAATTTTGATTACTTATTTAATCTGAATAATTTAGTTATATTAAAGTCACAATTATTTACTGAAAATTTATTTAATGAAATAGAAATATTTGATAGAGTAACTTTACCGATGTTTTTATTAAACATATTTATTATATTGACAAAAAATATATTAGATTTTATGAAATTTAACATTGATATATCAGAGGAATATCTAATTAATATATTTAGAATTAAAATAGAAAATATTACACCATTATATTTACATATTGTTAAATCTAATAGATCTAAATTATTATATATGTATAAAGATATAGGTCAAATAAGTGAAAGTGCTTTAAATAATGTTTTAAACAAATAAAAAAGTATGTTTTTTTTATATTGATAATATGTAAATGATGATCATTGTTTATATATCAATTGCATTAGTTTTATTATATCTTTTATATAGTAAAACTATGAATAAAAGTAGATTGACTAACGATAATATGAAAAAATTAAGAGTAAGAGCATCTCAAATTAAACATTTTTTAAACGAAAATCATAAAGTACCTACATTTAATGAATTTAAAAGATATTTTCCTGATACTGATATGGCTGAATGGGCTGATGTCAAAATGTTTACTGAAAAAACTAGTGAAGAATCTATTTTTAAAGCAATAAGTTAAACTTACTTAATATAACTTATTTTTTTGAATGATACAATATCATAATATAATAAAAACATGATTTATTTTGATAACAATGCTACTACATTTATGCCTTATAATGTTAAAAAAGCTCTTATAGATTCAATGGATCAAGGTAATCCTTCAGGTGATTATAAGATAGCAAAAGAATCAAAAAAAATAATAGAAAATACAAAGAAAAAAATAGCTTCTTTATGTAATATAAGTTTAGATGATTATATAATCATGTTTAATAGTGGAGCTAGTGAAGGAAATAATTTTATACTACATTCATTAGCTGAATCTAATAGTATGCCACATTTTATATTGTCATCTATAGAACATAAAACAAGTATTAATTGTTGTAAAGAATTAGCAAAAAGAGGATTGATAACATATACTTTAATAGACCCAGAAATAGATGGTACTATAGAACCACATAAAGTAATTAATAATATTCAACCTAATACTATGTTAGTAAGTATAATGGCTGCAAATAATGAAACTGGTGCTATTAATGATATTAATACAATAAGTAAATATATACAAACTAATAACTTAAATATACTATTACATAGTGATTATGTACAATTGTTTGGTAAAGTACCTCCAAATATAGATAAATTAAAGATAGATGCTATTACAGTATCATTTCATAAATTATATGGTCCTCCACAGTGTGGTTTCTTATTAATATCAAAAAATAAATTACAAATGTTTCATCTATGTCCTATGATATCTGGTTCACAAAATGATGGATGGAGAGGAGGAACAGAATCTGCTTTTTTAATATCAGCATCTTTAGAAGCAATGAATAATACATTTGATAATAGAATAGAAAAAAATAATAGATTATTCAGATTAAAGCTATTAATGTTAGATATATTTAATAGATATAATGTTTTTTGGTTAAGTGAAGCGTGTTGTTTGAATCATTATTATAAATATGGTATTAATATAGTAATTTATGGACCTAAAGATCTAGATCTAGTATTACCAAACACACTATTATTATCTATAGTTTATGTAAATAATGATATAGATCAAAATAATATGAAACATTGTGAAGTATTGTGTAATATTAAGCTAAAAAAAATGTTATATGATAGAAATATTATTATTTCACTTGGAAGTGCATGTAATAAAGGTGCAGCAAGTTATGTATTAGAATCTATGAAAGTAACAGATAAAAAACTTAAACAAAGTGTTGTAAGAATATCTTTTGGTGATTATAATACTCCACAAGAAGTTATACAATTTTGTAACAATTTACATGAGATATTAACAACTGAATTTTCAGTATACGATTAACATGTTTTAATTTCACTAAATTTGATATAGTTAAGTAACTTCTTAAAAAGTAATTCACTATTAACATCAATATTATTATTATATATATTATGTATTGCTACTATAATAATAGATACATCAAATTTACTAATATTTAATTCATTGATAAGATAAAATGTAGATTTAATTATTCTATAAATAGCTGATCCTGCCAAGTAAGATATTGTGAATCTTAAATTAACAGATATATTGAATATATCTATTATTTGTCCAAGTAATTTTTTTTTGTTAATAATTTGACAAATAACTTTATCTACTTCTAAAGTAAATTCTAATATTAGTTTATTAATATCTTCATTAGTAGAATTCTCTGTTAAACTAACTTTTTGTTCATAATCAAAAATATCAACATTTGATCCATTAAGTAAATTAATAGCTTTGTCGCGTAAATTATTACATTTAGGTTGAATAAGTGCTTCTGTAGATTTAAATTCAATAAAACTCTCTAATGTACCATTTATTATTTTTTCATCATTTGCTAATAATGGAAAACAATCAAGTTCATTAATATTTTTATTTTCAAATAGTACATCAGAATCAAGTGTTGAATTTAATCTATTATTATCATCAATAGATTTAGAATATACATAATTAACAATTGATTCTATTATATAACATAAAACTAAATAAATAGTATTAACTAAATTTAATCTAGAAAATATATTAGTTATACATTTGATTTCTTCATTATTCAAAACTTTATTTCTGATTAAAATACTTAATAAGTAATCTATAATAGTTTTAATAAACATAATTATAGATGTTTTAATAGATAATATATTAGTTTGTTTAACATATAACTTAGATAGTTTATCAGATTCTACTGAGTTAGTTTTTTTATTATTTACTTTGTTATTAACTGGTATATTATTAATAGGTTTTTCATTAACTATAATTTTTTTATCAACATTAAGTTTCTCAACAACATTAAGTTTCTCATCAAATACAATTTTCTGATCAAATACAATTTTCTGATCAACATTAAGTTTCTCAATAAATTTATCTTTATCTAATAATGATTCATTAATATTATTTAGTTCTAATAAATCAGGAATATCTAATAGTTCTACTTTTTGTAAAGTTTCAACTTTATTGATAACATTAATATCTTTTACATTGTCTTTATATTTATCATATAACCTATTTGTAAAAATTTTGTTATCTTTAGATAAAATTAGATGTTTGATGAATACAGGATCACGTTCCATTTTATTAGAAAAATTACATGTTTTAATTCATATTCTATTTATTATTATAAAAACTAAATGAATCATCTTCTGAATCATCATTTTGAAGGAAGTTAACATTAGGTTTAGATTTTACATCTGGTTCTTTTTTAATGGATGTAAATTCATCAGGTACATCTTTTGGTTCATTTTTTACTATTTTAGTATTTATTTCTTTACTTTTATCAATAATTTCTTTTCTACTTGGTATTTGAATCTCATTTTTTTGTGATTTAGATTTAGTTTTCTTTTTAAAACTTTTAGATCGTTTAGTTTCTTTTACATCTTCATCATCTCTAGTTTCTTCTATAGAATTGAGTACAACAGGTTTATTTACTTTTAATGTTGTAGATGTTGTAGTTGATTCTAAGTTTTGTGTTTTATTTGGAGTTACATTATTTTTATTGAACATATTAAATCCAGTGTTTTTCTTCTTAGAATAATAATACCATAAATAAATTACTACTAATACAATAACTATTAATATAATTACTATACCTATAGTTACTTTATTTTTTGATATAAAATTACTGATCATACTTACTTCTTCTTCTTGAGGTGTTCCTTCAAAATTAAAAGATTCAGAGTCTATTACTCTTGGTACAAAATCAGAACTGTTTTTTTCTAATGAGACTCTTGGATTTTTTAATTGTTTAGTTTCAGATGGATTAAAATCAGCAGCTGCTATATTACTACTAGATGATCTACTATTAATTCTATTTTTTGCTTTAGATAAATTACTGAAATCCATTTTTGAATAAAATAAAACACTTTTCTAATTGAAAAAAATATTTTAAGAATAATATATAAATATTATTAAGAACATAATAAAAAATGGATTTATTCTCTTTAAGTGAATTTAACGATGAAGGATTTGGTATAGATAATAAAAAAGTTAAAGGTGGTGCTTTATATAAAAAGTCTGTTTCTAAAAAACCATTGAGTAAAAAGACTAGTAAAAAAATATCAAAAGATAAACCTAAAAAACAAAATAATAAAACAGTTATAATAAATAACGAAAGTAGTGAGAGTGAAAGTGAAAGTAGTGATAGCGAGAGTAGCAAAGATGAACATAATGAAAATAATATTGTTGAGAATGAAGAAAAATCTGTAAACTTAAATAAAAAACAAGAAGAATATAAAATAACTGAAATTCTTAGTAACCCTATATCTGAATTAACTCAAGATGAATTAAAAGATAAAATTAATGAATATTATAATAACTATGTTAAATATGTTGATATAATTAATGAATATTATCCAAAAATAAGAATTCCTTTTAATGTTAAAGAAGAAACAAATATAGAACTTAAATTATTACATATACTCAATGAACTTAGAAAAATATCATCTCTATTAAATACACCTTTAGTTTTAACTGATTATAATAAAACTGTAGAGATAAAAGAAAGAAATAAAGAATTATTTACTAGAAAACCAATATTAGATAAATCTGTTTATTTTCAAACAATTTCTAATATTAGTTTACTAAATTTAGAAGATATTAAAAATCTAATTAATAAATATAACTATAGTGATCTCTTTAAAGTATTAAAGTTTAAATTTACTAAAACTATAATTGTTATTGAACCAAATAATGAATTATTTTGTAAAAGATATTGGATTAATAATATGGAACAATATAAAAATTTAGTTTATGATAAAAGTGTTTATTATAAAAAAATTAACAAAAATACTGGTATTAATCCTGTATATTTAGACTTAACTAATACTATAATATATAAAAATGAAGAAAAAATACATGAAGAACTTAAAAGATATGTTAATAATATTAATACCGTAATTGATAACAAAACATTAATAGATAAAATAGATAATAACACATTAAGTATTAATAATGAAAATAGTACTACTAATAAAGTAAAGATTAATCAAATTAATATCAACAAACAACAACAAGATGATTCTTGTTTTATTAGTTCATATAATAAATATATAGAAGATAAAATAAAGTTTAAAATGGTTAAATGTAATACCGTTCCTGTTAAGACAATGATTAATATATCAGAACAATTAATCAATTCAATTAATATAAATAATTTAATGAATAAAGCAAATCAAAATTCAGAATTAATAGATATTGTGTTATCAGATATTCGTATATTTTTAGTTGATGTTTTATATAATATGAATTCATCTGTAAAAAATAAAAGAGAACTTTATTTTGCTAATGCAAAAATTATTTTTGATATAACAAAAAATATCAAGAGTAATCTTAAAACAGAATTATTTTCACAAGATATTAAATTTCCTTTAGATACTTTTGAAAAAAAGACTGAAGTTTATGGTAAACTTAAGAATGTTTTAACTAAAGTAATTAATGAATCTGGAGTTAAAACTATAGGTAGATCTGTAGATCAAACTATATGTATTTAAATAATAAAAAATTTTAATTTGAATTCCATTCATTTAATTTGTAAACTTCTTTTTCTTATGGCTGAACTTAATAAAGTATTACAAGAATTAGAATCTTTATCACCAGATTCTTATTTACCACAATCATTAGCTAAACAACGTATAGAAGTAGCTGTAGAACAACAAAATAATACACCAATAGACAATAATTCTCATTTAGATAAGACTAATAATCAATTAGATAAAAATAATAATCAATTAGTTAATCAAAATAATCAATTAAACCAATTAAACCAACTAAATCAATCTAATCAAGTGTTAACACAACAACAATTATTAACTTCATCAAGTGATAATCAATCATATCAATGGAATAATCAAGGAACAGTTAATGTACAAATACCAATTGATTTAGTAAGAGGAGCATTTAGAAATTCTGAAGAAAGTGATAAAAAAAAGAATAGAGTAGGAAGACCAGCTAAAAGACCCCAACCAGAAGTACCTATTGCAATGGGTATAGTTAATTCACCTACTATTGATCCTGATAATCGTGTAGAATTTAAATTTCAATCACCTCATATTTTTAAGCAATTGTCTACTATTTATAAATCTATGAATTCACATGAAATAGAACTTAAATTTTTAGCAAAAAATATAACTTCATGTGTTTATGATAATAGAAGAGGAACAATATCTTATCTCAATATTAAAACAGATAAAGTTATATCATATTATTGTAAAGAAGATACTATTATTGGTATTAAAAGATCACGTATTGATGATATATTTACATCTAATAATAAAAAAGATTCACCTGCATTTCTCTTTGAATTAAAAAATAACACATATAAGAGTATATTACATATAACTACATCAGAAACATTATATAATACATGTGATAATATTCCTGTTCAATTAATTAATGCTCCTGAAATTAATCCTATATTATATGATGAACCAGATTGGAATTCTTATCCTATTAAGATTACATTACCAACTGATTTAATTAAGAGATTTATTGTTAGTTGTAAATTACAGTCTGTTACACTTAATTTTGATAAAATGAATTCAGATAATTTATCTATGTCATTATATAACGAAAATGCTATGATTAAAGAAAAGAAATTTATGAGTGAAGATAAAATAGGATTAGATTGTTCATCAAATGATGAAATTATAAGTGTTGCTGTAAGTTTATTAATCGCTAGACCAATTATTGCAGCTAATTTAGCAGATAATATAACAATAGCAATTGATTCTAAAAAACCATTAATGATGATGTATTCAACTCCATTATTTACATTTAAACAATTTATACCTCTATATGATCATCAAAAATTAAGTTATTAATTTTGTAAACTAAATATATATTCATATATTTTTGTATAATATTTTTCTATTTCTATACACATTGGTTTAATATCATCTATTACTTCATATAAACCTTTATCATAAAATGCTATCATTGGTTTATATTCTGGAAATATAGGTGGTAAATCTATATCTTTATCTTTTATTTTTTTAATTGAAGGAACCCAATTGTTAACCAACCAATAATATAATCGTCTTGGACAATGATATTTTTCTTCTTTAAATAAATCATTAATAAGATGTGTTGCACCTGATTCACGTAATAATGTTAATACTATATTTTTAATAAATTGTCCTCTTTCATATTTACCTTTCTTATCATCAAATGGTAGATACATAACATGAAATGAATCATCTAATTTTTTTCTTTCATTCATTTTAATTAAATAACTAACTAATCTATCATCTACTATTTCTTTATCGAAATTTCTTTCTTTAAGTTTAGGTAAATTAACATTAGTTTCATTACTAACTATTTTTTTTGTATTATTAATTGTGTTTTGTATATCACCTGTAATTGATGTATCTAATGGTTCTACTATAGGTAATTTTTCACCTATTTTAATGTAATCTTCTTCACTATATCCACCTCTATTTTTAGATATATTTTCGTCTTCACTAGACTCACTAGACTCACTAGACTCACTAGACTCACTAGACTCACTAGACTCACTAGACTCACTAGACTCACTAGACTCACTAGACTCACTAGACTCACTAGACTCACTACTAGAAGATTCTAATTTTTCATCTTCATTATGTTCATTTCCACCTAATATCGTAGTATTACTATTACTTTTACTAAATAAATCATTTTCATTAACACTATTCATAAAATCATTAAAATTATTATTATATTCTATATTATCATCTATATCATTTAATGAATTATTATTACCTCCTTTAACTGAACTATGTTTAAGTTTATGTAATTTAACTTTATGTCTGATTTTATCTTTTTCACTCAATCTATCATTAACTCTATATCTTTTAATATATCTACCACTTAATGTATTATTATCATCTTCTGGTTTACCTCCATATATAGGCATTATTGATTTACTATATTATACAAAATATATAAATATTAATAAAATGAGTTCAACTAGTGGAGGTGATGTTATTACTTTACCTAATAGAAAAACAAAATGTTTAGATGGATCAAATATATGTAATGATGAATTATTAATAAGTATTTTAAGAAAAGTAGAAAGTGGTAAAAGAGGATCACAAGATAATAAAACTAAAAATAATAGTTTAGAAAATCATAATTCTGATATTAATGGTTATGGAGGAAATAATTCTAGATCTAAAGTAAAATCTAGTGATGGTGGTACATGTATACCTTGTGAATTATTAAAAGATAAAATAATCAATGTAGATGGTGGACATGATGATCCTAATCATATACCTTCTGATATTAAAGGTGCACCTAATGTTGTGTTTACTCCCGTACAAAATGATAATCCAGAAGCAGTTAAAGCATTAGATATATTAACAGAAGAATTTAAATGTCCTAAAGGAGATGAATCGTGTGTTATTACAAGAGCAGGTAAGGAAGGTTTAATAGATAAAAAAAATAAACATGAAGCTATAGCAGTAATTAAACAAGAAGGTCCATTAAATGGTGAATGGTTAAGTGATGCTGATATATGGAAATTAATGGTTGGGTGGAGTGTTTTATATAAAAACTTTTATCCAATTAATTATGCTATGTTAGATTTTATGAAATATCCTGATGTATATGAATTAGCTACATTTAATCCTGTAAAAATATTAGAACAAGGTAAAGATTGTTTTGGTTGTATATGTAATACAGATGTTCATGTAGGTAAAGGAATACATTGGGTTGCTATTTTTGGTGATATGAGAGGTGATACTGAATGGTCTGTAGAATTTTTTAATTCAACTGGTAAAAAATACGAATCATTTATTAAATTCACAGAAAAAGCTGCTAAACAACTACAAGATTATAAACCTAATATAACAGTTAAAGCAGTTATAGCTACTGATAAAGAACATCAAAAGAGTGATTCTGAATGTGGATTATATTCTTTATATTATATATATTCTAGATTAGTATTAAAAACTCCATATACTAAGTTTAATGAGATAACAGTTTCAGATATTAATATGTTTACATTTAGAAAATCATTATTTCTTAATGGTGTTGAAAATGGTGTTGAAGGATCAAAAAAAATAAGTATATGATTATATTAATGATTATGTGAATAAATTTAACAAAAAATAAACTTTATAAATTACTTATTCCTCATCTACTAGTTCACAGTTGTTTTTTTCAATAATTTCATCATTTCTATACATACTTGGATCATTATCTATATTTTCTTTATTAGTATTATTTTCCATCTCTCTTTTCTTTTTTCTACGTTCATGTCTCTTTTGATTCTTAGATTTAGTAATAGCATTTTGTACAGTTAAATCTTCATCTGTTATATCAGGCATTTTAGACGATTCTACATCTAACATTTTATATTTATTTTCCATTGAACGCAATAATGAATTAATTTGTGGTGATTGTGCATTATATCTAGATGCTTTTCTAAAATGATCAATAATTCTTCTAAATTGACTAATTATTCTTCCATTAGATGCAGCTTTTGATTCACATATATCTAAAATATAACCTTCCATGATAGATGCAGGATTTTTTGTTGTAACAAAATCTTTGTAATAGTTATCAAAATTATCATTAAGAAGATTCATTGATGATTCAATAGCATCAAATGCTTCTTTACATCTAGGAATAGTAGCTCTAGCTTGTGCAATATGCTCAACCATAATAGAACTAAATCTTTCAATATCTATATCAGGAGACATAATATAACTATAAATATGTTTAGTAAAAGTATATAACTGAGCTAATGTTAATACAACTAATGTTTTAATATTAGGAATATTATCCATATTGTATACTTTACAAAAGTTTACATTAGTTATCTCATTAAGTGGATAAAATTCATCACCAACTAATCTTTTAATAAAATTAAGACTATTCTCTGGAATAGGTTGTTTAACATCAAAATTAAGAAAAACTTTATACTTATTAAGATTATTACAAATAATAATAAATACATTAATACAATTAACTTTCTTTAATTCTGAAAAGAACTCATTAAATGCAATTAATAATTCATCACCAAGTTTATCACTTTTTGATTCACACCATGTGATTACTTCTATATCTTTATCTAAATCTTTATCTGTTAATGATTTATTAATAGTCTTACAATAATCTTCAAACTCATAGAATAATTTCCACATAGATTTAATTATACTAGGTGTTATAGCTTTAGCTATTTCACTATGTTCTTTATTACTTATTCTTTTATATATATCATATTCTGTTATATCATCTGATTTATTTACTTGTTCTCTAGTAATAATATAGTTAAAAAAAGAATTTTCTTCAATCCAATTATTTATCTGTGATTTTTGTTCATCATTTGATAAATCGGTTTTAGCTATTTTAACTAAAATTCTTTCTATAACTGTACATGATTTCATCATTTTTGCTAATTTAGGAAATAACCTTTTAATATTAGCTCTACCACCAGAACTCAACATATCATTAAATGACGTAACTAATTCTGGGCTTACATGTGATCTAATAGTTTTAATTTTAGTAGCCATTTAATTCGCTGAATTTTCATAGAAAAATTACTTGTTCAAGTGAAAATATTAATATTTATAAAAATACTTTTATACATATTTTTAAGCAAATACAAAATGTATTCATATACTAATTCAAACCAAACAAAATTAAGATCAAAGTCTCAATCAAATATAGTTAACAGATTAGATGATAAAGATGATAAAAAACAAAAATTAAATAGAAGATCAACTATTAAAGTTAATATAGATGATGATATACTTACTCGATCATTACTTAACACTATAACAGATAAACCTGTATCTAGTAGTAGTACATTATCTTCAATGAGCAGTATAAAAAAAGAAATTGACTTGATAAATGCTTCTTATATAGATAACCCTCCAGAAACAAAAATAAACGATTATAATATTCAAAATTTAGTATCACCAAAGTATGAACTTCCAACAAAGAATGAAATAAGATCTATATTTTTATCAATAGATAGTAGATATAGAGATAGATCTTATTCTATACAAAATGGATTAAGATTTAATTTAGCATTAAATCAAAATACAAGTACAGCGGGTATAATTGGTTTAAATTATCCATTAGATTATGTGATGGAAATGGAAATAATGGATTCTATAATTTTTCCAAAAAAATTTACAGGATCAATTAGTTATGAAGATAATAGTTATTTTAATGAGATGACATTGTTAATTAATGAAATATATAATCAATCATATATTAATCCAGTTAATAGATTTCATTTTACTTTCAATATAACAAATTATGATACTTTAAGATATAAATTACCAATTCCATATAATTCCATATTTAAATTAGCTCAACCACTTAACTTAGATAAAACATTAACATTAAGTTTCTTTTCACCAACAGTTTCAGCTAATTTAGATGAAGATGTTTTACAATTTTATGTATATTATACTAATCCTGCTACTATAGAAGTAGCAGGACCAATAGATCAAGCAACAGGATTAATTAGATCGACATTACAAACAGGTGATGTTATAGCTTTTGAAGATTTTAATTCTACTAATTATTTATATAATAGTTCTAATCCTTCTTCTTTATTATATAAAGAAAACTTTTATTCAGTTACAAATACTACAGATCAATATACTTTTACAATACCTATAGATTTATTTGGTAAAGGTCTAGATTCAGATCCATTGGCTCCTCAAGGTAATCCTTATACTATTGTTAAAAATGTTAACTTACATTATTTTGGACAATACAATTCAACAAATTATTTAAAACTAACTTTTCCTCAGTTGTTATGTTCTGTTGGAGATACAATTATTATTAAAAGTATACAGAGTGATAGACCACCTGATTATCCAGCAAATTATACTTTAATAACTAGATCTACTGGTTGGAATATTTTTGTTGTAGAATATAATAGTGACGCTAATTTTTATTATTATGTAATTGATTATGATTGGGTTAATAATCCTGTTTGGGATACTAGTATACCAGTATATATATCTTATGTTAATGTTGAAATTATTCTAAATTCTAAACCAGCTCCAGTTAGAACTGTAAATTGTTATGTAGGATCTAGAAGGATAAGAATACCAATAAGGTTTATAACTAAAGCTTCTGAATAAAATTTATTTTAAATTAAAAACTTTTAAGTTAAATAAAAAGATGCAAAAAAGATCATCACTACCTATATA
>Ga0214921_10008719_pt1 | contig 13042 bp, 9 predicted proteins | sample LL1505_MetaG_FD_177992 | JGI IMG/M metagenome (GOLD analysis project Ga0214921, IMG submission 177992) | Freshwater microbial communities from Lake Lanier, Atlanta, Georgia, United States - LL-1505 | ecosystem: Environmental > Aquatic > Freshwater > Lake | place: USA: Georgia | collected 2015-05-28 | reverse complement strand
ATTGTTCCTATTTCAACGTGGCGGGGCCACGATTGAAATGACGGGCAGGGCGATCCCTGCACCCCCAACATGTTCCTATTTCAAATTGTTCCTATTTCAACGTGGCGGGGCCACGATTGAAATGACGGGCAGGGCGATCCCTGCACCCCCAACATGTTCCTATTTCAAATTGTTCCTATTTCAACGTGGCGGGGCCACGATTGAAATGACGGGCAAAGGCGTTTCACCCTTTGCAATCCCAGTAGTGCTCCTACTTAGTATCGCTCCTACTCAAACTTCGCTTCGCCAATGCCTGAGCGCTTGTACCTATGCCGGTAACGTCATGAGGGTGGAGACCTTAGCCCCTCGCAGATTTCGTTTGAAGGAAGTTCCGCACCGTCACCTCAGCGCGTAGACAATCCTCATGGAGAGTATGTAGACCAATCTCAATCGTCAGGATGTCACCATCCACCTCGCTGCGCCCTTGGGCTTGGTCGCTGAGCCTCACGCGAACTTCCCTGTTGGCTGGTGGTGGCTAGGGATCTGGCTGTTGTGGCTGCGGTTGCGTCATAGGGCACCTCTTCTCGACGAGACCACGACCCCACTGTCCCTAATCAACCGATCGCAACACCAAAGGCATACAATACACTTTTAGTGGAACATGACGGTAGTCACTCAGCTCCGCCCCTAGCGCTCTGGAGATACCTTCCTCTGAAAATAGCGCGCCTACCGCGGAAGTGAGGTTGCACGGAGGCGTCCCTAACCGGCCTCATACCCAACAACCCACTCCTGCGGAATCGTGCGGACAACGGGAGCGCGACGTTCCGAACGCCAAGAATCGTGTATTTGAAGCGACGGACGTGCCCCCAATTCTTTCATCGCACCTGTTTAGGAGACCACTATGAATAGATCACCGCTGTACCTCACCGCACTCATGTCACTCACCATTCCTTTCGTGTCCGCCTCAGCCGCCGAGGAGGAGATGAAGATCGATCGGAACAGCCGCGCATTCCGAGAGGCTGAAACGAGCCTCAAAGAATCCACCGCTGTGTACCAGCAGATCTCCGAAGGAAAGATGGGAAAGGTTCCTCAATCAGTATTGGATAAGACTAAATGCGTGGCGATTTTTCCTAAGACCGTAACCGTATCAGCGGGACTCGGTGGAACGCACGGCGACGGCGTAGGTTTCTGCAAGAGCTCCATGGGAACGTGGGAGAATCCGATGTTCCTCAACCTCACCGGTGGAAGCATCGGAGTTCAAGCTGGGGTAAAATCGGCTGATGTTGTTCTCTACCTTACGAGCGACAAAGCCGCTGACGCGCTGCGCCGAGGAAATTTTAAGGTAGGCGGAGAGCTTAGCGCCGTAGCGGGCACCTTTGATAGAACCTTCGAGGCGACACAAGCCGAGGTTGTAGCCTATCAACGAGCCGAAGGGCTCTTCTTAGGAGCGAGCATCGACGGCATTAATGTTTCACGTGATGACTCCGACGAGCGCGCATTCTACGGAACTCGAGAAGCGAACCTCACCGCTCGCATCCCGAGCGATCTTGAGAAAGAGGTTAATCAACTTCGAAACACCCTTCCTCCGCACGTCGGATGATGTGTGACGTCTGGCATGGAGTCTCACTGCGAGACTCCATGCCTACGGGAATTACGGACGGAGTAGATCGGGTTTCAAAAATGATTGTTTACCGCCAAGGAAACGGGGAAACACCACTATTCCTCGCCCCGCAGCGCGCGCTTAACTACCTCTTGCCTCTCAGGTGAGAGCCCCTGCTCCCGAGCGACATCGGCGGCAGCAAGACCGAGCGAGGCATAGATACTCCCCAAGAGGTCGCTCACCTCGGTTACCCTCTTCGCCTGAAGTGCTACGACATTACCCTCCCCTCGCGCGATAGGGCCTGTGAGCGCCTGCGTCGGTCCAAGAAGCATCACGTTATCAACGGTGCCCCGCACGAGAGGCTCCATGAGCTGCCACGCAAGATCGTCCGGAATGCCCGCTGCGTCATAGAGAGACCGCGCGCTCTCCAGAAGCGCGACGAGGTAGTTGCTCGCGAACACATGTCCCGCGTGGCACAGCGCCTTCCCTTCCGTTGAAAGAGGAAACACCCGTGCCCCAAGTTTAAGAAAAAGATCACTCACCACTTCACGGGCGGGGCTCTCACCCTCGACGCCACAGAAGGTTCCGGGAAAATCCCGGACCGCCATCTCACGATTCGCGAAGCTCCGCACCGGATGGGCGCTCGCGATACTCGCCCCCTTGACCTTGACCGCTCGCAAAACATCGGAGCTGAGGAATCCACTACAGTGGAAGACCACGGCGTCGGGAAGAATCGCACCCTCTGTAACAATTCGAGTGGCAACCGACTCAATAGCTTCGTCACCGCAACTCACAAGCCACAGATCGCTCGCGGGCATCGTTGAAACGGACCCCTGCGCGGTGCCGATTCCGATCGCAGCGACCGCTCGCTCTGTCGACTCGATGGAGCGATTGCACACGTGGATCTCATCCACGAGACGCGCACTACTCATCAACGTGGCGATCGCCTGCCCCAGGCGTCCGCATCCCACAATGTTCAAACGACGATGTTTCACTTGATATCCTTACCGGAAGCTGACGAAGAACATCAGATTTACCGCAAGTGGGAAGATAGCCGCAAGAAAGAGGAACACCTGGGATATCCCTCCCTCAAAATAACGCGCGAGCAAGGCGTTACCAGCCGGATTTGGGGCATTCGCGAGGACGGTGAGCCCTCCCGCCGCAACGGCTCCGGAGAGCACCAGATACCGCAGCTCCTCGGAGAAATGGGGCACAAGGGAGGCGAGATAGGTAATAGCGGCATTGTCGTTAAAAGCCGAGAGAGCCACCGAACTTACGAGCAGCGACCCTTCGCCGAGTCGATTGAGGAGAGGCTCTATCCACCACGCTTGAAAGGTTCCGTGAACAACCAACCCAGCCAGGAAGAATCCAACCAAGAGCGGCATACGGAGGGAAACTGCTCGTTGAAAATGGCGGGTCGCGTCGACAAACGCGAGAAAGAAGAGAAACCCTCCGATCACAAGTTGCGGGCTGTGAGCGTTAAGAACGGTCCACGCCATGAAGAGGAGATTTACGACCACCACGCCAAGTGGAGTCGGCTTCTCCAATACCGGATGAGAAGCATCGAATGGTGGAACTCGCTTCGCGATAGCCTGGAACTCGCGTCGAAAGAGATAGAGGTAGGCGCACGTGGAGAAGCATACCGCACCTAAGGCCTTCCATCCGAAGGTGTGGAACATGAAGGGGGTACTCCAGTTCCATTTAGCAGCGACGATCACGACCGGTGGCGCGGCGAAGTGAGTAAGCACCCCCCCGACCGAGATATTTGTAAAGAGGAGTCCGACTGAAGCGTAGGCAAGAATCTTGGAAGGTCTATACCGATAGAAGTGCTGCCCCAAAAGCAACGCGCAGATAGTCATCGCGGCAGGTTCCGTTATGAGAGATCCGAAGATCGGGCCCACTATCAGGATGGTTGCCCACCACGCGGCTGGAGCTCCGCCCATGGCACGAGCGATCGCTGAGAGAACCCGTTCCGCGATGTAGAGGACCGGCTGAGATGAAGCGATCGCCATGATGACGACGACGAAGACCGCTTCATTAAACTGGACCGATGTTTCGAGAATACTTTTCGTAACATCCCACCCCTTCGAAACCGTTATCGCGACGACGAGGGGAACTATCCAGAGTCCGAATACCGCTTCCAGTTCGCCGAGGTAGTGCAACAAGACGGTAAGGAAACGCAGCGGCGGCTCCCCCTCCCCTCCACCATCGGATCGTTCAAGCCAGGAGATATGATCTTGTTCCTCCCTTCGCTTCGCGAGACGAAGAAACCAGGAAGCGCTGAAGGTATGAATAATAGCGCACAGGAAGATGACCGAAGCGAAGAGGTTGAGCGGTTCCACCGTTATGCGGTGCCAGAGCACCTCCCACAATCCGAGCAGGTGCTCGTCCCCATAGTCAGTCAGCGGTACGGGGAAGTTAGCAACCAAACGGATTCTCTCGGATTAAGTCGTAGCGAAATGGGGGAACAGGCACGTACGATTAGTGTAAACTGCCGATGACTCGGTGCAAAGCGTTGGTTTTCAAGCTTCACGCGATTTTGGTGGGGGTGGGAATACCCCGTAGAGAACCGAGGCAAAACCTTGCGTCAGCGAGGTTTTGCCTTATATCCCTAAAGGACAACCTCTCGCGATTCAATACGAGTGATCTCTGCGGGGACCTCTTTCGGGCTTGAGTCGGAGTTCGTGAGTACCACCCTACCGAGCACGGCGACCGGATGGCTAAAGATAACATCCCCACGCACGGTCAGGGATTCCGCACCCACCAGGGAGGGCACGACCGGCATCCGTCGCTCAAACTCAGCCAGCAATCCGAAATGAGCGGTGTCGAGAGAGACGAGCGGCAGCTCAGGGATCTTCCGCGCTGGGTTTACCGTCATCGTGTAGTTAGAGTTCAAAACGTACGCGTCTGAACGAACAACGAGCAGATCGTTATTCGACTTCACGGGGGCGAATCGCGAGCGCGGCACTTGGAGCGCTCGAGCTCCCTCAAATACCTCAATCGCTGCCCCCATCGCGGTCTCGATCTGCACAACCTTTCGGCTCGATTTATCGCGGGGATTTACCGTTTTTTTATTACTGATGAGCGGTAACGGAACGGTCCCTTCGTGGGTTCGCGCTACCTCCACAACAGCTTCAAGGTCGAGCCAGATATTGTTGGTGTTGAAATGTCTGTACCGAGAGACATCTTGGAACTGTGGAATGATCTCGCCCCCCTCGATGGTCGGAGCCTGACTGCTCTCTCGTAGGAGGAGTCGTCCCGTTGCGCGACGACGCGCGAGATGCCCACCCTTCGCGTCAGCCTTCGTTCGCTCCGCCGTCTCCATCAGGAAGGGCGCTCCCGTGCGCGCGAGATATCCAAGGATAGCGGGCTCTACCGTCGCACCGAGATTGTCGGCGTTCGCGACAAAGAGGTAACGCTTACCCATCGAGAGTAACTTCTCAGCCAGTCCGGTCGCGATCAGCGAGGGATAGATATCTCCGTGCCCAGGCGGATTCCAATTGAGATCATCATCAGACTCCTTCGCTGGGGTTAGGGTATCGAGGTAAATCTTCGGGTGTCGGTGTTGCTGAAAGGTCGCGGGTAATCCCGAGGGACTCAGGTCCACATACCCACTCATGACACGTCGCACATCGTCATCCGTGGAGAAGCTCGTCATGTGTATCAGGGGTATCGCGACCCCCGTCTCCTTGCTAAGCGCTCGAAGCTGGAGCGCGATGACGTCGTTGAAGGAGTATCCCTCTTTGACTTTCAGGAGTGACTTCGCTCGTTCGAGGCCCATGGTAGTGCCCAAGCCGCCGTTAAGACGAACGACAACCAACTTATCGAGAAGCTTCCTCCCCTCCCGAGCGGCGTCCCCCGCCGCGAGAAGAGCTTCCAAGGTATCAACCGAGGATACTGGCTCTATCTCATCCTCTGTAATGACACCCGTCTCTCCCCGAATCACGCACTCAAAGAGGCGCTCGAAGTTGGCGACGACCGGTGCGGGGAGGCCGTCCCGCTTCATGATATCAGCCGCCTCTTGTAATCCTTGGTGCACCACGGGCTCTTCTCCGTTACGTTCTGTCGTCATCCTACGCCATCCCTGTAAACACGCTTCGGGACAGCGCTTCTATCATGCTAAAAAAAATCCTTTCGCGCACTACCCGTCAGTTGCGACGGTGGCATGCACGAGACTCGCCTTCGTCGTCACGACCTCATAGGCACCGCTGCGTGGAGGCAACAACGCCGCACCTCCATCGAGAAGATTCACTCGCTTTCCGGATAGCTGAGAGGTGATCGCGGCGCCATGTCCAACACATAACACCACCGCAGGTGAGTCGCTCTCCGGAATCACCACCTGAGGGGAACTCTCAGGTAGGATCTGAAGACGAAATTCCTCGCTCGGAGCCGCGACAACGTGAAAACCGCTACTCCCCAGCGCCGGATGAGATAGTCCACTCAGGGAGGAGGAGCAGTCGATGACCTCAAGAAGGGTCTCTACATCCTTATATTTCGGTGTTAAGCCGGCACGCACTACATTATCGGAGCACGCCATGCATTCGATCAGATCTCCATCAAGGTACGCGTGCGGAACGTTAGCGGCTATGAAGATCGCCTGACCCGGAGCGAGATGCACCTGATTCATGAGAAGCATCGCGAGGAGACCCGGATCGCTCATCCCGTACGTTCCGCTCAATCGCGCAAAAAGCGCGGCCTCCTCTGAGAGTTGGACGGCACGGGGAAGAGCCTGAGCGAGGTACTCGTTGCAGGCCCGAATCTGCGCCTCATCGAGCGAGAAACAGGCCGCCAGGATGTTTTTTGCAACAACTGCATCTCGCAGACCCCCGTCTAGTGAGTTCTGGTCGACAACATCACCACCAATCCATCGCCCCACCTCAGGAAGCGCCGAAAAGAGGGTCGCGAGGGCGGCTCGCGCTTTGATTCCATACAGCAACGACACCGGGGTGATAGCCACCCCAACCTCCGGCTTATGATTCGTATCAGGGTAATGCTGTGGTGCCCGACGATGAAGCTCTTCGGCCTTGGCTTTCGTCGGATGAAGTTGGATCGAGAGTCCATACTTCCCATTCACCGAGAGGATCTTCAGCATAAACGGAAGGGTTGATCCAAACCGTCTCGCTACACGATCTCCAAGGAGGGCGCGCGGAAACCGACGCAACGCTTCATCAAGCGGAAGAGTCGATCCATCGGGAAGCTCAAGGAGGGAGGGAGCTTTATGGTGACCACCGATCCAAAACTCAGCGAGGCGTGCGTCATGCGCGTGACCAGGTGCCATGGAAGAGATACGAGAGAGATTCCCGACCTTACCCCACGCCGACTCCTGCACCCGCCCGGTCAACCGCAAGGGACCGCCAATAAAAGAATCCGTAAAATCGCTCGACACGAGGACCTCTTGTAACATCTGAGAAAGCTCGCTCAGAGTAACGAGATTGGGAGCGCCTTACAAGGCGATAATGCCGTGAAATAAGCGACTTAGCGGGCAAGCAACCCTTCAACGAACTGAATGCACCTCTGACGACGACATCCCCGAATAACCTTGGGCGACATGACCGAATATATTCAAATCACTCGACAAAAGAACGGAAGCCCGCGAATCAAAGAGACCCCTTCAGTAGCCTCTCATTTGCGAGTACAATAGAGGCGGTTGTTTGAAATCTCTTAACTATCTCCCACCATGCGTGTCGCCCTGATCCATGTCCCCCGAACGGTATTGACGATTGGCGACGCCATGAGGATGACGAAGTGGGGCCTCGTTACGGCCAACTTCTTCCTCACGCAACTTAATGACATAGCGGAACAAACCACGGAGCCGTTCTCCCTCGAACTATTCGGCAAGGGAACGACGGTGTACCTCTGCATCTCAGCCGAGGATACAACGCTCGACCTTCTTACCAAGGCGATTTACGGCTGGTGGGCCGACGTTGAGATTAGCTACATCGACGACTATACGGAAACGATAAACGACCGAACGATAGCGGTCAGCGCAGACCTCGATCTGGAATGGCCGGACATCTACCCGCTTCAAAACTTTAAAGTATTTGCGTGGGATAGCATGGCTCCGGTGGTCACAACGCTCTCCCGTGTATCCGAGTTCGAAAACGTGCTGATCCAATTAGTAGTGCGACCACTTCGAGATACTCCGTTACTTCATTTCAAGTTGGGAGTCCTACGAAAGATCGATCAGATCTGCCGCCCCTTCCGAACCCGAACCTGGCTCAAGCGAGACATCACGAACCAGAGCATCAAACTCGTCAACGAGAAGTGTCTCTCCAGGCTCTTCATGATCAACTACCGCGTATCTGCCTTCGCGGATCTTCCAAAAGACGCGACTAAAGAAGATGCTGCATCGCTCAAAGCTCGACTCGTTCAGCACGTGAAGGCCGCCTCGGCTGCCGTTAAATATCTCAATACCTCTGACGAAAATCGGCTGGGCACCCGCCCCTTTCGATACGGAACCTCCGCTACCAGGATGATTCAGCAGCGCCGATTCAATGCACCCTTCATGGTGTCAGCTCTTGAACTTACGACCATGTGGCATCCCCCTACGGTGGGTACGCTCCCCAACACAGCGGTCGTCATCTCTCGTAAAGCTCCGCCACCACGCTCCCTTCCAGCGACCCCCAACGATCCTCAGATCAGCTTTTGCGGAATGACAAATTACCGCGATCAGACGACCCCATTCGGCTTTCGCCGATTCGATCGTCGACGACATCTGTATGTCCTCGGCAAGTCAGGGAACGGCAAATCATGCCTTCTGCAACTTCTTGTGAAGTCGGATGTCGATAACGGTTTTGGTTGTGCGGTGCTCGACCCTCACGGAGACCTTTCGGACGAGATATTGAAAACGATCCCAAAGCATCGGTTAAAAGATGTGGTGATCTTCGACCCAAGCGATGTCGACCATCCTCCAAGCTTCAATCCGATGATTCCGATCCGACCCGATCTTAAAGTTCGAGTCATGCTCAGTTTCCTCGACACCTTCAAGCGGGTTTTCGGCGATGGGTGGTCAGATAAGATGGACCATCTGTTGCGCTACGCTCTTAACGCACTCCTGAATATCCCAGGAGCGAGCGTGGTTTCCCTCCGTAGACTGCTCTCCGACGAGGAGTTTCGTGCTGAGGTAGTCGCGCGCAGCACCGATGAGTCGGTACGGCGATTCTGGGAGGTCGAATTCCCATCCCGTAGACAGGAATTCGAAGAGGGCCCGGTATCGCAGCTTCTCAATCGATTGGATGAACTGCTCGCGACCGACATGATTCGAAATATCCTTGGACAACCAACGAACACCTTCGATTTCCGAGAGTTCATCGACTCACGCAAGATAGTCATCTTCAAGATATCGAAGGGTTTGCTCGGCGCTGAGAACGCGTCACTGCTCGGCTCCCTTATTATCTGGAAGCTGTACGAGGCTGCGATGTCACGAGCCGATATCCCAGTTGAATCTCGCCAAGACTTTTACGTGTACGTCGACGAGTTCCAGAACTTTGCGACGCCATCGTTCGGTGAGATCTTGAGTGAATCCAGAAAGTATCGACTCTGCCTCACTTTTGCCAATCAGTTCCTCGGCCAGCTGCCGCAAACGGTCAAGGAGACTATCTTCGGAAACGTAGCGAACCTGGTGTGCTTCCGAGTCGGCGCAGAGGATGCCGTAACCGTTGCTCAGGAATTCAAGCCGAGACTAGGCCCCGAGGATCTTGTGAACCTCCCCCTTCGAGAGTTCTACACGAAGATGAGTATTGACGGAGAGGTTCTCGAAGCCTTCTCGGGCCACACGCTCGACGTGCCGACAGCTCTCGCGAGCGACAATTCAGCTAAAGCCTGCATTGAACACTCCCGTTCAAAGTACGCGTTGCCGCTCTCAGTAGCTCAGGAGCAGCTCGCTCTCTCCGAGATCATGTCCCCTCGCGCTATGGGGCGACGATAGAGGCGCCTCCTCTCGAATCACCGTTCTAATCCAACCGAGCGGAGCCAACCGAGCTCCCCCTAACCCCCTGAGACAAGGCGCCGTTTCATCACGAGGATAAGATCTTCATGGCCCTCGTGCCCCGTTAGGGTTGATACTAGAGGGGCGCACGCAGCGATGGAGAGGGGGCAGGAATCTAACGATAGGAGGGGTCGCTCTGGCAACCGAACGAGCGAGTTCCCGACCATCAGAGAAGAGACTATGAGAACTGTCGCCCTTATCGGAGCAGGAAAGATCGGAGAGACCATCGCCGCTCTCTTCGCCGCCTCCGGACGGTACAAGGTAAAGGTGTGCGACATAGACCTTACGCGAGCGGAGCTCGCCGCTCGCGGCAAGAGCTCCTGCGAAGCTCACCTCATCAATCTCAATGACGCTGCCGCCCTCAAGAAGCTGCTCTCGAACTGCGAGATAGTCATCAGCGCCCTGCCCTTCTTCTGCAACAGAGCGGTTGCTCAAGCCGCACACGACGTTGGAATTCACTACGCTGATCTTACAGAGGACGTAGAGACCTCCAAGTTCATCGCGCAGCTCTCACAGAACTCACGATCGTGCTTCATGCCACAATGTGGCCTTGCTCCCGGATTTATCAGTATCGCAGCCGCGCACCTTGTCGGCCTCTTAGACACCGTTGATTCTCTGAAGCTCCGCGTCGGAGCGCTCCCGATGTATCCGACGAATCGGCTCATGTACAACCTCACCTGGTCTACCGACGGGTTGATAAATGAATACTGCAACCCGTGCGAGGTGATTCAGGGTGGCGTTAAACTCACGGTCCCAGCGCTCGAGGGTCTCGAGAAGTTCTCCTTCGATGGGGATGAATACGAGGCGTTTAACACTTCCGGGGGGCTCGGCACCCTTGCGGACGCGCTTCACGGCAAGGTCAGTGACCTTAACTACAAGACGATCCGCTATCCCGGACACCGAGATCTCGTCACCTTCCTCCTGCACGACCTCAGATATATCAACGACCGAGATGGACTGAAGCAGGTATTCGAGCGCAGCATCCCAACTACCGGACAGGACAAGTGCATTATCTTTGTCGAGGCGTCTGGTTCTCTAAAGGGGGTGAGGACCCAGAAGACCTATGCGAGCTGTGTGTATAATCAGGCGGTCAGCGGAAAGCACTTTAGCGCGATTCAGGTAACAACCGCTGCCGGCATATGCGGTCCTGTAGATCTTCTTCTGTCCGGGGCGATCGGGAAGAAGTCCGGATTTATTCGCGCGGAGGATATCTCACTCACGGACTTCCTCGCCAACGAGTTCGGCAAGCTTTGTCGAGATGATCGGGCGTTGCGAGGGATTTCGTAGGGGGCGATTCGTCCGCTAGTCTAGGACGATTGCACGCCCCATGAATCCGGAGGGCCCGTGTCCTCACGGGCCGGAACCCGGATTGTAATTTTCGTACATACCCGGCCCGTCGGGAGACGGGCCCTCCGGACCGCCATCGCGTTACGGAATAGCGTGCACCTAACGAGACACTAAACTCCCCCCCAACACCCTCTCAAATTTCTCCAATCCAAGATCGAGCTCCTCTTTGGTGATGATAAGTGGAGGCGCGACCCGAAGGGTTTGCACGCGGGTGTCTTTGCACAGGAGCCCCTCATACATCAACTTCTTGCAGTAATCCTTGGCGGTGCCAGCAGCGGGATCGATATCGATACCTATAAGTAGCCCTCGACCTCGAACCTCCCTAACGATCGGAGAACGCATCGCTCGCAATCGTTCCACCGCGTAAGCCCCAAGCTCCGCTGCGCGCTCGTGTGGCTTCTCCTCGTTAATGATGGCGATAACCTCTCTGGCGATTGCACAGGCGAATGGGTTTCCTCCCAAGGTTGAGCCATGAGAGCCTGGATTAAACAGGTGCATAATGGAGTCATTCGCCGCGATACAGGAGATCGGCGCGATGCCACCCCCAAGGGACTTGGCGAGGATAACGATATCCGGATCGACGTTCTCGTGATCGCAGGCGAAGATCTTGCCGGTGCGACACATCCCTGTTTGAATCTCATCCGCGATAAGGAGCACGTTGTGGCGGGTGCAGATCTCACGCACCTTCGTGAGATATCCACCGGGCGGGATGATCACACCCCCCTCTCCTTGAATAGGCTCAACCATCACCGCCGCGGTGTGTGGCGTAATCGCGGCTTCAACTGCATCGGCGTCTCCGAACGGAACGCTCCTGAATCCTGGGGTGTAGGGACCAAAGGCTCGTCGACTATCCTCTGAGGTGCTGAAGCTCACGATCGTCGTCGTTCGGCCGTGAAAGTTTCCATCGCACGTTAAGATCTCGGCTTTGTCCTCTGGAATCTTCTTCACATCATAGGCCCATCGGCGTGCGGCCTTGATAGAGGTCTCAACCGCCTCAGCCCCTGAGTTCATCACCAGCACCTTGTCTTTGCGACAGAACTTCGCGAGCTCCTCAGCGAGAAGCGCGAACTGTTCGGAATAGAAGGCTCGAGAGGTCAAGGTGAGCTTATCAAGCTGCGCGTGCGCGACCTTGGCGATACGGTCATTGCAATGTCCAAAATTGAGCGCGCTGTAGGCGCTCAAGAAATCGAGGTAGCGGTGACCAGCTACATCGGTGACCCAGACCCCTTTCGCGGACTCAATAACGATCGGAAGGGGCGCGTAGTTATGCGCGGCGTGAGCCTCCGTCTTATCAATCAGCTGCTTTGTCTTCTCGTCGAGAGCCATGGGGAGTAACTACCGAGGGTGACACGCTCCATCGCTGTGTCGGCTATACCCACTAGTATACCCTGCCTCTCCGCAAAGCGCATAGGTGATAATACCACCGCTAGAACTTGGCGAACCCGGGGAATCGGGGGAATCCAATAACATCACGGATATTCGTCATTCCCGTGAGGTACATAAGCAACCGCTCAAAGCCGAGCCCGAAACCGGAGTGCGGCACGGTGCCAAACTTCCGCAGCTCGAGGTACCACCAGTAGGATCGCTCATCGAGCCCCATCGCGCGAATCTTCTCAAGGAGAACATCGTGACGCTCCTCACGTTGAGATCCACCAACGATCTCGCCCAAGCGAGGAACGAGCACATCCATCGCGCGTACTGTTTTACCATCTTCGTTGAGACGCATGTAGAACGCCTTAATGTCCTTCGGATAGTTAACAACGGTAACGGGTCCCTTCACGTAGTCATCGGTGAGGAAGCGCTCGTGCTCAGACTGAAGGTCTATCCCCCATTGCACGGGGTACTCGAAGGTCTTTCCACTCTGCTCAAGGATACGGATGGCGTCGGTGTAATCCATCGTGGTGAACGGTGTCTCGGCGACACGGCGTAGGTTCTCAAGGTGCCCCTCCTGCGCCCACTCTTGCGAGGCGAGAAACTCAAGCTCAGAACCAGAGGACGCAAGGACCTGCTTCAACACGTCCTGAACGAACTCCTGCGCGAGGAGCATATTGTCTTGCAGCTCATAGAAAGCCATCTCTGGCTCGATCATCCAGAACTCCGCGAGGTGGCGGGTGGTGTTTGAGTTTTCA
>Ga0214921_10008718_pt1 | contig 13042 bp, 13 predicted proteins | sample LL1505_MetaG_FD_177992 | JGI IMG/M metagenome (GOLD analysis project Ga0214921, IMG submission 177992) | Freshwater microbial communities from Lake Lanier, Atlanta, Georgia, United States - LL-1505 | ecosystem: Environmental > Aquatic > Freshwater > Lake | place: USA: Georgia | collected... | reverse complement strand
GCGGCCAGTTCCCCGCTCTACTTGTCGGTGGCCGACGTGCCGGCCGACGTGCTCGCCAAGGAACGCGAAATCGAGACCGAAAAGGCGCTCGGTGAAGGCAAGCCTGCCGACATCGTCGCCAAGATGGTCGAGGGTCGCATCCGCAAGACGTTCAACGAGAAGTCGCTGCTCGGCCAGGCCTTCGTGAAGGACCCCGATCAGACGATCGAGAAGTTGCTCAAGGCACACAAGGCCGAGATCAAGTCCTACGAGCGTTTCGAAGTCGGTGCCGGCATCGAGAAGAAGCAGGACGACTTCGTCGGCGAGGTCATGGCGCAGGTCAAAGCCAGCAGCGGCAAGTGAGCCGCGAGACTTGCGGCGACGAATGCGATACAACAGAAACCCCGCTCCGGCGGGGTTTTCTTCGATAACCGGGCGCGACGGAGGCTTGAGATGACGGCGGGTTCCAAATACAAGCGCATCCTGGTGAAACTGTCGGGCGAAGCGCTGCTGGGCGAGTCCGATTACGGGGTCGATCCGCTGGTGCTGCGCCGCATCGCCGCCGAAATCCAGGAGCTGCTCGCCATGGGCGTGCAGGTCGCGGTGGTGATCGGGGGCGGCAACATTTTTCGCGGCGCGGGTCTCGCGCGCGCCGGCATGGATCGCGTCACGGCCGATCACATGGGCATGCTCGCCACGGTGATGAATTGTCTGGCGATGCAGGATGCGCTCGAGAGCATGGGCACGCACGCGCGCGTGATGTCCGCGATCCGCATCAACGAAGTTTGCGAGGACTACATCCGGCGTCGCGCGATTCGGCATCTCGAGAAAGGGCGCGTGGTGTTGTTCGGCGCCGGTACGGGCAGCCCCTTCTTCACCACCGACACGGCCGCTTCGCTGCGCGCGATCGAAATCGGTGCCGATCTGCTCATCAAAGCCACCAAGGTCAACGGCATCTATTCCGACGACCCGATGAAAAATCCCGCGGCCGTGCGCTATGCGACGCTCACTTTCGATCGGGTGCTCGATGAACGCCTGAATGTCATGGATGCGACCTCCATCGTGATGTGTCGCGACAACGGCCTGCCGTTGCAGGTCTTCAATCTCAACAACGCCGGCGATCTGCTGCGCATCGTGCGCGGCGAGGATGTCGGTACCGTCGTCACCCACAAATAAGCGGGAACACGTCATGCTCGAAGACATCAAAAAGGACGCCGCCGCTCGCATGGCCAAGTGCGCGCTGCAGTTCCAGACCGATCTCAAGAAATTGCGCACCGGTCGTGCGCATCCGTCGTTGGTCGAGAACATCAAAGTCGATTACTACGGCACCGAGACGCCGCTGCAGCAGCTGGCGAACGTGGGCGTCGAGGATGCCCGCACGCTCGTCGTGACGCCGTGGGACAAGGCGGCCGTGCAGGCGGTCGAGAAGGCGATCTACAAGTCGGATCTCGGCCTCACGCCGAATACGGCGGGGTCGGTGATTCGTCTGCCGTTGCCGCCGCTGACCGAAGAGCGCCGCCGCGACATCACCAAGGTCGTGCGCGGTGACGCCGAGGGCGCGCGCGTGGCGGTGCGCAACGTGCGACGCGACGTGCTGCAGGACGTCAAAGAACTCCTCAAAGAAAAGCTGATCGGTCAGGACGACGAGAAAAAAGCGCAGGAAGACATCCAGAAGCTGACCGACAAGTACGTCGCCGAGATCGAGCAGATTCTCGCGACCAAAGAAAAAGAGATCATGCAGGTCTGAGTCGGACCTGACGACGACACGCCACGCGTGACGCTGCCTCGGCACATCGCGATCGTCATGGACGGCAACGGCCGCTGGGCCGAAGCCCGTGGCGAGCCGCGCACGTCCGGTCATCGGGCCGGCGTCGACGCCGTACGCAGTTGCGTGCGCGCCTGCGCCGAGCGCGGCATCGAAGCGCTGACGGTGTTCGCGTTCTCGAGCGAGAACTGGCGCAGACCCGAGGTCGAAGTCGCGGCACTGATGAGCTTGTTCGTCGAGGCGCTCGATCGCGAGCTCGAAGAATTGCAGCAAAATCGCGTGCGGTTGAGCTTCATCGGCAACCGTCACACCCTGTCCGTGCGATTGCAGCAGCGCATCGCCGACGCCGAGGCGCAGACGGCGCACAATGACGGGCTGAAATTCCAGGTGGCGGTCGGTTACGGCGGTCGTTGGGACATCGTCGAGGCGGCGCGGCGTCTTGCCGCCCGCTGCGCGAGTGGCGCGCTGCGCGCCGACGAGATCGACGAAGCCTCGTTTGCGGACGCATTGCAGTTGGCCGGTTTGCCGGACCCCGATCTGTTCATCCGCACCGGCGGCGAACATCGCATCAGCAATTTTTTGTTGTGGAACGTCGCCTACGCGGAGCTGCATTTCACCGATTGCCTGTGGCCGGATTTCGGCGCGAACGAACTCGATGCGGCGATCGCGGATTTTGCGCGGCGTGAACGTCGGTACGGCCTCACCGGCGCGCAGGCGCGCGGGGAGGGCGGCCGGTGAGTGCGCCGAGCGGTTTGCGACAGCGCGTGCCGACGGCGATCGTGCTCGCCGCGCTGTTGTTGCTCGACCTGTTCGCCCTGCCGCCGATCGCGACCTTGCTGCTCATCGCGGCGGTGCTGATCGGCGGTGCATGGGAATGGTCGGCGTTCGTGCACGCTTCGCCTCGCGTGCGCGCGCTGTACGTGCTGGTGGTCGCCTTGGCGGTCGTCGCTTGCGATCCGGTGCGCGTCGATCCCGATGCCTTGCAGAAACTGTTGTGGTGCGCGGCGATCTGGTGGTTGGTCGCATTTTTCTGGATCGTCTTTGCGCCGGCGCGCGCATCGCGGGTGATGGCCGCCGTCGCCGGGGTGTTGGCGCTGGTGCCGACCGGCGCGGCGCTCGGTTATCTGCGCCTCGTGGACGATCGTGGTGCGTGGCTCGTGCTGTTCGTGTTGCTCGTGATCATGGCCGCGGACGTCGGCGCGTATTTTTTCGGTCATGCGCTCGGACGCGTGAAGCTCGCGCCCCGCGTCTCGCCCGGCAAAAGTTGGGAAGGCGTGTTGGGCGGCGTCGTGGTGTCGCAAGCGGTGGCCTATGTCGGCGCAACGTTGCTCGGTCTGCCGACCGACGTCGTGGCCGTGCTCGCGCTCGTGGCGGTGGCGTTCTCGGTGGTCGGTGATCTGACCGAGAGCCTGTTGAAGCGTCATGCGGGGATCAAAGACAGCGGTCGATTGTTGCCGGGTCACGGGGGCGTGCTCGATCGACTCGACAGTCTTTCGGCCGGCGTGCCCGTATTCGTGCTCGGTTTGCTGCGCACGGGACTCATCGCGTGATCGGCGTCGCGATCCTCGGTTCCACCGGTTCGATCGGCGACAGCACGCTCGACGTGCTCGCGCGGCATGCCGATCGATTCCGCGTGGTCGCGCTCGCCGCGCATTCGAGCACCGCGAAGCTGCTTGCGCAGTGCGAGCGCTTCATGCCCGACTATGCCTGTCTGGTCGAGCCGTCGGCCGCTGCGGAACTCGAGCGCGCGTTGCGCGCGCGCGGGTCGGCGACGCGCGTGCTCGTCGGTGCAGCCGGTTTGAACGAGATCGCAACGCTCTCTGCCGCGCCGTACGTGATGGCCGGCATCGTCGGTGCGGCGGGACTCGAGTCGGCGTTCGCCGCAGCGCGCGCCGGCAAGCGTTTGATGATCGCCAACAAAGAGCCGCTCGTGATGGCGGGCGAGTTGTTGATCGCCGAGGCGCGTGCGGCGGGGGCGACGCTTCTGCCGATCGACAGCGAACACAACGCGATCTTCCAATGCCTGCCGCGCGAGAGCGAGACGGGTCGCAATCCGCCGGGCGTCCGCCGCATCCTGCTCACGGCTTCGGGCGGCCCCTTCATCGATTGGTCACGCGAGCGCTTGGCGAAGGTCACCCCGGCCGAGGCCTGCGCCCATCCCAAATGGGTGATGGGTCGCAAGATTTCGGTGGATTCGGCCACCCTCATGAACAAAGGTTTGGAGGTCATCGAGGCCAGGCGCTTGTTCGGCCTGGCGCCCGAGCAGGTCGAGGTCGTCGTGCATCGTCAAAGTCTGGTGCACTCGCTGGTCGAATACGTCGACGGCTCGATGCTCGCGCAGCTCGGGTCCCCCGACATGCGCACCCCCATCGCCCACGCCCTCGGCTGGCCGGAGCGCCTCGAGTCCGGTGTACAATCGCTGGATCTCGCCGCGGCCGGGACGCTGCAGTTCGAGCCGCCGGACACGGACCGTTTTCCCTGTCTTGCGCTTGCGCAGCAGGCTGGGCGGGCCGGGGGGCTCGCCCCCACGGTGCTGAACGCCGCCAACGAGGTGGCCGTCGCGGCTTTCCTGGAGGGGCGTTTGAACTTTTGCGGTATCCCGGCGGTCATCGAAAGCGTGCTGGCGGCGGCCTCGACGGGCAGCGCCACGGACCTCGGCAGCATACTCGCGGCCGACGCCGACGCGCGGGCGCGTGCGGCTTTGGAAGTGAGGGCTAGATGACGCTGTTGTGGCAAGTCGTGGGCTTCGTGGTCGCAGTGAGCCTGCTCGTGTCGGTGCACGAGTTCGGGCACTACTGGGTTGCGCGTCGTCTGGGCTTCAAAGTCTTGCGGTTCTCGGTCGGCTTCGGCCCTGCTCTGTGGCGCAAGGTTGCAGGTCCCGATCGCACCGAATACGTGCTCGCCGCGTTGCCCTTGGGTGGCTACGTGAAATTGCTCGACGAGCGTGAAGCGCCGGTGCCCGATGCCGAGCTCGACCGTTCGTTCACGCGTCGCCCGCCGTGGCAACGCATCCTGGTGTTGCTCGCGGGCCCCGCGGCGAATTTTTTGTTCGCGATCGTCCTCTTGTGGGGCATGTTGTGGGTGACCGGCGCGCCGGAATTGCGCCCGGTCGTCGGCCGCGTCGTCGCCGATTCGATCGCCTCGCGCGCGGGCTTGCGTTACGAAGATGAAATCGTGCGGATCGATGGCCGCGCGGTCACCAATCACGCCGACGTCATCTTCGGGCTGATCGACGCGATGAGCAGCGACGGCACGGCGGATCTGCAGGTGCAGCGCAATGGCGCGCCCATCGACTTGCAACTCCAAGTGCCCGATGCCGAGGTGCGCCGCGCGCTCACCGAGCCGTCGGTGCTGTTGCCGGGTTTGGGATTCCGTTTCTGGTCACCGCCGATGCCGGCGTCGATCGGGCGTCTCACCGAAGGTGGCCCGGCCGCGTTGGCGGGGCTGCGGGCCGGTGATCGCATCGTCGCCATCGACGGAGAAGTCGTGGCCGATTTTCCGGCGCTCGCCGAGTTGGTGGCGGATCGCCCGAACCGCGACGTGCGCGTCGAGTACCTGCGCGACGGCGTGCCGGGCGTGGTGACGGTGCGCACTTCCTCGGAGCTCGTGCAAGGCCGCGAACGCGGTCGCATGCGCATCGAAACTCCGCCGCCGCCGCCCTGGCCCGCCGACATGGTGCGCCAGCGCAGCTTCGGTTTCTTCGAGGCCTCGTTCGTCGCGTGCGAACGGGCCTGGGACATGAGCGTGATGCAGGCGCGCATGCTCGCGCGCATGTTGATCGGTCAGGTCTCGCTCAAGAATCTGTCGGGTCCGCTGTCGATTGCCGAATACGCCGGGCAATCGGCGAGCAGCGGCCTCAATGAATTCCTCGGTTTTCTGATCGTGATCTCGCTGAGTCTCGGGTTTTTGAATCTGCTGCCGATTCCGATTCTGGACGGCGGGCAGATCCTCTACCAGCTCGCCGAATGGATCAAAGGTTCGCCGCTCTCCGATGCGGTGCAGTCGATCGGCCAGCAGGTCGGTCTTTTGCTGCTGCTGCTGCTGATGGGCGTAGCGCTGTTCAACGACGTCGCCCGGCAGTTGGGTTGACGCTCCAGGGGTTTCCGCTTGCAACGTTTTCCGAAAATCGCCGCCTTCGTGTTGTTTGCTTGTCCGTTGCTGCCGCAGGTCGCGCCGCTCGCGCTCGCGCAGGACGCGCCCGTCATTCCGGAGATGCGGGTCGACAACATCCGGGTCGAAGGCCTGCAACGCGTTTCCGAAGGCACGGTCTACAACTACTTGCCGATCAACATCGGCGATCGCCTGACGCCGCAACGCGTGCGCGAGGCGATCAAGGCGCTGTACGACACCGGATTTTTCCGTGACGTCGAACTGCGTCGCGAAGGCGGCACGTTGCTGGTGGTCGTGCTCGAACGTCCCTCGATCGAGAGCTTCGAACTCAAGGGCAACAAGGACATCAAGACCGAAGATTTGACCAAGAGCTTGCGCAACGTGGGTCTCGCCTCCGGCAAGACCTTCGATCGTTCGGTGCTCGAGGACGTCAAGCAATACCTCACGGATCAGTATTTCAGTCGCGGCAAGTACGGCGTGCGCATCGATGCGCAAGTCGAAGAGCTCGCCGACAACCGCGTGCGCGTCAAGATCGAGATCAAAGAAGGCAAGCGCGCGAAGATCCGGCAGATCAACGTGGTCGGCAACGACACCTACGGCGACAAGCAGGTGATCGAGAATTTCGAGCTGAAGTTGCCGAACTGGCTCTCCTGGTACAAGCAGGACGATCGCTACTCGCGCGAATCGCTGCAGGGCGATCTCGAGAAGCTGCGCTCGTTCTACATGGACCGCGGCTACGCGAACTTCGACATCGAATCGACGCAAGTGGCGATCGCGCCCGAGAAAGAAGACATCTTCATCACGGTCAACGTGAACGAAGGGCAGGTCTTCAAAGTCAGCGGCGTGAAGCTCGCCGGCACGTTCGTCGTGCCCGAAGAAGAGTTGAAGAACTATCTGCTCGTCAAACCGGGCGAGACGTACTCGAAGAAGCAGATCACCGCGACGCAGGAGTTGATCCAGAATCGGCTCGGCCTTGAAGGCTATGCGTTCGCGAAAGTCGACCCGGTGCCGACGCCCGACGAGGGCAAGAAGGAAGTCGCGCTGACGTTCTTCGTCGATCCGGGCAACCGCGTTTACGTGCGGCACATCGTGTTCGACGGCGTGACCAAGATCAACGACGACGTGCTGCGACGCGAGATGCGCCAGCTCGAAGGCGGTTGGCTCTCCAATGCCTTGGTCGAACGCTCGAAGCAGCGTCTCGAGCGTCTGCCGTACATCGAGAAAGTCGAAACCGAGAACAAGCCCGTGCCGGGCACTTCGGATCTCGTCGACGTGCAGTTCAAGATCAAGGAAGGCCCGTCGGCGCAGTTGGGCGGCGGCATCGGCTATTCGCAGTCGCAGTCCTTCATGCTCAATGGCAACTACGCCGACAGCAATTTCATGGGGCGCGGCGAGCGCGTCTCGGTCGACTTGAACACCGGTCGATATCAAAAAATCTACGGCATCTCGCACACCGATCCGTACACCAACATCGACGGCATCGCCCGCACCTTGTCGTTCACGTATCGCAAACAGACGCAATTCGTCTCGGCGTCGTCGGACTTTTCGTCCGAGTCGCTCGCGCTCGGCGTCGATTACGGATATCCGATCACCGAATTCCAGGGTCTGCGCGTCGGCGTGTCATTGCAGCGCTCGTCGCTGATCGCCGGTCTCGGCAGCGCCGAGCAGGCGCGCCAGTGGGTGACGAGCAACGGCAAGTATCGCCAGTCGTACATTCCCGAACAGGACTACGGCGGCGGCTACGTGATTCCGGCCACGGTGCTCGACAAGACGCAGTTCAACTCCATGGAATTCGTGGTGGGGTGGAGCTACGACAGTCGCAACCGCGCGTTGTTCGCCGATCGCGGCATGCGCCATTCGGTGTCCGCGAGTTACGCTTTGCCCATCAGCGATGTGCAGTACTACTCGCTGAACTACGACTATCTGCAATACATCCCGCTGTTCAAATCGTGGACGATGTCGCTCGGGGCGGATGTCGGGTTCGGCATGGACGTGGGCAAAACCACGGCCTTGCCGCCGTACCGCAACTTCTTCGCCGGCGGTCCGGACTCGGTGCGCGGTTATCGCGAGAGCCGGCTCGGCCCGAAGGACAGTTACGGCAATCCCTACGGCGGCAACCTGAAGGTGATCGGCCACGCGGAAATCATCGTGCCGACGCCGGAGAAATGGCGCTCCTCGGCGCGGGCCAGCATTTTCTACGACATCGGCAACGTGTTCTCGACGGGGCGTCGGTACAGCTTCTACGGCATCGACGGCACCACGCCGGTCGATTACGGGTTCAAGTATGATAGGTTGCGGCAGTCGACCGGCATTGCAGTGCAATGGCTCGCGCCGCTCGGCGTGTTCCGGTTCAGTTATGCGATTCCGCTCAACCCCTTCAAGGGTGATGGCGTGAATTTCGCCGACGAGTCGGAGCGGTTCCAGTTCACGATCGGTCAGGCGTTCTGATCGAAAGCATGAGGTGTGGTGCGTGATGCGTTCGGTAACTTTCAAGTCTTTGGTCGCCGCTCTGGCGGTGGGTGTGGCAGTGGCGGCGGCGCCGGCGCAGGCTGAAATCAAAGTCGGCGTGATCGACTACGGGCGGTTGATGGACGAGAGCCCGCAGGGCAAGACGCTGCTCGATTCGCTGCGCAACGATGCCGGTACCAAGCAGCGCGAACTGCAAACGCAGGCGACGACGCTGCAGACCAAGCGCGACAAGCTCGCCAAGGATCGCGCCACGATGTCGCAAGATCAGATCTCGCGCGCCGAAAAGGACCTGCGGGATGGTGAGCGTGACCTCGCGCGCCGTCAGGCCGAAATCCAGGACGACTTCAACGCGCGTCGCAACGAAGAGATGTCGAAATTGCAGCGCACGCTCATCGACGAAGTGCGCAACTTCGCGCGCATCCAGAATTTCGATCTCGTGCTCACCGCCGACGGCGTGATCTATGCGGGCACCGCGCTCGACATCACCCCGGGGGTGTTGCAGCAGTTGAACGGCCGCAATCCTTCGGCTGCGCCGCGTCCGGCTGCCCCGGCTCCGGCGCCCGCCGCCGCGCCGGCTCCGGCACCGAAGACCGGCACGCGCTGATCGCGCGACGATCCCGCGCGGGCGGCGCGATACCGGATGTCAGGCGTCAGCCTAGGCGAACTCGCGGTCCGGTTCGGTCTCGCCCTGCGCGGTGATCCGGAGCGCCGGATCGAACGCGTTGCCACGCTCGCGGGCGCCGGTTCCACGGCGCTCGCGTTTTTCGTCAACCCGAAACTCGCGCGCGAGTTGCGCGCGACGCAGGCCGCCGCCGTGCTGCTGCGTGAAGAGGCGCTCGCCGACTGTTCGGTCGATGCCTTGATCACGCCCAATCCGCATGCGGCGTTTGCACGCATCGCGACGATCCTGCATCCGATGGCGCCCGTGGCAGCGGGCATGCATGCCTCGGCCGTGGTGGCTGCCGATGCCGAGGTCGATGCGACGGCGCAGATTGCCGCGCAGGCGGTGGTCGGTGCGCGTACGCGCATCGGTGCGCGCTGCGTGGTGGGCCCGGGTTGCGTGCTCGGCGACGACGTGGTGATCGGGGACGATACGCGCTTGCTGGCGCGCGTGACGGTGCTGGATCGCGTCTCGATCGGCGCGCGCGTGCTCGTGCATCCGGGCGCGGTCTTGGGCGCGGAAGGATTCGGTTTTGCGCGCGAGGGTGCGGCATGGTTGCACGTGCCGCAGGTCGGCACGCTGCGCATCGGCGACGACGTCGAGATCGGCGCGAACAGCACCATCGATCGCGGCGCGATCGAGGACACGGTGATCGGCGAGGGCGTGAAGATCGACAACCTCGTGCAGATCGGTCACAACTGCACGATCGGCGCGCATACCGCGATCGCCGGCTGCGTCGGCATCGCCGGCAGTTCGCATATCGGCGCGCGCTGCCAGTTGGGTGGCGGCGTCGGGATCGCGGGGCACCTCAGAATTTGCGACGATGTGGGGCTGACGGGCTTCGCGCTCGTCGTGTCGGACATCGACGAGCCGGGCGTTTATTCGAGCGGGATTCCCGTCGAGCGAGCCCAGGATTGGCGCAAGGTGGTCGGGCGTCTGAAGCGCATCGACGGCCTCGCGAAACGCGTGGCCGAGCTCGGTCGGCAACAACAAGACGGAGAAGAGACGGCGTGAGCGACATCATCCAACTCGACATCAATGCGATCCTGAAGCAGCTGCCGCATCGTTATCCGTTCTTGCTGGTCGATCGCGTGCTCGAGTGCGTCAAAGGCGAACGAATCCGTGCGCTCAAGAACGTCACCTACAACGAGCCGTTTTTTCCCGGACATTTTCCGCATCGACCGGTGATGCCGGGCGTGATCATCATCGAGGCGTTGGCGCAGGCGGCCGGCATACTCGCGTTCGTGACCGCGGGCGTGGTGCCCGATGATCAGACGCGGTTCTATTTCGTCGGCATCGACAAAGCGCGCTTTCGCCGGCCCGTCGAGCCCGGCGACCAGCTGATACTCACCGCCGAACTCGAACGCACCATGCGCGGCATCTGGAAGTTCCGCGCGGCGGCCTACGTGTCCGACGCCGAAGTCGCATCGGCCGAGCTCATGGTCGCACCCGAAACGCACAAGAGCGGAGCCGCATCGTGAGCATCGATCCGCGCGCGGTGATCGAGGCGGGTGCAAAACTCGCCGCGGACGTCGAAGTCGGTCCGTTCGCCATCATCGGCGCGAACGTCGAGATCGGCCCGGGGTGTCGCATCGGTCCGCATTCCATCGTCACCGGCCACACCAAGCTCGGTGCGGGCAATCAGGTGTTCCAGTTCGCCTCGATCGGCGATGCGCCGCAGGACAAAAAATACGCCGGTGAGCCGACGCGGCTCGAGATCGGTGAGCGCAACGTGTTTCGCGAATTCGTCACCGTCAATCGCGGCACGACGCACGACGAGGGCGTCACGCGCATCGGCAGCGACAATCTGTTCATGGCCTACACGCACATCGCGCACGATTGCCGGGTCGGCAATCACGTGGTGATGGCGAACGTCGCGACGCTCGCCGGGCACGTGGAGATCGGCGACCACGTGATCATGGGCGGGCTGTCGGCGGTGCACCAGTTTTGCAAAATCGGCGCGCACGCCTTCATCGCCAACAATGCAGCCGTGACGCGCGACGTACCGCCGTACGTGATGGCTGTCGGGCAGCCGGCCGAGCCGCACTCGGTCAATGCCACGGGCTTGTCGCGCCGCGGGTTCACGCCCGAGCAGGTGCGCAACGTGAAGAGCGCGTTTCGCGTGCTGTATCGCTCGGAGTTGCCGCTCGAAGAGGCGCTCGCGAAGTTGCGCGAGGCGGCGGCGACGCAGCCGGAGGTCGCGACCTTCGTCGAATTCATCGGCCGCTCCACGCGCAGTCTCGTACGCTGACGATGGGCGCTCGCGGTCCGCTGATCGCGTTGGTGGCGGGCGAGGCCTCGGGCGACAACCTCGGGGCCGCACTGATCGACGCCTTGCGCGTCCGTTATCCGGCCGCCGAATTCGTCGCCGTCGCCGGTCCGCGCATGCGGGCCGCAGGTTGCGAGGTGATCGCCGCGAGTGAAGAGCTCGCCGTCATGGGGCTCGCGGAGATCTTGCGGCATCTTGGGCGCCTGCTCGTCTTGCGACGACGCGTCACGCGCGAGTTGCTCGCACGCCGGCCCGACGTGTTCATCGGCATCGACGCGCCGGAATTCAATCTCGGACTCGCGCGCCGCTTGAAGGCGGCGGGTCTGCGCACGGTGCAGTACGTCAGTCCGCAAGTGTGGGCGTGGCGGCAAGGGCGCGTGCACGACATCGCGCGCGCCTGCGACCGAATTCTTTGTCTGCTGCCCTTCGAGCCGGCGTTCTACGCGCGCTACGGCATCGAAGCGCGTTTCGTGGGGCACCCGCTCGCCGATCAATTCCCGTTGCGCGCCGATCGTGCCGCGGCGCGGCAGGCCTTGGGCATCGACGCGGATGCCGAGGTGGTGGCCATCCTGCCGGGCAGTCGTGCGGGCGAGGTGTCGCGGCTGGCGCGGCCGTTTGCCGCAGCCGCCCGCTGGCTCGCGGCGCGCAGGCCCGGCGTGCAGTTCGTCGCGCCGCTCACGACGGCCGCGACGCGCGCGATGTTCGAGGCGGCCTGGGCGGAGAGTGCACCGGGGCTTGCCGTGCAGGTTCGCGAGGGTGGCTCACGCGCCGTGCTCGCCGCCGCCGACGTGGTGCTCGTGGCCTCGGGTACGGCCACGCTCGAAACCTTGCTCACGCAGCGCCCGATGGTGGTGGCGTATCGACTTGCGCCGCTCACGGCCTTCGTGTTGCGGCGTCTGGGTCTCGTCAAAGTCGAGCACTTCGCGCAAGCGAATTTGTTGGTCGGGCGCCGCGCGGTGCCGGAATTTTTCCAGGAGCAGGCGACACCCGAGGCCTTGGGCGCGGCCTTGTTGCGCTGGCTCGAGGCGGCGCGTGCACCGGACGACGCGCCGCTCGCGCGTGAACTCGCGCGCGTGCGCACGGAGTTCGAAGCGGTGCACCTCGATTTGCGTCGCGATGGCGCCGCCCTGGCCGCGAGCGCGGTGGCCGAGTTGCTCGAGGAGCCTCGTTGACCCGCCTGCGTGTCGCGGGGGTCGATGAGGCGGGGCGTGGGCCACTTGCCGGGCCGGTGGTTGCCGCGGCGGTCATCCTCGATCCGGCGCGTCCGATCGCGGGGCTCGCCGATTCCAAAAAACTCGCGGCCACCGAGCGCGATCGCCTCGCGCCGCTCATCCGCGAGCGGGCGCTGGCCTACGCCTACGGGATCGCGAGCGCCCGCGAGATCGACGCCATCAACATCCTGCAGGCAACTCTGCTGGCCATGCGCCGGGCGGTGATCGGGCTCGCCGTGGCGCCCACGCATCTCGAGGTCGACGGCAACCGTCTGCCGCGCCTCGACGGCATCGAGGGGCTCGTGCATGCCGAGGCGGTGGTGAAGGGGGATGCCACGCGGGCGGCGATCGGCGCCGCCAGCATCCTTGCCAAGACCTTGCGAGATCACGTGATGGAACAACTGGATACGCGCTTTCCTGCATACGGTTTCGCGATCCACAAGGGCTATCCGACCGCGGCGCACCTCGCCGCGCTGCGCGCAAACGGCATCTCATCGGCGCACCGCCTGAGCTTCGGGCCGGTAAAATCTCTGGTGTGACTTCCTTCGTCCACCTGCGCCTGCACACCGAATATTCGC
>Ga0214921_10008717_pt1 | contig 13043 bp, 6 predicted proteins | sample LL1505_MetaG_FD_177992 | JGI IMG/M metagenome (GOLD analysis project Ga0214921, IMG submission 177992) | Freshwater microbial communities from Lake Lanier, Atlanta, Georgia, United States - LL-1505 | ecosystem: Environmental > Aquatic > Freshwater > Lake | place: USA: Georgia | collected 2015-05-28 | reverse complement strand
ATCTGTTGAAGTGTAAGATTGGCGATGCGTCGGACTGGAGGACGGGGTATGAAAGTGGGATGAAGGCAAAGGCGCTGGCTAAGGAGTGCGACCAGATCTTGGAGACAAAAAAGTTTCGAGACTATCCAGGGGCGAAGAATGGATTGCAGGTGAGCCACGGGAGGACGGTGAAAAAGATTGGATGGGCGGTGGATGCAGATATCGAGTCGATTCAAAAAGCGGGTAAAGAGAAAGTGGATTTTCTGATCGTGCATCATGGGCTTTTCTGGGGGAGTTCGACATTGGATCTGAAGATAAGAGCGAAGCGGATTCGGGAGGCTAAAAGATTAGGGGTGGCGATCTATTCGTCGCATCTGCCGTTAGATGCGCATCCGGAGTTGGGGAACTCGATTGGGTTACTGCGGGCGTTGGGATTGGGTGAGTCGAAGCGCAAACCGTTCGGTGTGGCCATGGGAAAGGCGATTGGGTGGAAGGTGGAAGGGGGCAGGTGGAAGTTGAGGGATTTGGTGAATCGGGTGGCCCTGCTTCGCTGCGAGCCCCGACCAAGTCGGGGGAGCAGCTTTGCAGGGTTCGCGAGCCGGGTGAAGGTAGTTGCGGCGGGGCCGGTGGTGTGCCGGAAGATAGGAATTGTAACAGGTGGATTTGGGGATCTGGATCAGGTGGTGCAGGCAGGATTGGATACGCTGATCACGGGCGAGGCAGACTATCCGACAGAGGTGAAGGTCAAGGAGCTAGGCATCAACCTGATTTTAGGTGGGCACAAAGAGACGGAGGTATTTGGGGTAAGAAATCTTTCCGAAAAAATGGCCGCGCGGGGTATGTTTAGTAAAATGCCTCGTAAGTAACAACAGGGCTGACACTGGGGCTATATCTATCGGGAGATGTAGCGGGGTTCGTAGCCCCATTAGGGGCGTTGTGGCGCAGGTGAAGTTGGTAATATTTTCGCATCATAGCCCCCTTGGGGTTGCCGTTGGTGTCGGTGAGTTGGGCTACGACGTAGATTCTGTAGTTAAAACTTTGGACACAGGTAAGGTTATAGATTTTGGAAAACCACTCTTCACGGCCTTCATCGTTACATTTTGTAACTCCCTGTAGACCGGTCTTCGGAGAAAAGACGGCATTCGTCCAACTTGACCAGTTGGTCCAATTGTTGGTGCCGTAGTTGATGGAAATGAAAGCAAGTTGGCTGGGTGTGAGGAAGGGATAGACTGCGCGGAATTTCATCACACCGTTGGTAAAGGCGTTGATCATGGTCGTATTGACGGGGGTTCCCGTCATATTTGTGTCTTTGGCCAAGGTGATGCCGCCGGCCAAAGCGGCCAGTACGGGAGGTGGAGCGGTATTGATGTTAATTCTTCCAGCCCAGTTATAGGTGTTGGTGACACAAAAGATATCTAGCAATCCAGCAGCGGAAGTACCTAGCGCTGGTACAGGGTAGCTGTTGGCAGCATTGTTTAAATTTGTGAAGGCAAAGCGGGAGTGTTCGGCCCTGCCAATCCGAAGAGTTTGCCCCCCACCATACATCGAATTTGCCGCCCAAATAGTACCCGATGCAATGTCACTGTTTACCCAATCGGGTGGGATCGTGATCCCGCCTTGAGCAGTATTAGTAGAGGCAACCCATTGCATGGGGTCAAATATATTCCCCAGCTCACAGATGTTAGTGAAAAGGCCGTTTGTATTCGTCGACAACTTACCTACAGGCATAACGTTATTAGTAAAAATTCCAACCGCTGGATTGCTTGAATCAGGATAAATCGATCCCTTCGGGAGCTGGGTCGCCAGTACGCCTGGGGGATTGCCGGTATTTGTTCCATCAGGCCAGTTTCCGGGATGACCGCTGTATGGGAAAGTGCCATATTTTTCCGCTATGTTTTGGGCATAGCCAAGCTGCCACTCAATGTTCTGATTGAAATCCGTGGCCGAGAGCCAACCGTTAGTAACCGAATTTGTATAATAGATGGTCATTCGAGGATCCCCAATCGGCGGAGTTCCTTTGGAGACATAGTCATAACGGAGTCCTGGGCAGGCGCCGGCCCATTTTGTAGCATTCGATCCAGTGTTGTCGAAGCTTCGGGCTTTTCTCTCGTACCCAACGTTCATCTTAAAAAATGGCTGGGCGGCTCCATTTATTTTAAGAGTTAAAGAGTTGTTCGTGGTTTGCATATTTAGCGTCGTCCCGTTGATCCAGAGATTGGTGACCGTAGTGGAGGCGTTATAACCCGTAAGGAGAGGTACTAAATTTATATTAGTGGTGAAGATATTCGTAACAAAACAAGCCCCCGGCGGAAGCGAAGGGATCGAAACTGTGCCAGTAATAGGATTTGAGACCAATCTAGTGTTTGCGCTCGCCTCAACGTAATTGGTATTCGTTGCCCACTTCCCCAGCGTGTCGGCAAAATTGTAACTGTAAGAGTTGGTAACGGCCGGACTTGTTCTGGTCGACAGATTCCAAAACTGCCAGTAGGGGGTGAGTGTGAGATCCGTGCCTTTTGGGCCTAAAACCATCTGGTCATAAATAATGGTAGGAAGGGGGTAAGCATCGAATCCGGCTATGGGAATATTATTCAATGTTGTGGGCAGGGCATTGGTATCGGCATAATCAACGATGTTGGCGGCGAGTGCGTTTACATAGTTACTGCCATTCATGCCACCTGCACGGTTGGTGAACATGGGGTAGTTCGAATTGATTGTGGCAGCAATTTGGATGGCTCCATTTGCGGTTAGCATATTACTACTATTTAAATTTGTCTTCCGTTGACCTGCTTGGCTTGGGTAAAAAGAGCCATTCACTAGGCTTGAAGAGATTGGGACCATGGGAATTCGATCCCAATTGTTATTGACCGTCCAGTTACAGTATCGGAGTCGGCTAGCGAAGTAGCGCAGATCGTTGGTGTCGGTCAGAACTCCGCCATTGGTGGCAAGAAGCATTCCTGGGGTGAGGTATTGGGGACGTTTGTTGGTAAAAGTAGCTATCGCGATACTCGATGCTGAACTGCCCGCAAGGTTGGCTAGGGAAACTTCTTCAGCGTTGGTTCCTGTATTGCGTGTGCTGGTGCCGCACATACGATCGGCATCGATGAGACCTCCGAGGTCCTCTATGAAGTAGGCGAAGCGTGCGACGGGTAGATTTGATGTGGTTGTGCTGGATGGGTTGGTGCGAATATCTTGCTTGATATAAACCCATCCCACAGTGGGCGAGGTGCGACCCCCCAAAAGGGGAATTTGAACACAAGTGGGGTTGGTAAGCCCAGGGCTTACTGAAAAGCCACTGGTGGCCGATGCCATAAAAGTCTGCATATCATTCGAGTAAGTAGCTTGGCAAATGGTATTGGTGGCGCGAATCCTAGTGTTCATGTCTGCTGAATCGAGGTTTGTCCACTGCTTGGGCGTGAAACCGCAGTAGTAGTACCATACCAGATTGTTGGATGCAGACGGCTTTCCGACGAAAAGGTATCCGAGTTCATCGGCCGAATTGGTGCGCCAGTAGGTTGTGACAAAGTTCCAGTAGGGTTCTCCAATTCGGTTGATGACTTCCGATGCGCATTCACGGCCGGTGTTGAGGGTCATTTGCAGGCGGGTGGTTTCGCCGATCGGGCGGGTGGCTTGCCGTTCAAGACGTGCCGAGGCAAGAAATGCGGTGGCAGTAAGGGCGGCTAGAGAGACGAGGGCGAGCACGCTAATCAGTGCAAAGCCAGATTTTGATGCTGGATGGGCTGGATAGGAGTGGTTCATGGTTAGTCTCTGGGGCAATCAACGCGAAATTCAAAAGAGCGAGCATACCGCTTGATATTTTCTGAATTCGTCCAGTTCTGTAGGCTGGTGAATTTCTGGGCAATTTCTTCGGGATAAAGTGTCAAAGCAATCTGCAGCTTATTTCCGCGATACGTTGTGCCACTGGTGTTGTTCGTATAGTTGGCGCCTTCAATTATAGGGGCACCTTCATTGTAAAAGAGGATCTGAAGATTGGCGACATTGCGGGCTAAAATCTCGGAGTTTGCCCCGATAGCAGAAAAAAGGGATCCTACGTTGGGAGTTGCAAACCACGCGGATAGTTGGGTAGAGGGATCTGTAACGTAGTACCTGTATAGATTGTAGTTCGTAGTATTGAAGCCGTTGATATTCGTCGAGCTTGTTTCGCCGACATAGTATCCAACCAGAGCTAAATCGGATGCGTTATTTGTGCTGGCTATTTTTTTGGGGGCTATAAAAAAGAGGCAGGAGGAGCCAGATTGTATATTTGAGATGGATAGACCGGAGCCTGTGCCGTTGCTGGAGTATACAAAGGGGAGGCCTTTGTTGAGCACGCTATATGCAAACTCATCTTTTGGAGATGAATTTGTGGGGGCACGGAAAATGGGGCAGGTCAGGTCGGCCGCCATCAGGCTTAGTGCGGCTCGGGCCTCGCGGGTGGCGTCGGTTCTGCGGTTGGCATTGGACCAGGCTTTCGACATTTGATCCTGCATACCAACCATCATGAGAAGAATAACGGAGAGAACGGTGGTGGCGGCCATGAGTTCGATGAGGGTGAACGCCGCCCTGCATCGCTCGGTCTCGGTAAGCCTTGCTGAGCTTCGCAGGGGTTGAATATGCGAATCCCGCGGTTGCGGGACGCGCCCAGACGCGGGGTGTGAAGGTGGTTTAAAAAAAAACGTGGCCGGCTTGGCATGATTCTGCTTTGATCCCAACCCTGCGGATTTGGGTGGAGCTGAGCGGGGATGGGGGAGTTGAATTCTTGGGATCATTGGAAGCCACCTGAAAAAATACGCTGTTTTCGTTTTTCAGTGGGAATGTCCCCAGGGGTTTCAATGGTAATATTGGCTTTGGTAGGACCAGTGGTAGGGCTATTCAATGCAAAACAGTAGGTGAAATCGATCTTTGCAATCGCATTAGCGCCAGGAGTGCCGCTGTTATAAAAAATTCCTGCATCTGTGGAGCTTGTAAATGGGCGAAGCATCAAATCTCCACTACTCTGAGATTCCTGTTTGTAGGCGATATAGAGGGTGCTTGGGAAATTGGTGACATTGATATAGTTGGTTGAGAAATTTATGGGTGAATTGGAGGATCCGACCTGGATCAGAAACCCAGAGGTGGCACTGTATGTGGCCGAAGAGCCTGTTAAGTTATCCCGACAATCAGCAAGGATGGTCTGAGCGAGCAGAGCGGCTTGAGTTTCCTCATAAGACTCCTTGCTCATATTCAGGCCGAGAGGGAAGAGGGCGATGATGGAGGTGAAGGCAACGGCGGCCACGCCCATAGCGATGACGACTTCGGTGAGGCTGAAGGCAGATGGCTCACGCCAAGGTCGCCAAGGACGGAAAGGGTTATTGTTTAGGTCGGAACGAACCTTCGCGAACGTCGCGGACGTGGCGTGAGGTTTGGGAGATGGGTCACGCAACGGACGCCAAGCCCCGACCGGGTCAGGGTAAGGACGAAAAGGGTTATTTTTTAGTTTGGAAATATCCGTAGCGAACGTCGCGGCCGTGACGTGACCCTGCTTCGCTCTTAACTTTGGCGACTCAGGAAAAGCTAGGCAGGGCTTGGGAAAAATGCTCATCGGGCGGGGGTATTCGCAGGGTTTCATTTTTTGGGTTCGGCTAAGGTGGGTTGTGGTCGACCGGTGTAGTGGGTGATTTTTATGGTTTCGACGTTGGTCTTCTGTTTTGAGGTGTTGGTTGTTGTGGTAAAATTTGAAACCACTCCGCCTTCGTAAAAAGAGATGCCATTTAATGTGAGAGTGTTGGTGTAGTAAGACTCTTCGAGCGCCCCGTCCGATTGGAAGACCACAGCTCGTAAGTTGTCTGTGGGGGTGCTGTTGGTGGATGGTGGGATTCGAAGTACAGTTTTATTGGTTAGGATGGGGAGTTGATTGATCTGTGCATCATGTAGAACAATGCCTTGGGGAAGTGTAATCCATGAGCCAAGCATTGAGTTAGTCGTGACTGAGTTTGTATTGGTTGCGTCCCAGGTAATCACGGCCATGGAGCGATAGCGATAGGGTTGACTGGCAAAATTTAGATCAGGAAAGATAACCGCGGCGTTGGTGCCGGTGGAGATGGCGGTGTTACGAGCGATTTCGAGGGCGCCCATGACTTGGCTGAGGGCTTGTTTGCGCCCTCCGCTTCCCGTGAGGCCTTTGAGGGCGGGAACTGCCACTGCGGCGAGGAGTCCCATAATACCGACAACGGCGAGGAGTTCGACGAGAGTAAAAGCAGATTGCTCACGCAAAGGACGGGAAGAAAGATTGGTTGTTGGAGATTGGGGAACGGATGGCTCACGTCCCGCATTCCCGGGACGCGCTGTCGCGCGCAAAGGACGGGAAGCCCCGACGCGGGTACTGGGTGCAGACGCAGGGGAGGTAGTAAAGGAAATCACGATTACGATATATACGCTTCAGATTTACATTGTCAACAGTAGCTTACAAAGTAAATATTAGAAAACACTAGTAAATCTATAAAATGCTAAAGGAAAGTTATTTACATTTTTGGCCAACTAGTGATCCACATATTTGTGCCACCTGATGTTGTTTGGCCTGCGGTGGACCAAATAAGGGGTGCATTTGCGCCGTTGGAGTTGTAACCGTAGGCATAGCCCCAGGGGTCGATTAGATAAGGGTCTGCGCCAGTTGCGCTGCTGACCATGGCTGGTTTTGGTTCGAAGTAACGTTTTGTGGATGGGGCGCGGTTGTACTGGTTGGTTCCAAAGAGAGCATTGAAAAGGGATTTTCCAGCTGTCGGATAGTTGCTGGTGGGGCTTGGGTTAACGTCAGAAGTTGAACTCGGGTCGGGCATCGAGTTGGTAGTCGGGTAGGAGTTGTTGTCAGCATAGTAGCGTTCGCATGCTGCTTGAAGAGCCGCGACTTCGGCTTTCGCAGTGGAAGTAGCTCCGTGACGGCGAACCGCGCCCGCGGCACCGAGAGTAAGGCCTGCGAGGATGCCGATGATGGTGATGACAGCCAGGAGTTCGATGAGGGTGAATGCGGCCCTGCTTCGCTCAGTCACGGTAAACCTTGCTGAGCTTCGCAGGGTTTGAATATGCGAAGGTTTGAATGTGCGAAGGGTGCATGAAGGTTGGTACTTAAAATTCGTAGCGGCCTTAGCGGACTTGGCGTGAGCAAATATTTTCTGGTGGAAAGGAGTGAGAGTGGGTGTAGTCATAGTTATGACCATAACTTCATCACGCAAATTTCCAAAGGCAAAAAGCAGTTCGTTCACCTTGGTGGAGTTGCTGGTGGTGATCTCGATCATCGGGCTGCTGGCGGGATTGGGTTTGCCAGCGATCAATGGGGCGATTCAGGCGGGGAAGAAGGCGGAGGTGGCGGCGATGGCGGAATCAATCAAGACGGCGGTGAATGCATTTTATGCGGAGTATTCGTCGTATCCTACAAATTCGAGTGGTCAAACTTATACCAACACGAGCCTAGAATTTCTAAATCTGATCAGCACAACGAATACGAATGGGGGGAACTCTCGGGGGATTGTGTTTTTAGAAGTGCCGCCGAAGTTTACGAATTCGACGAATGGATTAGTTACCCCGAAGGGATTTATTTCCGGCGTAACACAGAGCAACTTTTTTGTGCTGATTGATGCGGGGGGCTTGGGTTTTGTGAATCCGAATTTAGTTTCGAGTACGTTAACCAACACGAATGTGGCGAGCTCGGTGGCGGTTTGGGTGTTAGATCCAAAAGACAAAACGGGGAAAAAAGCGGTTGGAACGTTTAAGTAGGAAGACCTATGGCCAAGGGATTAAGAGAGTTAGCAGAAATGGGATAACGGTGGGTGCGTGCCGAGCGAGGCAACCTATTTCCTAGTGTTGCAATAAAATCATTTAGATTGATCCTGGATCTAAAGCGTTGATGATTAGTATATATTTTTAATTTTTATCGAGAAATAAGTGCCATCATATTGTCACAAAAAAGGCCTAGTATCTTCGTAAAAGTCGAGCAATTTGTATGTGTGGTATCACCCGTGATCAAAAGCAGAGCCGATGGGGTGCACTCTGCGCCCGCTCACATCTTTTCATCTATCCTTCCTTCCATCATCCCATCCCGATTTTTTGCGGGAATGGCTATTTTTGTTGGGCTCACTTCCTTCTTATCTTCATCGATCAATGCTCAGACAGTTCTTGCGCAAGGTGATATAGCTTTTGTTCAGTATGATGCTGACAATCCCGACAAGTTCACTTTCGTCAACTTGGTCGATTTGGCTGCTGGTACTGTAATTAATTTCACGGATTGCGGATTTGCCTCGGCTACGACTGGCACCACCAGTGAGGGATTTCTCACATTCACAGTCCCTGCCGGAACGACCTATAGCAAGGGGACAACCTTCACTTGGACAAGCGCGATGGTTGTAACGGGCACGCCTTGGAGTTCTGGGGCACCGACTAACTTTTCCTTCAACGCGAGTGGAGATCAGTTGTTTGCCTTCCAGGGTTCAACATCAAATTGGGCCACACAATCAGGGATTACGCTCATTGCTGGCTTGATTCAGAGAACCACGTGGTTGACCACAGGAACTGCTGCTGCAGCAACTTCTTATCAGCCCTCCGCTCTTTCGACTGCCTACATCACGAGTCTTGCAACCGAGAACGGTTATTTTGCTAACGGGACTACCACAGCCACATCCGTGGTTGTCTCCAATACCAAAGCGCAGTTGCAATCGCTGTTATTCGACGGGACTAACAAGTGGTACAACAACGCGACCGGACCACTGGCAGCTCCTACCTTCAGCATATCCCTTGGTTCTGTTCCTGTTATTACAGGGGCAACAACTGCCTCAGCTTTCACCACTACCTACGGAACGGCTTCGACGGCCCAGAGCTTCAGTATTTCTGGAAGCAACTTGACGGCGGGTTTGGTGGCGACGGCGCCGACGGGCTTTGAGGTTTCCGCCGATGGGACATCCTATGATGGCACGGCCACGTTCACCCAGTCGGGCGGATCCGCCAGTGGAACACTGCGGGTACGGTTGAAGGCCAATGCCGCGGTGAGTGGTTCTTACAACGGGCAAAACATCGTTCTCTCGAGCACGGGGGCGACCAGCGTGAACATCGTCACGGCAGCCACTGGAAATGCGGTGACCGTCAAGGGATTGACGATTACCGCGGATGACCAGGCTGTGAATGCCGGTTCCGCTTTGGCGAATGTTCCCGCCTCAAGCAATTTTACCTCTTCTGGCTTGGCAAATGGGGAGACGATCGGAACGGTGAGTCTGAATTACGGGGGCGCTGGGGCAGTGGCAGGAACTTTCCCGATTGTTCCGTCTGGAGCCACAGGCGGAACTTTCACAGCATCGAATTATTCCATCAGCTATGCGAACGGTACTTTGAGGGTTTCTTCGGCTCCGGTTCCGACCATCACCTTCGGCGGGGAGATCCTCCCTGCGTTGAGCACTACCTATCCGTCGGCTTCAAGCTCGACCAGCTTTACGATGTCTGGGGTAAACATGGCGGCGGGAATCACCGCGACCGCGCCAATCGGATTTGAAGTCTCTACGGACAACACCACCTTTACGTCCTCGGTGACGGTCGGCGCCTCGGGCACTATCGGCAGTACGACGGTTTATGTTCGGCTTGCTGGCAGCACTTCGGCGGGAACCAAAACCGGTAGCGTCTCCCTGACCTCCAGTGGCGCCACTGCGGTGAATGTGGCCGTGACATCCAGCACGGTGCAAGCCAAGTCGATCACGGGCTCCTTCGCTGCTGCCAACAAGGCGTATGATGCCAATACCAGCGCCACGGTAACTGCTCGTTCCCTCGATGGGGTGGTGGGCAGTGATGCTGTGACTTTGAGCGGGGGAACGGCCGCCTTCGATACGGCTGGGGCCGGTTCCGGGAAAACTGTGATGCTGACCGGGGCCACCCTAGCGGGCGCAGCCAAGGATAATTACACGCTGAGCTCGGTCGCAACGACCACCGCGGACATCACCAAGGCCAATCAGGCTATCACTTTTAACGCTCTTTCGCCGGTCTCAGCGTCTACTCCGCCTTTTGCACTCTCGGCCACGGCCAACTCGAATTTGACAATCACCTACGCGAGCTCGGATCCCAATGTCGCCTCAGTTTCGGGCAATACGGTCACGATCGTGGGGCCGGGTACTTGTGATATTACCGCCAGTCAATCCGGGGATGATAACTACAACGCGGCGTCGGATGTAGTGAGAAGTTTGGTGGTGAATGCTCCACGCTCAGTTGATTTCAATGGAAATACCATTACGCAAAACTTTGACAGTATGACCTCGGGGACAGCCAATTCAGTAGCTCTTTCAGCTTCTACCATGACGGAGGTATCCTCTCTTACGGGTGGAGGAAGTGTTAATGGCTGGTATATTTATGCGACAGGCTGGAGCACAGGGCCTGCAACCTCAAAGTGGGTCGCCGGAGATACCGGTGGTTCGAACGCTGGCGGCTTCCGTGAGATGATAGATTCTGGGGCATCGATTGGAAGAGCCTTAGGATCTCAAGGGTCGGGATCTGCAGTGGGATTCTTTGGTGTTGTTCTAAAAAATACATCGGGAAGGACGATTGATAAGGTGGACATCTCTTACGATGCGGTGATGAATCGCAATCCCTCTACCACTGCGAATAATTACCCCATGTCTTACATGGTAAGCTCCGCATCGATTTCGGGAACTGCCGGATCGACGGGACCTGGGACTTTCAACAAATCCGCAGGCACTTGGGTTGACGGAGTCGGATTCAGCACGCCAACGACTGGAACGGGTGCTCCAAACGCGACTCAAGCTGCGATTACGCCGCTATTCAAGATTGGAGGGGCTTCGATAACCCAGAAATTAACTGGGCTGAATTGGCCGGCTAATGGTTATCTTTACATCCGCTGGAGTGAGACGGATGAGGGTGGTAGTGATGCCACCGCTGGGATCGACAACTTCACCATCTCTGCGGTCTCGCCTGCACCCACGATTTCCAGCATTTCACCTACCTCTGTATTGCGTGGTTCGGTAAATACGCCGGTGACCTTCACCGGAACAGGCTATAGCTCACCCGAAACGACCGTATCGATTAGTGGTAGCTCTCTCTCTTTAACCAACGTTTCGTCTAACAGTCTGACGGCAAATGTGACGTCGAACTACTTCACTACGGCTGGGACCTTGGCTATGACGCTTTCCAATCCCGCTCCGGGTGGGGGCTCGGTCTCGACGAATCTGGCGGTGGTCACGCCCCGGCCGACGATCTTAGGACTTAGCCCTGCCTCTGTTGTGGCTGGTGCAGGTGACACCTTGTTGACGGTATCGGGGACAGGATTCTTCAGTGACAGTGTCGTACGATGGAACGGAACGGATCTGGTGACCTCCTACAACAGCCCGAACCAGTTAACGACGACCATTCCGGCCGTGAGTTTATCTTCCACTGCTGTGGCTTCGGTCACCGTGGCAACTCCTGATGTGGGTGGCTTGTTCCAAGAGTCTGTGGTCAGTATTTTCCAGGTCACTTCTCCCACGGTTCCTCAGGTGACTCCTTCGGTCGGAACTTTGAGCGGGTTTGAAACTCCTGTTGGCACGCCATCTGCGGAGAAGAGTTACACCCTGCAAGGCCAGTATCTTTCCTCCAATGTCGTGCTCACGGCTCCTGCCCAGTTCCAGATCTCCAAGACCTCTGGGAGTGGGTTCGGTAGTTCGCTGGATCTCACGGCTGGGGAGGTGGGGGCGGGGGTGACGATTTATGTTCGGTATAATCCCTCGGCGGCATCTGCAAGCCATCTCGGAAGCATCAGTCACGTCAGTGTGGGTGCGGTCACGCAGTATGTGGCGCTGACCGGCAACAGTCAGCCGACGTTGTCGGCTGACCCTCTTGCACTTTCTTTTATAGATTACAGGTATGTGGCCGGCGATAATTCCGGACTTTTCGGGGATACTCCAAGCATTCTTGTAAACGGTTCAAGATTGGCGACGCCTGTTACGGTGACCGCACCAAAGGATTACGGAGTATCGGCAGACGGTGTTTCTTTTGGCCCGACAGTGACATTACTTCCTGATTCTTTCGGGGTTGTCTCCGCTGTCCCTGTCATGGTTCGCTTCCAACCTCTGAGTGCCGTCTCAGTGGACCAGAATGTTGTTATTTCGTCTGGTCTGCTGAATGCCGTCGTAAGCGCAAATGGAAGAGCAAGTGCAATTGCTGATAACAGCTATCTAAGCGATCAGGCTGGGAATAGTCAGGTGACCTTATCCTGGGCCTCTTCTGGCTCTGGAGCGAAAGTCATTGTCGTGGCTAAAGAGGGGGCCTCTACTACGGATGTTCCTTCCAGTATTAATTCTCTCACGGCCAGTTCTGTGTATGGGCAAGGTTCGCAAGTTGGATCGAGTTATTTGGTTTACAAAGAGGATCAGCTCCCTTACGAGAATTTGGCTTCACAAAAAGTCACCATCACCGGTCTAACGAATGGCAAACAGTACGCGTTTAAGGTTTATGTGGTCAGCGGTGATGCAGTGAGTGCTGGAACATCTGTAAAATCGATTCCATTTGGTGATTTCAGCAACGTGTTGACTCAGTGGACGTTTAATTCCAATCCAGCCGATGCGCAGACCTCGACGGGAACCCTTTCACCTTCGACGGGAACGGGAACAGCGAATGCAATCGGACCCACGACCACTCCCGGCTATTTAGGGGGATCTATGACAGATCCATTGGGGTCTGCGGGTGCGGCCACAGGTGGAGACAATTCGGCGCTTTCCTATGCTGGGCCTCAATCCGGAACCGTGCCTGATAAATCTGCAGGTGTTCAGATCGCCGTTAGCACGGTTGGTAGAAAGGACATCGTTATCTACTGGGACAACCGCCACAGCAATTCTGGCCCCAAACATCTGCTGGCGCAGTATACCCTCGACGTCACAACTGCATCGCCAGTTTGGGTGAATTATGTGGCGGCGACGGATGGGCTGAATGTGGCGAATGGGGGGCTGTACGAGGCGCAGGCTGGTGATACTTGGTACATCCGGCGGAAAGCCGATCTCACTGCGGTGAGTGGGGTGGCAAATAATGCGAAGTTCGGTTTCCGCCTCGTTGCATCCTATGCGCCGGGCGAG
>Ga0214921_10008716_pt1 | contig 13045 bp, 11 predicted proteins | sample LL1505_MetaG_FD_177992 | JGI IMG/M metagenome (GOLD analysis project Ga0214921, IMG submission 177992) | Freshwater microbial communities from Lake Lanier, Atlanta, Georgia, United States - LL-1505 | ecosystem: Environmental > Aquatic > Freshwater > Lake | place: USA: Georgia | collected... | reverse complement strand
GGGAAAAATTGGTTTAATTTCTCATGCACTTGACCAATATTTTTCTGCAAATCATCTAAGCGGATTTCAGAAACCAGATTGGGCGGCGCCAAATTGAAACCAGAAAAATCTAATCCCTGAAAGTTATCCGCATATCCGCCCTCGCCTACGCCCTGCTGTTGTTTGCGAAACCCATTGGCACCAATCTTTTGAACATTGGACAGCAGAGATGCTTCTTTCACATTTTGCAAATTGGGTACGCCGCTTAGTTCGCCAATGACAGCTTCACGAATTTTTTCTGTGGCATTTTGCGATACACGTTCAACGTCTTTTTCGTCTTGGAAAGTGTCGCTGACTTGCTGGATATTTTCTTGCATGGTGCGGGTGACCACATCGCTCAAACTTCCGTGCGATTCTTCGCTTTGCCATTCGCCTTGGTTGGCCGAACCATTCACTTCCCTTTTGCCATGCACTGCATTGCTGTGCTTGTGGGTGAGATCCATTCCAAATGTCGAACCCCTGCCTTTTTTTCGTGTTCTTTTTCGGGTATGCAATGATTTGATTTCTTCATCCGTTCCAAAGGGCTTGAAGTTTTTAATCTCTAATGGGGCATAGTAGGAACTGAATTGCTTTTCAGAGACATCAAAGGCTGCCAACAAATTGTCGAACAAGCGCTTTTCAATTTCTACCACTTTTCCGTCGGACATCATGCAATCGCATACATTGGCCAATATCAACAATTTTTGGTCTGCATTGAGCAAGGAAGCTGCTTCATCAAGGAATTGATTCATCTTGACATTGCGCACATATTGCATCGCAAAGGATTGCAAATTTTCAAATTCCCCAATCACCACTTGCAACTGACCAATTTCCTCTTGTGCGATATCGCCGTCAGCAGACATCATGTAAATCAAAGAGGCAGCTATTGCCAAATGCGGCGTAATCACTTCCTGGTCCAAAAGCTCAGGATCGTAGGGGCCGAGCAAAGATTTTTCGTTTTTAAGCGATATAGCGCTGTAGTAAGTAGTGAAAGATTTGGCGCTGTAACCGAATGAAATGCAAATTTTTTGAAACAACGCATCTTCTACTTGCTCACAAATACCGTCTGCCAGCAAGCAATCACACAAATTACACAAAATACAAAGCTTGTCTTCGTTGCTAAGAATTGCAGGCGCATCCTTGAGAAATTGATCCAAGGCCATGGTTTCTACATATTCAAATGCCAACTCCAGCACATCTTGATTGCCACCAATCACGGCTTGTAATTGACTTGACTCATGGTCATCAATTTCGCCATCAGCCATCAGCATGTAAAGCAAGGCGATCGCCAACGATAAAAATGGCGTAAGTTCTATGGGCTCATCGGGCTCAGCTTCCCCAGAGTCGAAAGAATCGACTTGATTCAGGGCATCGTCGGCCGTAGCTAGCGATGACATAGGAGCGTTCATGGGTGCCTAGGATGAATGGTTTCCTAGTTTGCAGCTTAGATAGAGCGGTCAACACACGGTTTTGCACCACTACACACGAAAACCCATGGAATCAAGGGCTTGTCACAACGTTTCTTATGAATTCAGTGATCAATACACAAACCGTGATCGCTAGAGGGGCTTGTGGCTCAAGGCGTTACTTATCAATTTAGAGGTAATGTCAACGATTTGAATCATGCGTTCGTAAGGCATTCGGGTCGGGCCAATGACGCCTAAGGTACCCACCACTTGCCCATCTACTTCGTAATTGGAACTCACCACAGACAATTCTTCAAAAGGGACAATGTGGCTTTCACCGCCAATATAAATTCGCACACCTTCGGCTTGAGAAGAAATATCGAGCAAACGCATGAGTTGCGCTTTTTCTTCAAACAGCTCGAAAGCACGGCGCAGTTGGCCCATGTCGCTGGAAAAATCGGATACCGACAACAAATTGCGCTCGCCGCTGATGACTACCTCATCCTCGGTTTGCACCAACGCTTCAGAGCTGAAGTTCACAGCCGCTTGCATCAACGCTGCAATCTCGCTTCGCAAGCTATCTACTTCTGCTTGCAAACGCTCACGCACCTGATCGATGGCCATGCCAGCAAAATTGGCATTGAGGTAATTGGAGGCTTCAACCAACTGGCTTTGCGAAAAATCGGTGTCTGTGAAGATGACGCGATTTTGCACATCGCCTTCAGGCGTGACGATGATGACCAAAACGCGTTTGTCAGAAAGTCGTAAAAACTCAATATGGTGAAACACCGAACTGCGCTTGGGTGCCATCACCACACCCACAAAGTTTGATAAATTAGACAACAACTGCGCCGCACTGGTAATGACTTTTTGCGGCTGCTCCGCGACCAAACTGGGCGCTTGCAACTGCTGGCGATCAAATGTCAACATGGTGTCAACAAATAATCGGTAGCCACGTGCTGTAGGAATGCGTCCTGCCGAGGTGTGGGGACTGACAATCAAGCCCATTTCTTCCAGATCCGCCATGACATTTCGCACGGTGGCAGGCGACAGTTCTATGCCATTGGCTCGGGACAGGGTACGGGAACCCACAGGCTGGCCGTCAGCGATATAGCGCTCTACCAGGGTCTTGAGCAACAACTTGGCACGATCATCGAGCATGGTCATCCTTTCTAAGCATTTTAATGATGTAATTTGGCCTATGAATCCAAAGTTTGGCCAAATCGCCCTTATTGGCAAATCCCACGTCTCATCCAGCCATGGTGCTGCTGCGTCATCGGGTCAGCCCGTACTGGCCTCCTTGGAGGCTTTTTTGCTCAGCCAAGGCTGCGACGTGGTGGTGGAAAAAGACACCGCAGCGTATTTGGGTGATCAGGGTTGCCCTGTGATGGATGTTGCTGGCATTGCCAAGCAATGCGACCTTGCCTTGGTAGTCGGAGGCGACGGCACCATGCTGGGTTTTGGCAGGCAACTCGCTCCTCATGGCATTCCCTTGATTGGTATCAACCAAGGCAGGCTTGGCTTCATCACGGATATTTCCTTGGAACACATGGAAATGACATTGCAGCCCATGCTGCAAGGTCATTACGAGGAAGACCAGCGCAGCATGTTGCATGCCCAAGTCTGGCGGGGCAAAGATTGTGTGTTCGACGCGTTGGCTTTGAACGATGTGGTCATTAACCGCGGTGCTTCCTCTGGCATGGTGGAGTTGCGGGTATCGATCGATGGGCATTTTGTTGCCAACCAACGCGCCGATGGGCTGATCATCTCCACCCCCACAGGATCCACTGCTTACTCTTTGTCGGCTGGCGGCCCCCTGTTGCAACCCGCTTTGGGTGGTTTGGTGATGGTGCCTATAGCGCCGCACACCTTTTCCAACCGCCCCTTGGTTTTGGCTGACGATGCTGAGGTCACGATCGAATTGGTGGGCGGACGCGATGCCAGCGCCAATTTCGATATGCAATCCATGGCCTCTATCCTGATTGGGGATAAAGTTTTGGTGCGCAAATCACCACACCATGCGGTCTTTCTTCACCCCAAAGGTTGGAATTACTTTGACACACTGCGCCATAAATTGCATTGGAATGAGGGTGGTTCATGAGCTTGCAACGCATCAGCCTGCGTGACTTTGTCATCGTGCGTCAACTCGAGTTGGAGTTCGGCGCTGGGTTTACCGTTCTCAGCGGGGAAACTGGGGCTGGTAAATCTATATTGATAGACGCGCTTCAACTGGTGCTGGGCGCTCGTGCAGAAGCCAGTGTGGTACGCGAAGGAGCCGCTCGCAGCGAGTTGTGCGCTGAGTTTTCCACGCCCGCCCACCTGCACCCTTGGCTGCAAGATAACGGCTTTGATGCTGCCGACGATTTATTGCTTAAACGCAGCATCGATGCGCAAGGCAAAAGCCGCGCGTGGATCAATGGCAGCCCAGCCACAGCCTCGCAATTGCGTGAAATTGGCGATCAATTGCTAGATATTCATGGCCAACACGCTTGGCAAAGCCTGACGCGTCCCAGCGCCGTGCGTGAATTGCTCGACGCCTACGCCCAAATTCCTGCACAAGCTTTGCAAAATCTTTGGAACGATTGGCGGCAAAGCCTGCAAACCTTAGAACACGCCCGTTTGGCGCAAGACCAACTTCAGCAAGAACGCGAACGACTGAGTTGGCAAATCAGCGAGGTGGACAAACTCTCACCAGGCGCTGACGAATGGGATGAGTTAAATGCCCAACACACTCGCTTGTCACATGCACAGACGCTATTGGACGCAGCGCAAACCGCCCTCTCTCATTTGCAAGAGGAAGACGCCGCACACAGCCACTTGGCACAAGCGGTCAAGGCATTGCAAGAGCAAGCCAACATTGAAGCCGAGTTCCAACAACTGTCAGACCAACTGGGCTCTGCACTGGCGCAAGCCGAGGATGCTGCGCACAGCCTGCAAGCTTGGTTACGCCGAGCAGACCTTGATCCAGAAGGCTTGGCCGATATTGATGCCCGCATGGGGCTGTGGCTGGCTTTATCGCGCCGCTACAAACGCACACCCCAAGAGTTGCCAGCGCTTTACCTCGGTTGGCAGCAAGAGCTTGTGAAGTTAGACGCTGCGGTTGATTTGGCTGCGCTGGAGGCAGCCGAGCAAAAAGCCAAAAATGCTTTCATGGCTGAAGCCCGAAAACGCTCTCAAGCACGCCAAAAAGCCGCCCCCAAGTTAGCCGCCAGCATCACCCAAGCCATGCAAAGCTTGGGCATGCAGGGCGGGCAATTCCAAGTGCAACTGCAAGCCTTGGAGGAACCAGCCAGCCATGGCTTGGAAGAGGTGCAGTTCTTGGTGGCAGGACATGCTGGCAGCACGCCCAGACCTGTGGGCAAGGTTGCCTCGGGGGGCGAACTCTCTCGTATCGCCTTGGCCATTGCAGTCACCACCAGCCAGTTGGGTACAGCACAAACACTTATTTTTGACGAAGTGGACGCAGGTGTTGGCGGTGCAGTCGCTGAAACTGTCGGTCGCCTCATGAAGCAACTGGGCAAAGACCGCCAAGTGTTGGCGGTCACACATTTGCCTCAAGTGGCAGCTTGCGCTGACCACCATTGGGTGGTCTCCAAACACGCGGACAAACAAGGTGTGGCAAGTCAGGTAACCCCCGTCACAGGTGAGCAAAGGGTGGCTGAAATTGCCCGTATGTTGGGAGGTGAGCGCTTGTCCGACACCACCCATGCACATGCGCGTGAAATGCTGCAAGCCATGACCAAGGCTGCACCCAAACCCAAGGCCACCCGCGCATGAGCCGCGAACTGATTTTGATCACAGGCATGTCAGGCTCTGGCAAATCTATTGCCCTGCACGCCTTGGAAGATGCAGGCTACTACTGCATCGACAACCTGCCGCCCGAGTTGTTGCTGCCTTTGGTCCACCTAGAAGACCAAACACAACAAGACAAGATGGCCATTGCCATGGATGTGCGAAGCGCCCACGCCTTGCATTTGGTCCCTGCGCAGTTGGCCCAATTGCGTGATGAACAGGTGCATGTCAAACTGCTTTTTCTAGATGCCAACACCGACACCTTGGTCCACCGGTTTTCTGAAACTCGGCGTAACCATCCCCTATCACGCGCTGACAAAGGCGCGGCAGTATCCACCCGGGACTTGGTGGCGGCGATTGAACTTGAGCGCAAGCTTTTGTCAGATTTGCGCGAAGAATCTCACATCATCGACACCAGTTTGCTGCGTGCGGGTAAGTTGCAAGACTATGTTCACGCCTTGGTCACGGCGCCCAGCGCTCAGTTAACGCTGATGTTCGAGTCCTTTGCCTTCAAACGTGGCATCCCTGTTCATGCGGACTTTGTTTTTGACGTGCGTATGTTGCCCAACCCGCATTACGAAGCTGAGTTGAAAGCACTGACGGGGCGAGACGCCGCAGTAGCGCAATGGTTGGCAAGTCAAACCCCTGTACAAACCATGCAGTTGCATATCAGCGATTTTTTAGGGCAGTGGTTGCCTTCTCTTAAAAATGACCACCGCAGCTATGTGACAGTCGCCATCGGTTGCACAGGGGGTCAGCACCGTTCGGTGTATTTGGTCGAGGCTTTGCACCAACGTTTTTCCGCCGATTGGGTCAGCCTCAAGCGTCACCGCGAACTCGACGCTGGCTAAGCCAACAAAAGTTGACGTATGGGCGCTGGCAGCCCTAAGTTTGGCCAGTCTTGGACACCCCACCACTGCCCACCATCCCCCAAGCTTTGCTCAGTCCGCATAGCCAAATGCGCTACATGCAAATGCAAATCCTTGTGGGTCAGCACATGCACAAAGGCGGGTGCAAAGTGAAGCTTGTTGTGCAAAGGCTTGGGCAGCGAGGCAAGCAGTGCCTCTTCGCTGTCAAAAATGGGGCAGGTGAACAAACTCGCCCACACGCCCTTTGTAGGGCGTTGCTGCAACCACACCGCACCCTTTGCGCTGCGAGCAAACAGCAGCCACATCACCTGAGCGCTGCGTTTGAGCTTACGTGACTTGACAGGGTAATGGCTGGCTCGGCCTTCGTGGTGCGCGACGCAGATATCCTGCATGGGACAGCGCTCACATGCAGGCTGGCTGCGCGTACACAAAGTCGCACCCAAATCCATCATGCCTTGGGTGTAGGTTGGCATATCGCTTTCTTGGTGAGGCAACACGTCTTGGGCAATTTGCCAAAGCGCTTTTTCATGCGCAGCCACCGACAAATCGTGTCCAAAGCCATGTAAGCGCGTCAGCACACGTTTGACATTGCCATCCAATATCGCTTCTCGTTTTCCAAAGCACAAAGAGGCGATGGCCGCCGCGGTAGACGGGCCAATGCCAGGCAAGGTTTGCAAGGCGTCTTTGGTGTTTGGAAAAACACCGCCATGCTCATGTGCCACCAACTGCGCACAGCGATGCAAATTTTTGGCGCGGCTGTAATAGCCCAACCCGCTCCACAATCCCAACACCTCATCCAAGCTGGCACTGGACAAGGCAGATACCGTTGGGAAACGCTTTAAAAACTTGTCGTAATAAGCCTTCACCGTCACCACTTGGGTTTGTTGCAGCATGATTTCGGACAACCACACGCGGTAAGGATCAGCACTGGATTGCCAAGGCAGGTCATGCCTGCCATGCTGCTTTTGCCAAGCCACCAAACGCTTGGCAAAGCTTGGCGACTTACTCAGGGCTTTTGGCATTGGGGGCAATAAAAGGTGGAGCGCTGTCCTTGCACCAAGCGCTTAATGGTTGCGGTACATTGGCGGCATGGTTCTCCCGCTCGGTCATACACCATGGCTTGCAACTGGAAGTAGCCGTTTTGTCCTTGCGCGTTGGAAAAATCGCGCAGGCTGCTGCCACCTTGGGCAACGGCTGCCATCAGCACTTCCCGAATCGCTGCGTGAAGCTTCAATACCCTGGGTTTGCTGATGCGATGAGCGCGTGTGGTGGGTCGAATACCCGCCATGAAAAGCGCTTCACTGGCGTAAATATTGCCAACGCCCACCACCACATCACCTGCCAGCAATAACTGCTTGATGACGGTTTGGCGTGTTTTCAGTGCCTTGGCAAACAACTCTGGGTCGAAACTGTCTTCCAAGGGCTCCACACCCAAGGTTCCCAGCAATTTTTGGGCAACCGGGCTGTCTTGACTGGGGGCATAAACCACTGCGCCAAAACGGCGCGGGTCATGCAGGCGCAACAAGCCTTTGTCAGTCAAGCAATTGAAATGGTCATGCGGCCCCGGTGGACTTAAAGCCTCGCCAAAAGACAAAGACCCCGACATCCCAAGGTGAATCAATAGCAAACCTTGGCTTAAATCCAGCAAAAGGTATTTGCCTCGTCTACGCACACCCAATACAGCCATGCCTTGCAAGCTGTCAGGGGAGCAACCCAAAGGCCAACGCAAAGCTTTGCCCATGGCCACATTCGCGATCTTTGCACCGGCGATACGCGAGGCGAAACTCAGGCGGGTCACTTCAACTTCGGGTAATTCAGGCATGGCAAGCAGACTAGGGAATGCTGCGATTATCATTCCGCGATGAACTCTTATCTATTTGCATCCGCACTGCGCAGTGCTTGGCTTGTTGGCGCAACCAGTTTGGCCCTGTTTAGCGGCACCTTTAACTCTGCTTGGGCACAGCCATCGGCCCCCCCTAATGAGGCTGAAGCTACCGCCGTTGAAAACTCTAAACTGAATGCGGAGTGGATGTTGCTCATCCTGCTGGGTGAAATGCAGGTCACCCAAGGCAACCCAGGTGCTGGCTACTCCATGATTTTTGAAGCCGCTCGCAAAAGCGGCGATGAAACGGTTTACAAACGCTCGGTTGAAGTGGCCTTGGCAGCCCGATCTGGCCCCTCGGCGCTAGAGAGCGCCAAAGCTTGGAAAAAAGCCCATCCCAAATCGCATGAAGCCAATAGCTATGTGCTGCAAATTCAAATTGCCTTGAACCAGCTGACAGAAAGCGTGACCACGCTGCGCTCAAGCATTAGCCTGTTGCCGCCAGAGCAACAGGCCGAAGGTATCACCGGCATCCCCCAAATTTATTCTCAGGTGCAGGACAAAGAATTGGCCAATGCTGTGGTCGAGCAAGCCTTGACGCCTTACACCACCCAAGCCAGCACAGCCGGGGTGAGTTGGGCCACCATCGGACGCATGCGCATCTGGGCGAAAAAACTCCCCCAAGCAGTGGAAGCAGCCAAATTGGCGCTGGCCAAATCGCCCGATTCCCCCGAACCTGCCATGTTGGCCTTGGAATTGTTGTCGCTGGGTGAATCGCAAGCGGAAGAACTGGTCTTGCAAGCGCTGAAAAAGAACGGCCAACCCAATCTGCAACTCAGCTACGCACGAGTTTTGATTGACACCCAGCGTTTGAATGATGCCTTGGTGCAGCTGCAAAAGCTATCGCAAGACATGCCCAATTTCTCTGATGTGTGGTTGCTCTTGGGCGCTGTGCAGGTCGAGCAAGCTCAAGACGAGCAGGCCAAAGCCTCGCTGCTTCGTTTCTTGGAACTGGAAAAAGACAAGCAAGAAGTGCGAGGTCTGTCACAGGCCTACCTGATGCTTTCTCAACTGGCCATCAAAGCCAAAAATAACCAAGAAGCCGAGTCTTGGCTGAACAAAATTGAAGACCCCGAGCAGCTCACCCAAGTGCAAGTACAACGAGCCAACCTGATCGCCAGCAAAGGTGATCTTGCCAAAGCCCGCGCCTTGATCGCACAACTTCCCAGCAACACCCCTCAAGCCAAGCGAGCCAAGTTGCAAGCTGAGGTCAAGCTGCTGCGCGACTACAAAAAATACGATGACGCCTACCAAGTCCTGAGCAAGGCCAGCAAAGACGAACCCGACGACCTCGACCTGCGCTACGAGGTCGCGATGATGTCCGAGAAGTTAGGCCGCTTGGATGAAATGGAAAAGCTTTTGCGCAGCATCATCGCTGCCAAACCGGATTTCCAACACGCTTACAACGCTTTGGGGTTCTCATTGGCGGATCGCAACATACGCCTGCATGAGGCGCGTGAACTGATTGTCAAAGCCTTGGAATTTTCCCCTGAAGACCCCTACATCGTCGACAGTTTGGGGTGGGTGGAATTCCGCATGGGTAACAAGCTTTCCGCTCTGGCCATTTTGGAGCGAGCCTATACCAATCGGCCTGACGTGGAAATCGCCGCACATTTAGGCGAAGTGCATTGGAGCTTGGGTCAGCAAGACAAGGCTAAAAAAATCTGGCGTGAGGCCATGCGTGTTGACCAATCCAATGAACTGCTACAACAAACCTTGAAGCGCCTGAAAGTCAAGCTCTGATGCATTGCATCAAACAATGCAGGCTTGCTTTTGGCTGTGCCTTGCTTGTTTTGCTTACCTCTTGCAGTACTGCACCGCGCCATGTGGCGGTGGACCCCACCAATCCCGAGGCCATAGGCCACTGGGAGGGTCGCTTGACCCTCAAAGTCGCTAAAAATCCGCCCGAGCAATTCAGCACTGCTTTTGAAATGACGGGCCGTCCTGAAAAAGGTCAACTCAGCCTGTTGTCCCCTTTGGGCACCACCTTGGCGATGGTGCGCTGGGACCCGCAAGGAGCTAGCTTGCAGCAAGGCTCGGATGTGCAAAATTTCGCCTCTATGAACGAGTTGACGCTGCGCCTCACAGGCGCGGCCTTGCCATTGCCGCAGTTGATGGCTTGGCTAGACCGTACCGGCCCGCCTGTCAATGGCTGGCAAATCAATGCCCAAGCTTTGCCGTCTGGGCGTCGCGTCATGGCTGATCGGCAACAACCCCTACCCGCTTTACAGTTAACGGTGCTGCTCGACCCCAACCCCTGAAGTCCGTTTGATGCCATGAAGTCCTTGCACCATGTACCTGCGCCTGGCAAATTGAATTTGTTTTTGCACATCACTGGCCGTCGCACCGATGGCTATCACTTGCTGCAATCTGCTTTCATGCTGATCGACTGGTGGGATGTGCTGCACTTTGACCTGCGAGAAGATGGTCAACTTTTACGTCAAGACCTTGGCAAGCCCTTGCCTGCGCTGGACCTGTGTTTGAAGGCTGCCCAAGCCTTGCAAAAAGCCAGTGGTACATCCCAAGGCGCCTTGATTCGGGTGCAAAAAAACCTGCCCTCCGAAGCTGGCTTGGGTGGTGGCTCCTCTGACGCTGCCAGCACTTTGCTGGCATTGAACCGACTTTGGGGGCTGAACTGGCCACTGTCACGCCTGCTTTCTTTGGGCGCATCCTTGGGCGCAGATGTGCCGTTTTTTTTAGGTGGTCGCAACGCATGGGTTCAAGGCATTGGCGAACAACTGCAGGCAATGGAATTGCCGCCTGCGCGTTTTGTGGTGCTTAAACCGCATCAAGGCCTGTCGACCGCAACGATTTTTCAAGACCCTGCGCTGGTTCGAGATTCTCAGCCTGCTACAATGCTCGACTTTGCTGCACAGCCTTACGCCTTCGGGCGCAATGACTTGCAAGCTGTTGCCCAAAGGCTGTGTCCAGAGGTAAACCAAGCCCTAAGCTGGCTGGAAAACCAAAGTTTGCAGCCAAGGATGACAGGTTCAGGTAGCGCTGTGTTTGCCAAGATCGAGTCTTCGACGGTGTTACCCCACCCCCCCGAAGGATGGACTTGGCGGATTTGCAGCAATTTGGAGGTTCATCCTTTGCACCGATGGGTCTCCTGCGACGATTAGCTGGAAGCGTGTTGAAAGACAGGTTTCCCGTGTAGGGGAGTCGCCAAGTTGGTTAAGGCACTGGATTTTGATTCCAGCATGCGAAGGTTCGAATCCTTCTTCCCCTGCCACCTTTTTTGCACTTCGCCGGAAGTGACGTTCAGCGGCATTTCTGCAGATTTGCTGGCTTTTTGTCCTTCTCCTTTGTCCACCACTCAAGCCAGCCATGTCAAACGCCCCCTCCGATTTCATGGTCTTCACCGGCAACGCCAACCCCGTTTTGGCAGCCGAAATCGCAGAGCACCTGGGCATCAAACTGGGCGCGGCTGACGTTGGCCGTTTCTCGGACGGTGAAGTCACTGTAGAAATCAACCAAAACGTCCGTGCCCGCGATGTTTTTGTGGTGCAGTCCACTTGCTACCCCACCAATGAAAACCTGATGGAATTGATGATCATGGTCGACGCCTTGAAACGCGCATCGGCCGAACGCATCAGTGCTGTCATCCCTTACTTCGGCTATGCCCGCCAAGACCGCCGTCCACGCTCTTCGCGGGTGCCTATTTCAGCCAAGGTTGTTGCCGATTTGTTGCAAACCGTGGGTGTGGCGCGGGTGCTGACCATGGACTTGCATGCCGATCAAATCCAAGGCTTTTTCGATATCCCGGTGGACAATATTTACGCCTCACCGGTTTTGTTGGGCGATTTGCGTTTGCAAAATTACGATGACCTGATTGTGGTCTCCCCTGATGTGGGCGGTGTGGTGAGGGCACGTGCTTTGGCCAAGCAACTCGATTGCGATTTGGCCATCATTGACAAACGCCGACCCAGAGCCAATGTGTCCGAGGTGATGCACGTCATTGGCGACATTGAAGGCCGCAACTGCGTGGTCATGGACGACATGATTGATACCGCAGGCACCTTGGTCAAAGCGGCAGAAATATTGAAGAAACGGGGTGCCAAAAAGGTCTATGCCTATTGCACCCACCCGATTTTTTCCGGCCCCGCCATTGACCGCATCACCGAGGGTGCTGCGCTTGATGAAGTCGTCGTCACCAACACCATTCCGCTCAACGCGCAAGCGTTGGCATGTTCCAAGATTCGCCAACTCTCGGTGGCGCCGTTGATCGCAGAAACGATTCAGCGCATCGCCAAAGGAGCGTCGGTCATGAGTTTGTTCTCTGATCAGGATCAGCTTTTTTAAGTTCGAACCCCATCAGACAACAACGCAGCGGGGCTGTTCGCAGCCCTTTTTTGAAACCGAAGTCACATTGGTCGCGGTGGACTTCATCAGGAGAAGAAAATGAAATTTGTCGCTTTTGAGCGCTCTAAGCAGGGTACGGGTGCGAGCCGCCGTCTGCGCATCACCGGTCGCACGCCCGGTATCGTCTACGGTGGCAAGGCGCATCAGCCCCAGTCCATCGAACTTGACCACAACGCACTGTGGCACGCACTGAAAAAAGAGGCTTTCCACGCCACCATCCTAGAGATGGAATTGGCTGGCCAAACTTCCAAAGTCTTGCTGCGCGACGTTCAGTACCATCCCTTCAAGCAACTTGTGCTGCACATCGACTTCCAACGCGTCGAAGCCGACACTGTGTTGCACATGAAAGTACCTTTGCACTTCAGCGGTCAAGAAAACTCACCCGCTGTCAAAGTCGATGCCTGTTTGGTCAACCCTGTCATGAACGAGTTGGAAATCACCTGTTTGCCAGCAGATTTGCCCGAGTTCATCGCTGTTGATTTGAGCGACTTGAAAAAAGGTCATTCACTGCACGTCACCGACATCAGCTTGCCCAAAGGCGTCAAAGCGGTGGTTCACGGCAAAAACAACCCTGTGTTGGTCAGCGTGGTATCTGTCGCTGAAGAAGTCGCCCCTGAGGCAGCTGCACCTGCAGCAGCGCCTGCCAAAGGCAAAGGCAAGAAGTAATTCTTCGCTGTTGTCCCTTAGGAGCCCGCTTCATGCGGGCTTTTTTTCGC
>Ga0214921_10008715_pt1 | contig 13046 bp, 13 predicted proteins | sample LL1505_MetaG_FD_177992 | JGI IMG/M metagenome (GOLD analysis project Ga0214921, IMG submission 177992) | Freshwater microbial communities from Lake Lanier, Atlanta, Georgia, United States - LL-1505 | ecosystem: Environmental > Aquatic > Freshwater > Lake | place: USA: Georgia | collected... | reverse complement strand
TATCACGATATTTCATTAAAAATAACAAAGAATTAATTAATAAATGACTTCTGGAAAAAGTAAACTTTTTTTGCTTTATCACGATGAAGATATAAGTGAATACTCCCACCCAGATATAATCCCGTTAAAGTTAAATCAAACAGTTTATTTTGAATCAGAAGCATTTAGAATGTTAAGTGAATCAGATTTGCCAGATGTAGAAAATATTGGATTCATAACACCTTCGATAAAAATAAAGATAAAAAATTTTTCAATAATAAATATATTAAGTCTAAATCCAGATCCAATTACATTTTTACACCTGACAAATATACCTTGTGAAAAAGATATGATTGATTGGAGAGGTAAATATTTTATTAATATTTGGAAATATATTTTAGATTGTCACTCAATTTCGCATTCTATAATTAATACATATTGTGGAAGTTTATATAATTTTTGGATAGCTAAAAAATCTTTTGTTATAGAATATTTAAAATTTGCAAAACAAACAATATTTTATCTGGACAATGCTCCAGAAAATATTAAATTAATGTTACGAAGTGATCCATTATATAATGGAAAACTATTAAATACTGGGCTATTAGAAACAAAATTTAATTTATCGTATTATCCATTTCATCCATTTATTCTAGAACATATTATTGATTTATTTACAAAAACATTTTTAAATAAACTTCAAACTCATAAAATACTAGTGTTTATGTCAGACAACAGAGAATTAGAGGAAAAGTATGAGTTGTCAAAATACAATTCTCAAACAGCCGTTATTAATAAAGCTTATTGCGATAAGAACGGCTACGACTTTATATATTACATACCTTATTTGAACGAATCAAGAGGTGTTTATAATTGCTTAAATCCTATAAATGGAAATATCAGACATGCTTCTTGGTCAAAATTATTATCAACAAAAAAAGCTCTAAAATTAAATTATGATTACGTTGTTTACATAGATAGTGATTGTATATTTAAAGATTTTGATAAAAAGCTTGAGGATTATATTGAAAGTCATAAGGATAAGTCTTTAATTTTTTTAAATAATAAACCCTGGGATTATGATAAACCTTGTGCAGGTTTTTATATATGCAAAACTTGTCCTGAATCTATGAATATAATTAATGAATGGTACTTATCTTCGGACTTTCCAGATAAAGATAAATATCATGCATGGGAACAAGTTCCATTGCATTCATTTTATAAAAAACTGAACATTGGAATTATTGATGACTGGATGTTCAAAGAAGTTGATGGACAGTTTTTAAGACACATTGGATCCGCCGAAGATAGAGAATTTAAAAATAGAGAGACTTATTTTAAAGATTTTATTCAATCTAAAAAAATAACATATACGATCGATAAAATGCAAGTTGAAGTATTTAATACTAATCAAACAGTACCAAAAACATTCAGTATTTTAATTGCTACAGTTGGACGACCAACGCTTCAGAATATGCTTGATAGTCTTTCACCACAACTTCATCCATCTGATTGCCTAACAATTGTGTTTGATGGACATTCGACAGTTCCTTCTGGATTTGATTTTTCAAAATTTATGTGTAAAGTAACAACTTATTGCGAATCTACAGCATTAGGACACTGGGGACACGGTATTCGAAATAAATATGCATCTCTAATTGAAAAAAAAGATTTTGTAATGCATGCAGATGACGATAATGCATATGTCCCAGATGCATTCAAAGTAATCAGGAATACTTGTATTGACGAAAATACCCTCTACGTTTTTAAAATGATGCTAACACACGAAATACCATTTCCAAAAATACATAAAATCAGAGAAAATAATGTTGATACTGGAATGTGTGCAATACCTTACCAAGTTAATAACAAAGGGACCTGGCTTTATAGATATGGAGGAGATGGAGCATTTTATGAGCAAATCGCTCAGCAATGTAAGAACATAGTTTTCTCTGACTTTGCAATAATTGAAATAAGACCGCATCTTTGGAACCTACCAGCACCAGCACCAGCACCACGACCAGCACCAGCACCACGACCAGCTGCTGCAAAACAGTTAAAATTCTTTGGAGGAAAACTTAATTTATTTTGAAACAGGTGCTGCTTCTGATTTAAAATTTCCAGAGTTTAGAGCTTTATTTGAAGCATCGGGACCAACCCAGTTTGCAGACATAGGGTCGTATTTTGACTGAATATTACGAGACATAACGTCCAAAAATCCAGACGTTCCAGTACTGGAATCTGTGGTTGGATAAGGAGCAACCTTTGAAGTCTGTGGAATCTGTTTAGAGCTCACAGCGTTCAAAAATCCTGACCAGTGTTTCTGCATTTATGCGTTCCCAAGAAAAGATAACCGATTAAATTAATGAAAGACCTCAAGGAAGGAGAGTTGCAGAATATTTTGGATTCAGATGAACCCGTGGCTATTTTCTATTACATGGCATCGTGTCCTCATTGCAAGGTTATGCATGAACCTTGGGATGAGTTGGAAAAAGAAGAACCAAACACTAAATTTGTAAAGATTGAAAGCGCCCATATTCCTGCAATAATGGGTATTAGTAGATTTCCACATTTTGAGAAACGACAGGGTAAAAAGGTTAAAGTTGTTAAAGGAGAAATGCCAAAATTTAAACTAAAACAAAAACTATTTGGAGGACTTGGCGGGAAGAGGACCCGACGGCGTCGTGCCAGTCGGCTTACTCGTAGAGGACGGAAGGCTCCCAAGTGAACCCTTGGCTCTCACAAACGTTTCAGAATCTTGTTTAGCGTGTCGCGAAAGAGGAGCTGACGAAAAATCGGGCTCATCGTTATTCTTGGATAACCATTTCAAGAATCCATCTTGGTCATTCGGAATCGTAGCGGACTGCAGAGTATGAAAGCTTACCATTGCTTTGGCTTGGTCAAACAAGTCGGATGTGTCCATATACAAATCAGACGTTTTCTGGAAAGATTTGTACATATCGACTTTTACATCTGAGCGCGTTACAGGCGCTGCGTCGGGACGATTAGGGTCGTCTTGAATTTCAGTTAGAAGAGGATTCATAAAAGGATTTTCTGGAGTTGGCATAGTAAACTTACCCCCTGAAACAGTCTTTACTGCTTTAGACAAAAACGTTTCAAGCGTCTTTCCATTTGGGAAAAAGGTAAACAGTACAACAGATGCAACCATGACTGCAGGAATAGAAATTAGATAAGAAGAAATGCCTGTCGCGAGAAAGAGAATAACCGAGAAATATACTGAAAATCGAACAACTGCGTTCAAAGATTCAGCCGTCGACATACTTGGCATTGGAACAAACTGACTCCAAGTTTCCGAAGAAAAAAGAACACTTGGGTCTTTAAACCAAACTTGCTGACTCATCCTATCTTATTATTATTGTGAGGTTTTCTCGCGATGTTTCTTCTGTAGGCGAGCAATCATTCGCTGACGACGAGCTTCTGGAGAATTTCCCATAAGAACAGCAGCAGGAACTTCAGCACCTCCACCGCCTACACCAAGTGCATCTTTCATCATATCTCCAAAAATAGATGTAAGCTTTCTTTTAATTTCCTCGACTTCTGCTTCAATTTGGCGTTGGTTTATTTCTCCTCGCTGAGTTTTTGCTTTAAGAATGTTCTGAATACGAGCAATAATCTTTGCAGAAACAGGGTGTTCTGGATTCTTTATAATTTCAATAAATTCTTCTGGCCTCTCAAAATTAATTCCAATCTCCGTTACATCAATTTGCTCAAGAATTGACATGAACAGTTTGGCAATACGTGTTTCAGAAATGAAGGTGAGTATTTCCTTGAACTTGCCTTCGCTTTCCTCATCGTTCAAGATTTTATTGACTTCTTCGTTACCACCTCCATTACCCGCCCAGTAAGATTTGAACATGTCGATAAATGGAGTTATCTTTTCCTTGATATCGCCATGCAAAAAAGAGCACAGCAAAGAGGTATGAAGTTGTTTCCATAGCTCTGTAGTATCTCCTTCTACTTTCCAGGCATCAGAAATATTGACTCCAAATACTGTGCGCTCAGAACTAAAAATAGACACGTCTTTCTGAATAACTTTGAGGATTTCTGGATAGAAACTCTCAAAGCTTTTTACATCTGATTCTACATCTACATGCACATCTTTTTCAGGGCACGTTTTCTTGATTAAATCAGCAAATGATTTCAGGATTACAGAAGTGTTCATTTACTTTAAAATATTGTTTTCTTTTGTCTCTAAACTCCGTAGTATGCAATCATACCAGGGCGAGAGAACATTGAGGAAACAACAAGTATGTATTCGAATTGCGGGTTTTCCGCATCTCGAATATGCTGTTTTATATTCTCAATATTCCAGGTTGGATGGAACCGCCCAATCTTGTCGTTTATGCGATCAATGAAAGAGAGGCCACCGTCATAGGATGGGTCTGTATGGTGAAAGAAGTAGTCAATTTTGATAAGTTCTTCAAAGGATACATCCTCATCTTTCAAGTCGAACAGCATTTCCTCGATATCATTTTCTTTAAAGTGCCAAGGCTGAGCGACATACATCGTCATTTTTTACAGATTGGATATTTAATCCTATAAATCCGTTTTAACTACGGTTTCCTCCACGCGCGGCAAAGAAGCTCTGGTCGGAAGGCGTCAAGCAAACACAACCCATATCATTCGAGAATGCCGATGGGCAGCAATCGGCATCTACCTTGTTATCTGCAAGAAGCATGAGTTTATTTGGGTCATTGAAGCTAGAAGGAAGATTGGTTAAATTGACGGGCATTCCTTCCGTAGCCGCCCATCCCGAAACTCCGCCGCCAAGAGATACCTGGTCATAGGGGCCCATACCTGCACCGTTTAGGGGCATGCCCGCTGGTTGCTGCATAAAATGTTCAGTCGAAGACGGCATAAACGAACCCATCAAATTGAAACGAGCAAATAATCCCGCGAGTACGGCCGCAGCTAGAAATGCAAACACCAGAGTTGTTTTATCTACCATCCTTTATTATACATACAATTTAAAAACCCGACGATGAGATAAGTCCTGCAACAACAAGCATTGTCACAAGAAGAAGAGGATCTGAAAATGATAAAAAAATTGCGATAATCAAAATACTAAATACAAATGTTTTAATTACGCTTATGCATAGAGTAACGAACGACCAGATAAAGTCTACCATTGTGTTGACCATCAATGCACCAATGTAACCTTCGCCTACGAATCGTTTCAAAACATCTTGAATTTTTAGCAAGTAATGGACAAATACGCTTATAGAGTTTGTTGCCTTTGATAATGTTCCTGACGCAAATTTTAACATGAATCCTCTCAAGTTTGTTATAACATCTCTGAAACCGCTAAGAGGTCCAGCCAAATTTCCCAAAGAATCTGCAAGTACATCCGAATACTGTGAAATACCGTCAGTTAAAAAAGAAAAATAGTGTCCCGCCATGGCGTTGGAACAGTATGTAAAGTTTTCCTCGCTCGAAACTTCTGGTTTTACAGCTCCAGCAAAAGGCATATACAAAGGATTGCAGCGATGCTGTGCCCAATTAGTTTTCAGCTTTTGAACGGAAACGTAAGAATGAGCTATAATCATTCCAATTATTGAAAGACCCGTTGCTAGTAAAAACACTAGCATCCTACTGATGTTATTATGGGATTATTATATATAGAGTTGAACTCGTGCAAATCTTCTAGCTGATCAAGAATAGTGAAGTTATCACCCTTATCATTTGCAACCGTAAAGTTGCAAGAATCTGTAATTAAATTATAATAAATAGTTGGAGTTGCAGTTGATTCTATTTTTGAAATAGTTGGAGCCGCACAAATATTATCATCCTTGTCAAAAACCCACACTCTGGGATGCACAAAAATGCCAGGAGCCAGCTCACAGAACTGACCAGAGTTTGAAGAATGAAACACAATTCCTCTGACAATAGAGCCATCTTTCAAAACATCCTGTAATCCAATATCTTTAATATTGCACAATTGTCCGCCTCTCATCACAACTTTTGTGTCTTTTGAAACTCCGTGAATATGCTGATGGCCAAGAACGCTGACTTTATTTTTTGGTGACACGCATTGGTTATAGTAAAGTTCAATGTTATTTCGGCGCGTTAAACATTTACTGAATTTAGTATCTTCCGAAAAGTCCAAGAATTCAGTATTATTTATTTGTATTCTGTTGTTTGAAGTATCAATGCAAACCAAAATTGGTAAGATGTTTGAAGGTTTTGCAAGAGGATGTTGTTTTACTGGAATATGTTTATCCCCATAAACAACTTTATGGTTTCCACTCACATTAACTCCATCAAGTGTATACATATCGACGCCTGCACCTACAAGCATATATACTGAAGTAACTATTGCCCCATTTTTCAATTTGAGACCAAGATACGCACTCGATATTGGTACTTTTTCACCGTAAAAAGTTTCAATCTCAGTTATAGGGTCAAAGCATAAGAATGAAACAGTTTTCCCGATAGGGCCTGCTACAACAGATTCTCCCGTTTGCATTCCTCCGTAAAAGATGTACATGAACGACATCATAATACCAACCACACGAGCTAGCAAAGTTCGCATGCGAATAATAATGTACTGAAACTGGCTCATCAAGTTCTCAATCTTTCCAAATACGGTACCAACAATACCCAAAAAGCCTCCGCGAACATCGGACATCATTCCACGCATATCATTCATGGCACCTCCGATTTCTTCAACGCTGTCAGCCATATCTGAAAATGAACCCATAATAGGGTCCATCATAAAGCCAGAATAGTCTTGAAAGTTTTTCATAATACAGCCAGTAAAATTGGTAAAAACATCTTGCCCAACCAATCCTGCAAAAGGCATATATGCAGGATTGCATCTGTATGTTGGCCAATTAGCTTTCAGATTCTTTATGTTTGACATTGCATACATATAGATAGTAGCTCCTATCGATACAAATGTTGCAACCGCAAAAATAGCGATGTCCATTACTTAACTATAAGAGTCTAAAATAGCCTACTTAGCACGTAACAACATTATAATCACTATGATTATCGAAATAAGCATAATTACCCAGAGAATTGTTATCCCGAGAATGTATGGATAAAGGTAGCTAAAAATCTTGGAAAGTATCGGCCTCAAAATATTGTTTTCGAGGTAAGTTTGAAACTCGGGACTGCTAAAAATCTTCAGCGGGTCCATATTATTCTTGAAAGTGGTTTGTTTCGAATATTTTTATCGACAACATATCAAACAGCATGAAGCCCGAATCGATGAAACTTCTTTTTGTCCTAGGAGGAGTTGTGGTTGTCGCATACCTTCTCTCCAACTATTCCTCTGCAAAGGGCTCTGTAGGTGAAGGTCTTGAACAACTTAAAGATAGTCTAGGCGTACAGGGTCCTCTATCTGATAGCGGTCCTCACGGTAAACCAACGGCGAGCGCTGGCGGAAACGCACAGCCAACGGAAGCCGTGCAGGGTCGTCACCCATCTTCGCAGTCCACGTACTCTGAGAATGTCCTAAGCGCAGGCGAGCTTCTTCCCAAGGGCGAACTTGGGGCTTCGTGGGCTGAAGTAAATCCTGCTGCAGTAGGAGATCTCAAGGGCCAGAACTTCCTGGAGGCAGGTTACCACACGAATACGGCCATTGCAGGTGTCTCGCAGACGAACCGCAATGCCTCGTGGGATATTCGCTCTGAGCAGCCCAATCCCCAAGCAAAGGTTGGTCCTTTCCTCAATACGACGATTGAAGCCAACCCTTTCAAGCGCGGCCTTGATGCCTAAATTAAAAAGGCAAAAACGCCCACACAGGGCGACAAAACTTCTCAACTCTCCATCTGAGAGTACGTTTTTTATTATTCGGGCTCTAGGCCCTAGTAATGTTAAGTACACTACTCAACTCACTGTTCGGTACCTTCCGCAGCTCAGCGAAACGGCTAGGGCATCTCTCCCTAGGCTAGGCATCGAGATGTTGTGATTCTCGGGTGTCTAGGCACGAGCCTAGACGATATACACAGTTTTGACTAAAAAGAATCCGTTTTTATATAACAATGTGGCCAGCAGCAGCTCTAGTTGGAGCGGGAGCCGTTCTTGCGATGAATTCATTCACAGGAGTCAAAAATCTGGACGGAGTTCGGGCAAGAGACGGAAAGACATATAAAGTCCAGAATTTGCCAGACAAGCAGGAAGCCGCGGATATGATGTCTGAAATTTGTGATAGACTCAATAAACTACTAACTAAATATCGCGACGATCCTGCAAGCGCAACGGATCCTCGCACTAAAGTTCTTATTGACAGATTTAAAGTCGAGAACATTGTTGAGAATGAAATAACTGCTAATTCAACATCGTATTCCGAGAACAAAGGCGAAAAGATAGTGGTTTGTTTGCGAGACAAAGAACCTCCTCACAAATTTGTAGATATTAATACGGTGATGTTTGTAGTGCTGCACGAGATGGCGCATTTGATGACTACAACTACAGGCCATACTCCTGAATTTTGGACAAATTTTAAAAAGATACTGCAAGATGGTGTTTCGGTCGGAATTTATACGCCCACAAATTATTCGCGGTCTCCAGTCAGATACTGCGGGATGTCCATCAGCGATTCTCCTATATAATGAATAAGATGCTCAAACGAGAAATAGTAAACTTAACTTCAAAAGAGAAGACATACGTCAACTTTTTTGAAGATGATTCGGTTGAAACTGTGAGAGAGCAGGCTGCAAAATCTGTAAATTCTCATCCTGATCGTATGCTTTTAAAAGTTTGTATAAAACTGCCAAAAGACCATTATACTGATGACATTCGAAACTGGGAAGCTTTATTCGACCGACTTTCTTATCACAGCGACAAGATTGAAAAGACCTTGTTTGATGAGTACCAGCGAAGCTACAGATTTCCAAACACAACTGTTCGATTTGAAGAGTATGACCGAACACAGTGGATGGAGTTTCCTGAATCTTTGAGCCCTATTTTTTCGCCATCTGGAATATTTTCAGAGTACCGAACGTTTGGAGTTAAAGACGATCGTTCATACATTCTCGAATTATCGGGTGAAGGTCTTTTTGCAAAAAAAATACCTTCGGCGGAACTCCCTGTTCCTGAGTCGACTAAACTTATCGAGAGCTTTTACGAAATGGGTGACATTGACCATTTTGGTTATGAGATTTATAATCCTATTCATGAAAATGTTGCAATATACTACTACCCAAAACTAGTTGCAGACACTCCATCTCGTTTGAGTGACGAATCTATCAGAGTTCTTGATAAGAACGCAAAACTTCTAGAAGATATTCTGGATATGGACGTTCCTTCGGAATCCAAGGTAAGTATTTTGCGAGTAAAGTTCTATGTTCCATGGGTTGAGACTAACTTTGGAGCTTCAACGCGTAATCGATTCGAACAAATATTTTATGGAATGACCGTTTCGAAAGAAATTCCATATGTAGGATACTTTACTTGCAAGGATGAAATTAACAGGCACAAATTTTATGTAGAAGATGCCAAGACTAAAAAACCTCATCTGGATATTCAGTTATGGAAAGTTTGGTGGAATCAGACAAAGCCATCGCAGAACAAACCTACTTTGCTATGCTATCGCGGCAAATGCAAAGAATCGTTCGACCGAATTGCAATTACTGATACAGGTATGACTTTGATTTCAATTCGAGAATCTACGTGCCCTGATTCTCTTGAACATATTAAGAAAGAATTTGAGAAATGGCTTTTGTCGCTTGATGCACTAGTTCCATTCGTAAACCCAAAAGACATTGCACTTCAAAGATGGAAGATGCAAGATGCAGGAATAAATATTCATTACGAAAGTTCTATAAAGAGCACATCGCTTCTTCGTTTTAACTGCATTTCGCCTTTCTTTGGCCTTAACCGCAAAAAGGATTCGGTGTTTACGTTCTTGAGAAGCGATACGGAAAACTTGGGACTTTCCTCAATCGAAGCTATTTTGATTGAAATGATGAATGACGGACCTGTTACACCAGAACAAGTTGCTTCAGAACTTTCAGTAACACTTCGGCACGCAAATGAACTAATAAGGCATATCAATTCACTCCTTACTGAAAATCCTGCGCTGCGAAATATGGCTTTGCGTAAATTTCCAACAATGACAGTTGCAGGAAACTTTATTCTGGTGAAAAACATCACAAACATAAAACTTCTTACAAAGTACACTAATTTTCTGAGATTCATTCTTTCAAATCCAAAATCTAAAGAGCTTGATGATATTTGTCCTGCAAGAAGCGAGACTGTCCAAGCTACTAAGACAGTTGTTCTGAACGCTACCGAAGAAGACTTTTCTATTTTTGGAGACTTTGATGAAGTAGGAATTTCGGGAGACGGCGATGAAATTGAAACAGTAAAAGATGAAACTGTTGAAGATACTGGAGAACGCGAGATTTCAAATCAGCGGCAAACCAAATATGGTTACTTTAAAACAAAATTAGAAGAATTTGACCCTGAAACTTTTTCAGGTTCTAACAATTATGCGCGAAAGTGCGAGTACACTATTCAACCCGTTCCAATCACTGCAGAAAAACAAAAACAGCTTTCTGAATTTATGGACGGACAATTCAATCCTCTAGAAACGGAGAATGAAGACGAATATATGGAAACAGCGGGCCCTGACGGTAAATATATATGTCCAGAATACTGGTGCACTCGTGACGAAATACCTCTCAAAGAAAATCAACTTATAAAAGACAACGGCAAGTTGTTGTGTCCTGTTTGCAAACGAGGAATTCATGATGAATCAAATAATATTAAAGACTTTCCAGTGATTGAGCGTAAAAAAGAGTACAAGTATCCTAACTTGCAAAAGGAACTTGCAAAGAGTGGAAAGCAGTTTCCGTGCTGCTACAAGACTCCGCGTACAAAGCGTGTAAAGAAAGATGAGACAGATTTAAAAGATAAAGCTTACGTATTCCAGTCATCAGTTCGCGATCTTAAAGAACTTCGTCTTGCAAAACTCGATAAGACATTTTTGGATTCATTCATTTCAAGTAAAGAAAAGTATGAATCTCTTGAAAACCAGCGTCTTGCCGATGATACATCTGGAGTTTTTAGAGTAGGTCTTGGATGTCCCTCTAAAAATCTTTCAAAGTTTTTGGGTATGAAAGGAACTCGTGTTCCGCTACCACACGAATTTCCTCAAATAACTCTCAGATGCTCATTTGTTAGAACTTGGACAAGTCTAACAGATACTCATGCAAAGAAAGCGTATGACGGTCTTATGACTGTAAAAAATGAGAAAACAAGACAGCGTTTGTCAAAAATAGTTTCAGGAATAAGCGATGCGTTCCTAGAAGAAAAGCTTCCAGATATAGATGTGCTTGAATATTTGACTGCAGTGTATAAATATGGCGTATATCTCATTTCTGATAATAAAATTGTATGCTCATTTGGTCTTTCTTATTCGACAAAAGAATTAGTTATTTTTAAAATGGGCGATTCTCTCAGCATCCTTTCAAGCGTCAAGCGAAAAGGTTGTAAATTCGTGTTTAATTCAAATATCGGAGATAAAGACTACTTTCCAAGCATACGAGAAAGGCTTCGAATTAATAAAGATTTATGTGTTCGCGAAGTTCCTTCATATGAAGATGCTCTGAATGTTATGTCAACCTTATTTGCAGAAGAAGAATATTTACTAGTAGTTGACCCATACGAACGCGCAGAAGCATTTTACATTCCTTCAAAAATAGTGCTTCCTTTTAGACCATCGCCAATTCCAGAAAGTTCTCCTTCTAAAACATATGGATTCGAATCTCTCGGTAAATTACCATCATTCACAGAAACAACGCGTATTCTAGAAAAGGCTCAAACAATTTCAGTCGGCTATACGTTTGTAGAATCCCTATACGATAATAATGGAAACATTACAGAAGTTCTAACCTCTTCTGGGCTAAGAATACCAGTAGAGCCATTTGCAGATAAAGGGGCTTCTTCAGGAGAAGTTTTTAAAACGGTAGATAACGAAGAAGATATTGTCAGCTCAGAGGCAGACCCTGATTTGAAACGAATGTATGATGATATTTCGTATATGTCGGAAGTACATGAATTTTTGCTTTTCCAGTTATCCAGAGATATTGAAATGGAAGACTACCGAAAACTTCGGCGTGAGTTTGAAGAGTATCCAATCAAACGTACATCTGCAGAAAAGGAATTGCAAAAATGGTTTGATAAGACAGTTTCATTTATAGAGCTGAAAGATGCTCAAACTTTCATTTCAAAAATACGAACACCGTGCGGCCAATTTGGAAAAAAAGACTGCAAGGGAAATCTGTGTGGTTGGGATGGAAAAGTTTGCAGAATTCAAGTTAAAAATTCTTTAAATAAAGATGAATTATTTGGAAGATTATTCCGAACATTATTCAGTAATTCTAAATTGAGGTCTGCGGTCCTTGATGGACGCATAACTCCTTTTTTCAGTACAATACTTTATATTGAGCTACCACATGAGTGGATAGCGACAGATAAGGATATATTTTAAAGCTTATCAACGTCAACATCAGACTCTTCGTCTTTAGCTGCACTTCTGTCAAATTCAATTCCATCATCTTTTTTGCCGTCACTTGAGGGCACAAATAGCAAAGATTCATTTACTGGAGTAATCTTATTGATTATATCCACAGATTCTCGGGTAATTACTGCTTTCATTATGTATGTTGGCTTTGTATAAGAATCATCGCACTCTAAAAGAACATAAGATCCTCCAGAGATAAAATTAGATTTCTTGCTAAATCCACGAAACTTTCCATCAATTTTTGCTTGAAAAGTTTTGGTTCCATCAGTTGCTTCAACTCGGGCGTCACCAAGCATTTTGGTGACCTTTCCTACAAAATAAACATCGAAGGGTTGAAATTCAACCACTTGACCTTTTGCTTTCTTTTGTTCTCTTTCGGCGATGTGACGAATGTAGTTAGATACTACGTCAACGCTCTTAGACGTCTTGGCAGACTTCTGAGATGGCATTTTAATACCATTCATGGATAATATAACTGTAAATCCGTTTTAGATATCGTATGATGCTCCATTTGGGAATCATATGGTATTTTATTGGATTTGGGCTAATAATTTATTTTATGCATAGTCTT
>Ga0214921_10008714_pt1 | contig 13047 bp, 12 predicted proteins | sample LL1505_MetaG_FD_177992 | JGI IMG/M metagenome (GOLD analysis project Ga0214921, IMG submission 177992) | Freshwater microbial communities from Lake Lanier, Atlanta, Georgia, United States - LL-1505 | ecosystem: Environmental > Aquatic > Freshwater > Lake | place: USA: Georgia | collected... | reverse complement strand
AAACCGGCCAGCCCGCGCCCCTTCGACAGGGTGTGGCTGACCAGAATGTTCGGGTACTTGTGCACGAGCCCGACCGCGCTCTCGGTGCCAAAGTCGACGTACGCCTCGTCGACCAGCACCGGAATGTCCGGGCGTGCGGCAACCAGCCGCTCGACTTCGGCGAGCGGGAGCGCGATGCCGGTCGGCGCGTTGGGGTTGGGGAAGATGGCCGCGCCGATGTCCGCAGTGATGTAGTCGTCAACGCGGATCGAGAAGTCTTCGGCGAGCGGAACCCCATGCGCCGCAATGCCGTACAGCCCGCAGTACACCGGATAAAAACTGTAGGAGATGTCGGGAAACGCCAGCGGTCGCTGGTGCTTGAGCAGCGCCATAAAGGCATGCGCCAGCACCTCGTCCGAGCCGTTGCCGACAAACACCTCCTCCACCTTGACGCCGTGATGTGCGGCGATGGCGCGACGCAGTTCCAACGCGGTCGGATCTGGGTAGAGGCGAAGGTCGTCGGTGTTCGCCGCCGATATGGCTGCGAGCACCTTCGCGCCCGGTCCGTAGGGGTTCTCGTTGGTGTTGAGTTTGACCAGATTGGCTAGGCGCGGCTGTTCGCCCGGCACGTAGGGGGTGAGGCCGTGCACCACGGCACTCCAGTAGCGACTCATCTCAATGATCCTGGCACTCGTTGCGGCTGCTCAAAATGATGGCGATGCTATCATCAGGCCACCTTTCTTCCGGGCTGTTCCCGCCCCTAGCCGCCCATGCGCCGCGCCGAAGCTTCCCGCAACACCCTCGAGACGCAGATTCGCGTCGCCATCAACCTCGACGGCAGTGGCCAAGGTGCGCTCGACACCGGCTTGCCCTTCCTCGACCACATGCTCGATCAGATCGTCCGTCACGGCTTGATCGACCTTGACGTCAAGGCCAGCGGCGATCTGCACATCGACGCCCACCACACGGTGGAAGACGTCGGCATCACGCTGGGTCAGGCGTTTGCACTGGCGGTCGGCGACAAGAAGGGCCTGACTCGCTACGGTCACGCCTACGTGCCGCTCGACGAGGCGCTGTCACGGGTGGTGCTCGACCTGTCGGGCCGACCGGGCCTTGAATTCCACGTTGAGTTCAGCCGCGCTCGCATCGGTGATTTTGACGTCGACCTGTTCCACGAATTTTTCCAGGGTTTTGTCAATCACGCCGGCGTGACGCTACACGTCGACAACCTGCGCGGTCGCAACGCCCACCATCAGGCCGAGACCGTGTTCAAGGCCTTTGCCCGCGCGCTGCGGATGGCGACCACGCCCGACCCGCGCGCTGCCAATACGATTCCTTCGACCAAGGGCGCTCTGCAAGGCTGATCGGCATGTCCTCCCGCATCGCGGTGGTTGATTACGGCATGGGCAATCTGCGCTCGGTGGCCAAGGCCCTGGAGCACGTCGCGCCGCAGGCCGTCATTGAGGTAACAGCCGACGCGACGGCGATCGCTGCCGCTGACCGCGTCGTGTTTCCGGGTCAGGGCGCGATGCGTGACGCGATGCGTGAACTCGCCGCTCGCGATCTGGTGCCGGTGCTGCGCGACGCCATTGCCGCCAAACCCTTTCTCGGGATCTGCTTGGGCCTGCAAGCCTTGTTCGAGCATTCGGAGGAGGGCGATTGCGCTGGCCTAGGCGTTTTGCCCGGACGCGTGCGCCGGTTCGCGCCACCTGCCGAGGCTCACACCGGCGGCGAACGGCTCAAGGTTCCGCACATGGGTTGGAACAGCGTCAACCAGTCGCGGCCGCACCCGCTCTGGGCTGGCATTGCCGATGACAGCCGCTTCTACTTCGTCCACAGTTATTTCGTCGAACCAGCGGACTCGGCGACGGCCGCTGCCACCAGCGCCTACCCCGGGCGCTTCTGCTGCGCAGTTGCGCAGGGCAGCCTGTTCGCCACACAATTTCATCCGGAGAAGAGTCAAGGCGCAGGGCTCGCACTGCTGCGCAATTTCGTTAACTGGGATGGCCAGTCCGCCCACTCGTGAAACCATGCTGAACCTATGCTGCTGATTCCGGCCATCGATCTTAAGGACGGCCACTGTGTCCGCCTCAAACAAGGCCTGATGGAGGACGCCACCGTGTTCTCCGAAGAGCCCGCCGCCATGGCCGCCCACTGGGTCGCGCAAGGTGCGCGGAGACTGCATCTGGTCGACCTCAACGGTGCCTTCGCCGGCGTTCCGAAGAACGAGGCGGCGATCAAGGCCATCGTCGAAGCGGTCGGCGACGATATCCCGATCCAGTTGGGTGGCGGCATTCGTGACCTCGACACCATCGAGCGCTACCTCGACGACGGCATCAGCTACGTCATCATCGGCACGCAGGCGGTGAAGACCCCCGGCTTTTTGTCGGACGCCTGCTCGGCGTTTCCGGGCCATGTCATGGTCGGTCTCGACGCCAAGGACGGCAAGGTCGCCATCGACGGCTGGTCGAAGATGACGGGCCACGACGTGCTCGACCTCGCGCTCAAGTTTCAGGACTACGGCGTCGAGGCGGTGATCTACACCGACATCGGTCGTGACGGCATGCTCAGCGGCGTCAACGTCGAGGCCACCGTGCGACTGGCCAGCGCGCTCAGCGTGCCGGTGATCGCCAGTGGCGGGCTGACCGGGCTCGACGACGTGCGCAATCTCTGTGCGGTCGAGGCCGAGGGCATCATGGGCGCCATCACCGGGCGCGCCATTTACCAAGGCACGATCGACTTTGCGGCCGCCCAATCGCTGGCCGACACGCTGGCTCGGCCGGCGGCCGGCTGAGCCGCGCCGCGATGCTCGCCAAGCGCATCATCCCCTGCCTGGATGTGAACGCTGGCCGCGTCGTTAAGGGCATCAACTTTCTCGGCTTGCGCGACGCGGGTGACCCGGTCGAGGTCGCGCGCCGCTACGACGCCCAGGGCGCCGACGAAATCACCTTTCTCGACATTACCGCCAGTTCCGATGGCCGCGACCTCATCCTGCCCATCATCTCGGCGGTGGCTGAGCAGGTGTTCATCCCGCTCACGGTGGGTGGCGGCGTGCGCAAGGTCGAAGACGTGCGACGCCTGCTCAACGCGGGTGCCGACAAGGTCAGCATCAACACCGCGGCCATCCTCAATCCCGAACTGGTGCGCGAAGCGTCCGACCGGGTTGGCAACCAGTGCATCGTGGTGGCCATCGATGCCAAGCGCGAGGGCGATCGCTGGGGCGTCTACACCCATGGCGGCCGCAATGCGACAGGCCTGGATGCGGTGGAGTGGGCGCAGAAGGTCGTCGCGCTGGGCGCCGGCGAGATCCTGCTCACCTCGATGGACCGCGACGGTACGCGGAGCGGCTTCGATCTGGAATTGACGCGCGCGGTGGCCGACGCGGTGGACGTGCCGGTGATCGCCTCGGGTGGCGTCGGCGGGCTCGACGACCTCGCCGACGGCGTGACGCTTGGCCACGCCGACGCCGTGCTGGCGGCGAGCATCTTCCACTACGGCGAACACACGGTCGGCGATGCCAAGCGGCGCATGGCCGAGCGCGGCATCCCGGTGCGGCTGGAGGTGACGGCGTGAGCGACGCAGCGGCGTGGCTCGATGCCGTGGCCTTCGACGCCGCCGGTCTGGTACCCGCCATCGCTCAGGACGCCGCCAGTGGCGACATTTTGATGGTGGCTTGGATGGACCGCGACGCGCTCCTCAAGACGGTCGAGACCGGCACCGCGCACTACTACTCCCGCTCGCGTGGCCGGCCGTGGATGAAGGGCGAGGAGTCCGGTCACACGCAGACGGTGCAGAGTGTCAGCCTCGACTGCGATGGTGACGTGGTGCGTCTGGCCATCGAGCAGGTCGGCGGCATCGCCTGCCACACTGGCCGTCGCAGTTGTTTCTTCCGCACACTGCGCGACGGCGATTGGGTGGAGACGCTGCCGGTGCTCAAAGATCCCAAGGACATCTACTCGTGACCGACATCCTCGACCGCCTCTCACGCCTGCTGGACGAGCGCAAGGGCGCCGACCCGGACTCGAGCTATGTGGCGAAGCTTCACCACAAAGGCCTCGACGCCATTCTCAAGAAGATCGGCGAGGAAGCCACCGAAACGGTGATGGCCGCCAAGGATGGCGACCGCGATCACGTGGTCCGCGAAGTCGCCGACCTGTGGTTCCACAGTCTGATTCTGCTCGCGCATCTCGATCTCGATGCGCAATCGGTGCGCGATGAGTTGGAGCGTCGGGAGGGCGTGTCGGGTCACGCCGAAAAGGCCTCTCGCGGCGAGTCCCGCGATGAGTAAGCACCCGCGGCGGGTATCCTTTAAGCTCGGAATCGTGACCGAGGTAGCGCCCCGGCGCGGCACTTCAACGGAGCCCACATGAGCGACAGCTGCATCTTTTGCAAGATCGTCCGCGGCGAGATTCCCTCGAAGACAGTCCACGAAGACGACGATTTTTTCGTGTTTCACGACATCCGGCCAATCGCACCGGTCCATTTTCTGGTGATTCCGAAGCGCCACGTCGAGTCGCTGGCGCACTTCGAGGCCAGTGACAGCGACCTGATTGGCCGCATGCTGTTGCTGGGGGCACGACTTGCACCAGCGCAGGGCCTAAGCGGTGGTTTCCGCACCATGATCAACACGGGTAAGGGCGGTGGGCAAGAGGTCTTCCACGTCCACGCCCATATCTTCGGCGGCGGCGACGCGCTGCCCAAAACCTAGGAGCGCGACATGGGTTCGTTCAGCATTTGGCACTGGCTCATCGTTCTGGTGGTGGTGGTTCTGGTGTTTGGCACCAAGAAATTACGCGGCATCGGCACCGATCTGGGCGAGGCCGTTAAGGGCTTCAAGCAGGGCATGCGCGACGGTGAGGCTGCGCCGCCTGCTGGCGAGACCCAGACCCAACGCACCATCGATGTCGAATCGAAGCGCACCGACGCGCCCGTCGGTGAAGCCGGTAAGCGCGATTCGGCGTGAGCGATCCGTCGCTGCCTGAGGGTTCTGGCTCGGCGGACATCCCGCAGGAGATGTCGTTGGTGGCGCACCTGATCGAGTTGCGCGGTCGGCTGCTGCGAGCGGTTCTGGCGATTGTGGTGGCGTTTGTCGCGGTCTTTCCTTTTGCCCGGCCGATCTACAACTGGCTGGCGCAACCCCTGCTGGCCCGTCTGCCAGCCGGGGGCAGCATGATCGCCACGGGGGTCACCACGCCGTTCTTCATCCCGATGAAAGTGGCCGGTCTGGTGGCGTTGCTGTTGGCCTTGCCGATGGTCCTGTACCAGGCCTGGGCATTCGTTGCGCCGGGCCTCTACGCCCATGAAAAACGCTGGGTGGCGCCTTTGATCCTTGTCAGCACGGGCCTGTTTGCGGCCGGCATGGCGTTTGCTTACTACGCAGTGATGCCGATGGTGTTCGGATTTGTGACTGCCGTCGCACCCGAGGGCGTCGCGGTGATGACCGACATCGCCAGTTACTTTGATTTTGTTCTGGGTTTGTTTGTGGCGTTTGGCGTCACCTTCGAGGTGCCAGTGTTGGTGGTGGTGTTAATCAAAGTAGGCTTGGTGACCGTCGCCAAGCTGCGCGAGTGGCGTCCTTATGTGATCGTCGGTGCGTTCGTGGTGGGCGCCATATTTACGCCGCCGGACGTCATCTCGCAGCTGATGATGGCGATCCCCTTGTGGCTGCTCTATGAGTTGGGCATCGTCGTCGGCGCCGCAGTTGCTGCTCCGCGTCAAAACTGATTGCCGGTTTACTCATGCGTTCCTACAATGCAGGGTTCAATGCCCGAAACGCGGGCTTTTTTCGTCTGGTGAACACATCAATGAACCGTCAGGACTGGCTACGTGACACCCTCTACAGCCCGGATTTCGAGCAGGACAGCTGCGGTTTTGGGCTGATCGCCCAGATCGACGACCAGCCGGCACACCATCTGGTGCAGACGGCAATCTCCTCGCTGGCCTGTATGACTCACCGCGGTGCGGTGGCTGCCGATGGGCTGTCGGGCGATGGTTGCGGCCTGCTGTTCAAGAAGCCGGATGCCTTTTTGCGCGCCGTGGCTGCCGAAGCCGGCATCGCGCTCGCGCCGCTCTACGCCGCGGGTCTGGTGTTCCTGTCGCGCGACGCCGCAAAAGCAGAGCACGCCCGCGCCACCATTCGCGCTGAGCTGACCGCGCAAGGCTGTGAGGTCGCCGGCTTCCGTGTGCTGCCGATCGATACGTCGGTATGCGGCAAATACGCGCTGGAGAGCCTGCCGCACTTCGAGCAGGTCTTCGTCAACGCGCCGGCTAGCCTCGACGAGGTGCACTTCGAGCGCGCGCTGTACATCGCCCGTCGTCGTACCGAGAAGGCGCTGTTCCCGGTTGACCCGGTGTACTTCCAGCCGACCCTGTCGAGCCGCGTCATCAGCTACAAGGGTCTGGTGCTCCCGGAGAATCTGGCGGTCTTTTACAGCGATCTCAACGATCCGCGTTTTGCCAGCAGCCTGATCGTTTTTCACCAACGCTTCTCGACCAACACCTGGCCGCAGTGGCGTCTGGCGCAGCCGTTTCGCATGCTCGCCCACAACGGCGAGATCAACACGGTCGCCGGCAACCGCAACTGGTCGCGCGCCCGTGAGGTCAAGTTCGAGTCCGAGCTGATTCCAAACATGGCCGACATCCGGCCGATCGTCTCGACCACCGGCTCCGATTCGATGTCGCTCGACAACATGCTCGAGGCGCTGGTGATGGGCGGCTCGAACCTGTTCCGCAGCCTGCGCCTGCTGGTGCCGCCGGCGTGGCAGAACAACGACGCGATGGACCCGGACATCCGCGCCTTCTACGAATACAACTCGATGCATGGTGAGCCGTGGGACGGCCCCGCCGGCATCGTGCTCACCGATGGCCGCTACGCCGTTTGCACGCTGGACCGCAACGGCCTGCGCCCGGCGCGCTGGGCCCTGACCGAAGACCGCATCCTCACCATTGCCTCCGAGATTGGCGTGTGGGAGGCCGACCCGGCCAAGGTGGTGCGCAAGGGTCGCGTCAAGCCCGGCCAGATGGTCGCCGCTGACCTGCAGACCGGCGAGTTGCTGATGTCCGAGGACATCGACAACCTGCTCAAGAAGCAGCACCCCTACCGCGCCTGGTTGGACGAGCATTCCCAGCACCCGGAGTTCGGTGACTCGCAGGACGCCGACCTGCCACAGCTCGACCATAAGGCGCTGTTGGTGGAGCAGAAGCTCTTCAACGTGAGCTTCGAAGAGCGTGACCAGATCATCCGCGTGCTCGCCGAGGACGGTAACGAGGCGATTGGCTCGATGGGCGACGACACGCCGATGGCGGTGCTCTCGCGCAAGGTCCGCTCGCCTTACGACTACCTGCGCCAGCAGTTCGCGCAAGTGACCAACCCGCCGATCGACCCGATCCGTGAGGCGATCGTGATGTCGCTGGCGACGTGCTTCGGGCCCGAGCGCAATCTGTTCGAAGAGACCGCCGACCATGCTCATCGCATCGGCATCGAGTCGCCGATTCTGTCGCGCCACGCCTTCAACGCGCTGACCACGCTCACCGACCCGGCCTTCAAGGCGACCACACTCGCGCTGGCCTACGACCCGGCGCAGCAGTCGCTCAAGGACGCCGTCGCTGCGGTGGCGCAGCAGGCGGTCGAGGCGGTGCGTACCGGCCATGTGGTCATCGTGCTGACTGACCGTGAAGTGCCCAAGGGCAAGTTGCCGGTACCGATGTTGTTTGCGGTCGGCGCCGTGCATCACGCGTTGATCGACGCTGGCCAGCGCTGCAACGCCAATATCGTTGCTGAGACCGGCTCGGTGCGTGACCCCCACCACTACGCCTGTTTGGTCGGCTACGGCGCGACCGCCGTCTACCCCTGGCTGGCCTATCAGGTCATTGCCGAGTTCGTGCGCTCGGGCGAGGTCAAGTTGCCGCTCGACAAGGCGCTGGCCAACTACCGCAAGGGCATGGACAAGGGTCTCTACAAGATTCTCTCCAAGATGGGCATCTCGGCGGTGTCGAGCTACCGCGGCGCGCAACTCTTTGAAGCGGTCGGCCTCAACGAAGAGGTGGTGGGCCTCGCGCTCAAGGGCACCGTCTCGCGCATCTCGGGTGCCAATTTCAAAGATTTCGAGGACGACCTCCAGGCGCTCTCCAAGCTCGCGCACAACCCGCAGCGTCCGCTCACCGCGGGCGGTCTGCTCAAGTTCATGTTCGGCGAGGAGTTCCACGCCTACAACCCGGACGTGGTGCAGCAGCTGCAGAAGGCGGTGAAGCAGGGCGACTACGCGCTCTACCGGCAGTACGCCGACACGGTGAACAGTCGCCCGGTCGCCATGTTCCGCGACCTGATGCGTGTCAAAACGCAAGAGACGCCGCTGCCGATCGACGAGATCGAGCCCGTTGACAGCATCCTCAAGCGTTTCGACTCGGCCGGCATGTCGCTTGGCGCGCTCTCCCCTGAGGCGCACGAGGCGCTGGCCGAGGGCATGAATCGCATTGGTGGTCGCAGCAACTCCGGTGAGGGCGGCGAAGACCCGGCCCGCTACGGCACCATCCGCACCTCCAAAATCAAGCAGGTGGCCTCTGGCCGTTTTGGCGTCACGCCGACCTACTTGGTCAACGCCGAGGTGCTGCAGATCAAGGTCGCGCAGGGCGCCAAGCCCGGCGAGGGCGGTCAGCTGCCCGGCGACAAAGTCAGCGAGACCATCGCCCGGTTGCGCCACTGCAAGCCCGGCACGCCGCTGATCTCGCCGCCGCCGCACCACGACATCTATTCCATCGAAGACTTGGCACAGCTCATCTTCGACCTCAAGCAGGTCAATCCGGATGCGCTGGTGTCGGTCAAGCTGGTCGCCGAGCCGGGCGTCGGCACCGTGGCCGCAGGCGTCGCCAAAGCCTACGCCGACCTCATCACCATCTCGGGTTATGACGGCGGCACTGGCGCGAGCCCGCTGACCAGCGTCAAGTACGCCGGCACGCCGTGGGAGTTGGGCTTGTCCGAGGCGCAGCAGGTGTTGCGCGCCAACGGCCTGCGTGGTCGCGTGCTGGTGCAGACCGATGGCGGCCTCAAGACCGGCCTCGATGTGGTCAAGGCGGCGATCCTCGGTGCGGAGAGCTTTGGCTTCGGCACCGCGCCGATGATCGCGCTGGGCTGTAAGTACTTGCGCATCTGTCACTTGAACAACTGCGCCACCGGCGTGGCCACGCAGAACATCACGCTGCGCAAAGAGCACTTCATCGGTCTGCCGGAGATGGTCGTCAACTTCTTCCGCTTCGTCGCCGAAGAGACGCGCGAGTGGCTGGCTAAGCTGGGCGTGCGCAGTCTGGAAGAACTCATCGGCCGCACCGACCTGCTCGAGTTGCTGCCCGGCGAGACTGAACGTCAGCAGCGCCTCAAGCTCGACGTGCTGCTGTCGCACGGCGATATTCCGGACAGCGAGCCGCGCTTCTGCATCCAGAATCGCAATCCCTCGTTCGACAAGGGCGAGCTTGCCGAGCAGATGGTGCTCGACACCGCCACCGCGATTGCCAGCAAGACGCCAGTTCAACTGCGCTACGGTATTCGCAACTACAACCGTTCGATCGGCGCCCGTGTCTCCGGCGAGATCGCCAAGACCTGGGGTTCGGCCGGTCTGCCGCACGACTGCATCACCGTTGATTTCGAGGGCAGTGCGGGCCAGAGTTTTGGCGTTTGGAACGCTCCGGGTTTGACGTTGCGCGTCGAGGGCGACGCCAATGACTACGTTGGCAAGGGCATGGCTGGCGGTCGCATCATCGTCTTCCCGCCCAAGGCGGCGCAGTACGAGGCTTGCCGCAACATCATCATCGGCAACACCTGCCTGTACGGTGCCACTGCCGGCGAACTGTTTGCCGCCGGTATGGCTGGCGAGCGCTTCGCGGTGCGCAACAGCGGGGCCTCGGCGGTGGTCGAGGGCGTGGGTGACCACGGCTGCGAGTACATGACCGGCGGCTGCGTGGTGGTGCTGGGCGATACCGGCGTCAACTTCGGCGCCGGCATGAGCGGCGGCATGGCCTTCATCTACGACGAGTCCGGTTTGTTCGCGGGCCGCGTCAACCGCGAGATGGTCGACACCCACCGCATCACCGGCGATGACGGCGCTCCCTATCGCGCCCATCTGAAGGCGGCGATGGAGCGACACCTCGCCCTGACCGGGTCGGCCCGCGCGCAAACCCTGCTGGCCGATTTCGACACCACCCTCGAGCGGGTTTGGCTGGTCAAGCCCAAGCGCATGACCCTGCAGACCCTGATCGCCGATTTGCCGCGCGCTGTTGAAGCCGTGGCCGCCTGAGACCGATATGAAACGCGATCCTTTCCAGTTCCTCGACAAGCCGCGCCGCGATGGCGACAAGACCAAGCCGGTCATCCGCATCAAGGATTACCGCGAGATCTACGCCACCATGGACGCCGATCAGGCCGGTGAGCAAGCGGGCCGCTGTTTGGCCTGCGGCAACCCGTACTGTGAGTGGAAGTGCCCGGTGCACAACTACATCCCGAACTGGCTGCAACTGATCCAAGAAGGCCGCCTGTTCGAGGCGGCGGAGCTTTCGCACCAGACCAACTCGCTGCCCGAGATGTGCGGGCGCGTCTGCCCGCAGGACCGTCTCTGCGAAGGCGCGTGCACGCTCGAAGAGGGCTTCGGCGCTGTGACCATCGGCCAAGTTGAGAAGTACATCACCGACACTGCGTTCGCGCAGGGCTGGCGGCCAGATATGTCGGAAGTCGTGCCTACCGGACGGCGCGTCGCCATCATTGGCGCGGGACCGGCGGGTCTGGGTGCGGCCGACATCTTGGTGCGCAACGGCGTTCAGCCAGTGGTGTTCGATCGCTACGAGCAGATCGGCGGATTGCTGACTTTCGGCATTCCCGAGTTCAAGCTCGAGAAGCAGGTGGTGCAGACCCGGCGCGAGGTGATGGAAGGCATGGGCGTCGAGTTCCGGCTGGGTGTCGATGTTGGCCGGGACATCCCGTTCCAGCAATTGCTCGACGACTACGACGCCGTGTTCCTCGGCATGGGCACTTACACCTCGATGAAGGGCGGTTTCCCCGGCGAGACCCTGCCGGGCGTGGTCGAGGCGCTCCCGTATCTGGTGGCCAATGTCAATCAGCACATGGGCCTGGCCAAGCCCGGCGAGCCCTTCTACGACATGAATGGTAAGCGCGTGGTGGTGCTCGGCGGCGGCGATACCGCGATGGACTGCAACCGCAGCGCTATCCGCCAAGGTGCCGCCAGTGTCACCTGCGCCTACCGCCGCGACGAAGCCAATATGCCGGGCAGCCGCCGCGAGGTCGCCAATGCCCGCGAAGAGGGCGTGCAGTTCTTGTTCAACCGCCAGCCGGTGGCGATCGTCGGCGAAGGCCGCGTCGAGGGGGTCAAAGTCGTGACGACCGAACTCGGTCCGGCTGACGCCAGTGGCCGCCGTGTGCCGGTCGAGGTGGCGGGCAGCGAGGAGATCATTCCTGCTGACAACGTGATCATCGCGTTCGGCTTCCGTCCGAGTCCCGCTCCCTGGTTTGCCCAATATGGTGTCGACACCGAGCAGGACGGTCGCATTCGACTGGCCAAGGGTGGCAAGACCGGCCAGACCAGCAACCCCAAGATTTTCGCGGGCGGCGACATGGTGCGCGGCTCCGACCTGGTGGTGACCGCTGTATGGGAAGGCCGCGAGGCGGCTAAGGGCATACTCGAGCACCTCGGGGTGTGGTGAGGGCGATCGGACGCGGCATGCGCGTCCGTGCGTCAAGAAAGTGTCAGTTTCGTGTTACGCTCGATTGACATTCGGAACTAACACACCCGAGCGGGACCGTCTCATGCTGAAAAACGACACCTTCCTGCGCGCCTTGCTGCGCCAGCCCACCGATTACACGCCCTTGTGGCTGATGCGCCAAGCCGGCCGTTATTTGCCTGAGTACTGCGCCACCCGCAAGCGTGCCGGCAGTTTCCTCGGCCTCTGCAAAAACCCTGACTTCGCCACCGAGGTCACGCTGCAGCCGATCGACCGCTACGATCTCGACGCCTCGATCCTGTTCTCCGACATCCTCGTTATCCCGGACGCCATGGGGCTGGGCCTCTACTTCGCCGAAGGCGAGGGTCCGAAGTTCGAGCGGCCCTTGCGTGACGAGGCTGCCATCAAGGCGCTGCAGGTGCCGGACCCGACGGAGACGCTGAAATACGCCTTGGATGCGGTGACGCAAATCCGCAAGGGCCTTGACGGGCGCGTGCCGCTAATCGGCTTTGCCGGCAGCCCGTGGACGCTGGCCTGCTACATGATTGAAGGCGGCGCCAGCGAGGACTACCGCAATATCAAGACCTTGATGCTGTCGCGGCCAGAGCTGCTGCACCACATTCTCGACATCAACGCCAAGGCCGTGATTGCTTTCCTCAACGCGCAAATCGAGGCCGGTGCGCAGGCGGTGATGGTGTTCGACAGCTGGGGTGGAGCGCTCTCGACCCATGCTTACCGTGAGTTCTCGCTGCGCTATCTGGCGCAGATCGTCGCCGGCCTCAAAAAAGAGCATGACGGCGTGCGCATCCCCAACATCGTGTTTACCAAGGGCGGCGGCCAGTGGTTGGAGATGATCGCGGCGACCGGCTGCGACGCGGTGGGTCTGGACTGGACCACCGACCTGGGCAACGCCCGCTCGCGCATCGGCGACAAGGTCGCGCTGCAGGGCAACTTCGACCCCTCGGCGCTGTTCGCACCGCCGGAGGCGATCCGCAACGAAGTCGCGCGCCTGCTGGCGAGTTTCGGCCATGGGTCGGGCCACGTCTTTAACCTTGGGCATGGCATCAGCCAGTACACTCCGCCGGAGCATGTCGCCGCCCTCATCGACGCCGTCCACAGCCTCAGCCGGCAATACCACGTCCCCGCTGCCGCCGCCTGAGGCCGGCAGTGCCGGCGCAGTGCGGGTCGCGCTCGACGTCCCGCTCGCCGGACCCTTCGACTACCTGCCACCCAGCGATGACCCGCTGACCGCTGACGACATCGGTCGGCGCGTGCTGGTGCCCTTTGGGCGCCGACGGCTGGCCGGGGTGGTGCTGGCGGTGGAGGTGGTCAGCGACTGGTCCGCGG
>Ga0214921_10008712_pt1 | contig 13049 bp, 14 predicted proteins | sample LL1505_MetaG_FD_177992 | JGI IMG/M metagenome (GOLD analysis project Ga0214921, IMG submission 177992) | Freshwater microbial communities from Lake Lanier, Atlanta, Georgia, United States - LL-1505 | ecosystem: Environmental > Aquatic > Freshwater > Lake | place: USA: Georgia | collected... | reverse complement strand
AAATTTCAGAAGCTGATAAAAAAGCAATTGAAAAAGATATGGAAGATTTAAAAGAAGCTATTAAATCTGATAAGACAGAAGATATTAAAACTAAAACTCAGCAATTAATGACTTCTTCTATGAAATTGGGTGAGGCTATATATAAAGCTCAGCAAGAAACTGCCGGGGCTTCAAAAACAGATGCTAAGCCTGATGATAAAAAAGATGTAGTTGATGCCGAATTTGAAGAAGTAAAAGACGATAACAAAAAGAACGGCTAATCCATTTATAACTGGTTTTGCCCTAAGTCATTATGTCCAAAAAAGACTATTATGATATTCTTGGTGTAACCAAAAAATCTAGTCCTGAAGAGATAAAAAAAGCCTATAGATCTCTTGCAATGAAATATCACCCTGACAGAAATCAGGGAGACAAAACTGCTGAAGCAAAATTTAAAGAAGCATCAGAAGCCTATCAAGTTTTATCTGATCCGAAGAAAAAATCTTCCTACGATCAATTTGGACATTCTGCATTTGAGGGTGGAGCTGCTGGAGCAGGAGGTTTTGATTTTGGTGGTTTTGAATCTGGTGCGTTCTCTGACATCTTTGATGATTTTTTTGGGGACTTTATGGGCTCAGGTAGAAGCGGGAAGGGCTCTAAAAAATCAAGATCTAATCGCGGATCTGATTTAAAAATTAATTTAGAAATAAATCTAGAAGAAGCTTACCTGGGAAAAAAACAAACTATTAATTTATCTTCAAATGAAAAATGTGAAAAGTGTTCTGGAAGTGGTGCAGAACCTGGTTCAAAACCAAAAAAATGCTCTACATGTGATGGGCACGGAAAGGTGAGAACCCAACAAGGCTTTTTTACTCTTCAACAAACATGTCCTGATTGCGGGGGCGAAGGTGAGATGCTTTCTAATCCTTGTAAAGATTGTAAAGGATATGGCGCTACTAAGACTAAAAAAAATCTCTCTATTCAAATTCCAAAAGGTGTTGATGATGGAACACAAATAAGATTATCCGGAAAAGGAGATGCTGGTTATAGAGGAGGCTCTAATGGAGATCTTTATGTATTTGTAACGATTGAAAAACATAAAATTTTTCAACGATCTGAAGAAAATTTATATTATAAATTGCCTATATCAATGACTGATGCCGCGCTTGGTGTTGAAATAGAAGTGCCAACTATCGACGGTGGAAGATCAAAAGTTAAAATTCCTGCAGGGACACAATCTGGAAAACAATTTAGACTTAAAGGGAAGGGCATGCCTATTATAAGAAGTGATGATTATGGAGATTTATATTTAGAAACAAATGTAATAATTCCCGAGTCCTTATCAAAAGAGCAAAAAGACTTGCTCGAAAAATTTAAATCTTTAGAAGATTCAAATGATAATTCAGAAATAAAAAATTTTATAAATAAAGCTAAAAAATTTTGGAGTAGTAATTAATGAAAAGAATTAACATCACAATCGCTGGAGCTCTTGGAAGAATGGGAAAAATTCTCATTAAAAGAATACCCAAAAATAAAAATCTAAAATTATTTAGCTTAACGGATCTAAAATCTGGAAAAACTATAAATGGAATTAAGACACAAAAAAATAATCTAGAAGCTTTTAAAAAAACAGATGTTATTATCGATTTTTCAAGACCAAAAGCTTCCCTTGAAATTTTAAATTATGCAAAAAAATTAAAAAAAAAAGTTGTCATCGGAACAACAGGTTTTAATAAACAACAAAATAACTTAATTAAAAACTACTCAAAAAAAATTGCAATATTTAAATCCGGTAATATGAGCTTGGGTATTAATCTTCTAGAATATATTGTTAATATTTTATCAAAAAAAATTCCAAACGAATATAATATTGGAATTAATGATGATCACCATAAAAAAAAGGCTGATTATCCTTCAGGAACAGCATTGATGTTGGCAAACGCTGTATCGAAAGCTAAAAATAAAAACTTAGACTCAATAAAAGGGAACATATTTTTAAATAAAAAAGGTAATCTACAAAAAAATAAAATTACCTTTTTTATTACGAGAAAAGGAAATACTGTTGGAAAACATTCGGTGATTTTTAATAATAAAATCGAAAATATAGAATTAAAACATACTGCTTTTACTAGAGAACTATTTGCCGATGGAGCTTTAAATGCCGCAATATGGATAAGCAAAAAGAGTAAAGGCTTATTTGATATGCAAGACATGTTTGGCTTGAAATAAATTTTGTAAAAATATTTGAATTTTTTTAATGCTCCTGAATGAAAATAAAGCTTTTAAGCTTATATATCTTTTAAATAAATCAATAAAAAATCCAAAAACTTCTCTAAAGTATAGAAATCAATTTACATTATTAACTTCTGTTGTTCTTTCAGCGCAATGCACCGACGTCAATGTAAATAATGTTACCAAAAGTATATATAAAAAATATTACACTCCTAAACACTTTGCAGATCTTGGAATAAGTAAAATAAAAAATCTTATTAAAAGTATAGGACTATTTAATAATAAAGCTAAAAATTTATATTATTTATCTAGAATTTTGTTAGAAAAATATAAAAGCAAAGTTCCGAATAAATTTGAAGAACTAGTGCTGCTTCCTGGAGTTGGAAGAAAAACAGCGAATGTTGTTTTGAATGCTGCATTTAATAAGCCAACTATTGCAGTAGATACTCATGTTTTTAGAGTTGCCAACAGAACTGGACTTTCTAATGGTAAAAATCCTGAACAAGTCGAAAATCAACTGTTAAAAATTCTACCCAAAAAAAATATTAAAAAAGCCCATCATTTAATACTTTTACATGGAAGATATACGTGCAAGTCTAGGAACCCATTATGTAAAAAATGTGTAATTAATAAAATATGTCTATACAAAGAAAAAAATGAATAAAAAAATATTAGGGATAGGCAATGCAATTGTTGATGTACTTGCAAAAGTAGACGATGAATTTTTAATAAAAAGAAAATTTATTAAAGGTTCCATGAAACTAATTAATAAATCTGAATTTGAAGATCTTAAAAAAAATATTAAAATTGAAAAAATTGTAGCTGGAGGTTCTGTTGCAAATACTATGTCTGGAATTGCTCATCTAAAAGGAAGTCCATCTTTTATTGGAAAAATTAATTCCGACAGTTTTGGAGAAATATATAAAAAAAGTCTTGAGGATATTAATGTAAAGTTTTCTTATCTTCAAAAAAATGAAAATTTATCGACGGGCGCATCAATCATTTTAATTACTCCTGATTCAGAAAGAACGATGTGTACTTATCTTGGTATATCCTCGCATCTTTCGGAGAGTGATGTAAATGAAAATAATATTAAAGAGAGTGAATTAATTTTTTTAGAAGGATACCTTTGGGATAAAGGAATAAGTGAAAAAATGTTTAAACATGCCATAAATATAGCGAAACAAAATAAAGTAAAAATTGCAATGAGCTTATCTGATATTTTTTGCGTAAGCAGGCATAAAGAAGATTTTTATAAGCTTTTAAAAAATGACTTAGATTTATTAATAGGAAATGAGAATGAAATAAATGAATTGGCTAATAAAAAAAACTTATTAGATTCTATTAATCAATTAAAAAAATTAAATAAATTAATAGTTATTACAAGAAGTGAGAAAGGGAGTATGGCTATTAAAGATAATGAAATTATAAACCAAGAAAGTGCTAAGGTTAATAAAATAATAGACCTAACAGGCGCTGGAGATCTTTTTGCAGCTGGATTTTTAAAAGAATACTTAGAAAGATCTGATATTAAAAAATGTCTAATGACTGGATCAATTCTCGCTTCAAAAATAATTCAAAAACTTGGCGCTAGATTAGACTAAGTTCATAATATTAATTAGACAAATAATATAGAGAATTTTTTTCTATAATAAATTTTGTATCTTTAAAAAACTTATTCATCTTTTTTCTTAATCTATGTAAATGAGTTTCAAAGGCATGCGTTTCTAAGTCTAAATTATAATTCCATATATTTTTTAGTAAAAAAGATTTCTTTAAGCCATTATTTTTATCTAAAATTAGAATTAAATTTAATTCTTTTTCTGTAAGTTTAACAGTAATACCATTCTTCATAATTACTCTTTGATTTGAATCAATTTCATAGCCATTAATAATAATTTTTGATTGTCTAAAAAAATTATACTTTGTAATTAAAATATTTAATATTTCCCGAAAAGATAAGACTTCTATGGGTAAGAATAAAGCAACGTGAAACTCTTTTAAATTTAGTTTATTTTTTTTTAGGTAATCTTTATTGTTTAATAAAAAAATAGTTGGAGCGTTTTCTAAAAAATATTTTTTTATTTCTGCTAATTGCAATTTTTCAACAACCACAATTCTAACAAAAACATCTTTTTGATCATATTTAAGATTTTTTCCATAGCTGATATTATAATTGAGATTTAATTCATCTAATATAGAAGTAAAAATTTTTGAGCCAACGATATGAAGATGAATATTATCCATAAATAAATATATAATACATTTAATATGATTATTGTAAGAAAATCTGGATATTTAAAATATAAAAATTTTAAATTCCGCTGCGCTTTAGGTAAAAATGGAATTAAAAGAAAGGTAAAAGAAGGTGATAATATAACTCCTGCAGGAATATTCAAAATAATAAAAATCTATTACAGACAAGATAAGATTAAAAAAATTAAAACCTCAATAAAAAAAATTAAAATTAAAAAAAATATGGGTTGGTGTGATGACCCCCAAAGTAATTTTTATAATCAACAAATAAAACTACCTAGTAAATTTAGTTATGAGAGACTTTATAGAAATGATCGTGTTTATGATTTACTAGCAGTTTTAAACTACAACATTAGCCCAGTTATAAAAAATAAAGGCAGTGCAATATTTATTCATATTGCCAAAAATGACTATAAACCTACTGCTGGATGCGTGGCCTTAAAGAAATTACATTTATTAAAACTTCTACAAACAATAAAAAAAAATACCAAAGTCAAAATTTCTGCTAATTAATTTTGATTAAATATTAAAGAACCAATCCTAACGTAAGTTGCCCCATTACTAATTGCATCTTTATAATCATTACTCATTCCCATACTCAGTTCTTCCAAAGAATAATTTGAACATAAATATTGCATCTTTTTAAAAAGAATTATCGAATTTCCAGTCACAGGGGGAATACACATTAATCCAATAATATTTAAATTAATCTTTCTACAAAATATTAAAAGTTCATTTAAATCTTCTTCTTGAATCCCGGATTTTTGGATTTCTTTAGCGATATTAACTTGAATAAAGTATTTTAATTTCTTTGATGATCTAATTTCTTCCTTAGCCAATAACTCTGCATTTTTAATACTATCTAAAGAATGAATAAACTGAAACAATTCTCCTATGCCTTTAATTTTATTAGATTGAAGCTTACCTATATAATGCAATCTTATATCACTATTTTTTTTTAAATAATCATTCCATTTAGACCTTGCTTCTTGAACTTTATTTTCACCAAAATCTTTCTGACCTTCTGCAATTAAATGACTAATTTTTTCAAAACTTTGATTTTTTGTTACAACTATTAAATTAACTTTATTAGAATAATTTTTTATCTCATTTCTTATAGTTTTAAAATTATGTAGAAAGTTCATATTAATGAAAAATAAATGATAAATAATAAATTAAAAAAATATATCTTTATTAAAAATTTAGACGAAAAAATAATAAAAAATATAAAAAAAATAAATAATACGCAAATAATCTATAATAACGAAGACTTTAATAATGTTTCATTAAAAGAGTGCGCAGAAATTAGAGAATTTTGTGCAAAGAACAAAATCCCATTTTATATTATAAATAATTTTAAAATAGCATTAAAAATTAAAGCTGATGGAATATTCATATCAAGCAAGAATAGGCGAATAAATATAAATAAGCTTTTGTTGAAAAAATTTCACATAATTGGCTCTGCACATAATCAGTTAGAATATTATTTTAAAAAGATGCAAAACTGTGAGACTATTACTTTATCACCAATATTCTTTAATCCAAAATATTCCAAAAATAAAATTCTTGGTCCAATAAAATTTAACCTTATATCAAAAATGTGGAATACAAACCTATGTGTTCTTGGAGGAATTACAAAAAAGAATATTAAGAAAACAAATTTAACCAAAGCAACATCTATTGCTTTTCAAAGGTTCGTTTCAGAATAAGCAAAAAAAAACCTGCCCACTTTTACATGGGCAGGTTTAAGTAATTAAAATTAACTGAGTTTAATTAAAACGCTCCAATTAATCTAAACATAACCATATCTTGGTCTTGACCAGCTATTCCGCCAACATCAGAGTTTTTAGCAACTGCTGCTGTCAAAGATACAGGTCCTAAATTATATCCAACTTGGATAGCTTTAGTTTTTTCTGTAACAGATGTGTTAGATGCGCCAGCTCCTGAAGCTTCAGCTTTTGCGTATAATAATCCAACTGATAGATTATTATCTACAGCATATGCAGCTCCATAATGATTTTCAGTTATTTCATTCAAGCTAGTGTGAGCTGTATTATATACTTTTTTAGTATATCCAACTGTTGCTTGACCGAAGTTATATTTAGCACCCCAGTTTAAAGCCTCAGCTTTTACAGTTTGTCCAACTTTCGTTTTTTCTGCTGATTTTAGGTAGTAAGCATGTAGACCTTTAATTCCTAGATCTCCATCAAAACCGTACTCATAACCTGACTCGTTATCAGTTTCAGCTGTAGTCTCTGATCCAGCTGTGTTTGTAGCATTTGCACCAGCCGTTGGAGCATAGTTATATATAAAATTTCCTACTGGAGTATTTTGTATAATCGCCATGCTGTATTGTTGACCAACTGCAGGTCCAGGGCTTTGAGTGAAACGTGTAGCTGTTCCAGAACCAACAGTAAGTGTTAAGTCGTTTGGATCAAATCCAAATATAACACCATCTGATTTTGAACTATCACCTCTGATCACGTGGTCACGAGAAAAAGATATAGTTGTTTTAGAACTTGGATTAGTAATATCCATGTAAGTATTTTCGTTGAACAAAGTTGTAGTTTGTTCTCCGTCATTCTCTATAGCAAATCCAGCAGCATATTCTAAACCGCCTACATTCAATTTACCTTTTGTTTGAACGTTGATTTGTTGTTCGCTACCAAAACCTCTTTGAGAAGCAGTAGTAGTACCAGAAGAAACTGAACTTCCAGTTGCTTTGTAGTTTAATCTCAACTCACCTGTTATTGTAGTCTGAGCAAACGCAGTTCCGCTTACTAGAGCACCAACAAGAGCTGATGATAACATTAGCTTTTTCATTGTTTTCCTTTTTGTTAGTTTGTGTAATTTAATTATTAATTAATAATTTGATTACACTTGAAAAATAATGGTTCTTTAAATTTTTTGTTAAAAAATCGAATAATATTTAATAAAAATCAAAATTATGTGATATTTTTGCAACTTTATTTTTTATGTCATATTTAGCTACTTTAGTTTAAATAATCCAATGAAATTCAATATATTTAGATTTCTTTTTGTACTATTAATAATTTTAATCAATCATTGTGCAAAAACTGATCCGGTTACTGGGGAAAAGGTTATCATAGAACCAGATACTAGAAAAAAATCTAGAGAATTTGTTGATAAACAAGGTGGTCTTTTTGGTGATATTGGTAAAAGCAAATCGGGAGGAACCTTTGAATTTTCAACTTCAAATGTACTTTGGAGAGCAACACTTAAAAATTTAGAATTTTTGCCTTTATTAAATGCAGACTATTCTGGTGGTATAATAATTTATGATTGGTACTCCGAAAAGATTGATAAAGAACAAATAAAAATCTCTGTAAGATTTTTAAGCAACGAATTAAAATCTTCTTCTTTACAGGTTATTGGTCATAAAAAAGTTTGTGATGATTTAGGTAAATGTTTTATAAAAGTAATAGATAATAATTTAACAGAATCAATTAAAGATTCTATTATTTCTGCAGCGAGAACAATGAAAATTGAAGACTCAAAAAAAGATCAAAATAATTAGTTATTTAATCAAAATTAAGTAATGGAAAATTACAATCCTTTTCCTATAGAAGAAAAATGGAAATCTTTTTTTGAGACAAATAAAGTTTTTAAAACTAAAAAAAATTTTAATAAAAAATTTTATTGTTTAGAGATGTTTCCGTATCCATCAGGAAATATTCATATGGGACATGTAAGAAATTACACTTTAGGTGATGTAATAGCTAATTATAAAAGATTAAATAATTTTAATGTTTTACATCCTATGGGGTGGGATGCTTTTGGTTTGCCTGCTGAAAATGCTGCTATACAAAATAATCTGCACCCTAGAGACTGGACATTAAAAAATATTTCTACAATGAAATCCCAATTACAACGACTTGGTCTTTCTATTGATTGGGATAAAGAATTATCAACTTGTAATGAAGATTATTATAAACACCAACAAAGTTTATTCCTGTTTTTTCTAAAAAAAGGATTAATTTATAAAAAAGAAAGTTACGTAAATTGGGATCCCATTGACAACACTGTTTTGGCAAATGAACAGGTTATTGACGGTAAAGGTTGGAGGTCTGGAGCAGTTATAGAAAGAAAAAAATTAAATCAGTGGTTTTTAAATATTACCAAATACTCAGATCAACTACTTGAATCTCTAAATAATTTAGAGGGATGGCCAGAAAAAGTAAAATTGATGCAAAAAAATTGGATTGGGAGGTCTGAAGGATGTGAGATTGACTTTGTCTCTGATTTAAAAAATTTTAAAATTAAAATTTTTACTACAAGACCAGATACAATATTTGGAGCATCATTCTTAGCAATTGCACCCGACCATCCGTTCACTAAAAATCTTGAAGGTGATAAAAATTTTGAAAATTTTAAAAATGTTGCTCTAAAAAATTCTGGTACTGAGTCTTTTTTATCTAAAAATGAAAAATTAGGCTTTAAAACTAAATTTTTTGTTTTTCACCCTTTTTTAAATAAAAAATTACCAATTTATGTAGCTAACTTTATACTTATGGATTATGGAACTGGAGCTATATTTGGTTGTCCCGCTCACGATCAGAGGGACTTAGAATTTGCAAAAAAATATAATTTAGAAATTATTCCGGTTGTAACTCCTGAAAAATCAAAAACTATTAATATTAAAGATGAAGCTTATGTTGAAGATGGCTATATTATTAACTCAGATTTCATTAATAATTTAAAATCAGAAGAAGCAAAAAAAATTATCATTAAAAAATTAGAAGAAAAAAAAGTTGGTAATTCTAAAATAGTTTATCGTTTAAAAGACTGGGGTATATCAAGACAAAGATATTGGGGATGTCCTATTCCTGTTATATATCGAGAAGATGGTGAAATTATTTTAGTTCCTGAAAAAGATTTGCCTATACAGCTGCCTAAGGATATTGACTTTAATAAGCCTGGAAATCCATTAGAAAATCACCCAACCTGGAAATATACAAAATGTCCAATTACTGGAATGAAGGCAGTTCGCGAAACAGACACTCTAGATACTTTTGTTGACTCTTCTTGGTATTTTTTGCGCTTTTGTTCTCCTCAAGAAAAAGACAAAGCTTTTAACGTTGAGGATACTAATTATTGGATGCCTGTAGACCAATATATTGGTGGAGTTGAACATGCTATACTTCATCTTCTCTATTCAAGATTTTTTACTTTAGCTTTAAAAGATGAATTTAAATTAAAATTTTCCGAACCTTTTAAGAATCTTTTTACTCAAGGAATGGTTTGTCACCCAACTTTTAAAACAGAAAAAGGTAAATGGGTTTTTCCAAAAGAAGTTATTGAAAGTAATGGATCTTATTTTTTAGAAAATAAAGAAAAGGTTACAAAAGGTGATAGTCAAGCCATGTCAAAATCTAAAAAAAATATTATAGATCCAGATGATATTATTAAGATTTATGGATCGGACGCTGTAAGGTGGTTTATCCTATCGGACAGTCCTCCAGATCGCGATATTCAATGGAGTGAAAATGGAATTCAGGGTGCTTTTAAATATATCCAAAAAATTTGGAGAACTTATGAAAAATTAGAATTATATAAAAAAGAAAATAACGAATCTGAAAATAAATTTTCAATAAAAATTAATCTTCTAATTAATGAAATTACAACATGTATAGAAAAGTTCCATATCAATGTTGCTGTGGCAAAATTGTATGTTTTTTTAAATAATCTTAATGAAGAAATTGATAAAAAAACCTTAGAAAAAGAATCTATTTTAGATGCCTATAAAAAATATTTAATTATTATATCTGCTTTCATTCCATACATTGCTAATGAATGTTGGGAAAAGATAACAAAACAAAATAACCTAAACTCACAAGAATGGCCTAAGGTTGAAAATAACCTTATAAAAAAGGATTATTTTGATGTAGTAATTCAAGTAAATGGTAAAAAAAGAGCAATTATCAACGCTATAAATAACGAAAGCGAAGAAGATATCTTTAGTAAATCCTTAGCAATTAAAAATATTCAAGTTATATTAGAAGAAAAAAATATAATAAAAAAGATTTTTATAAAAAACAAATTACTCAATATTGTGACCAATGATAAATAAATTCTATCTAATTCTTATAATATCATTCATTTTAACTCATTGTGGTTTTTCACCTATTTATACCGGGAGCAGTAAACAAGTAATTATTTCTAAATCAGAAATAGTTGGTGATAAGGATCTAGCTTTTAATTTAGAGCAAAAATTAAACTTTAAGAAAGATGAAAAAAATTTAAATGCATATATATTTAAAGCTCAAATTTATGATACAGCCGAAAGTTCTCTTGTCGACACCAGGGGAATTGCTACTGAAGAAATTATTAAATTAACAGTGAGCTATCAATTTCAAGATAAAAATGGTGTTATCATATACCAAGACGCTATAACAAAAGATAAAAGAGTTTCCGTCACTGACAACTTATCAAATAATATTCTAATAAAAAATAATGAGAAAAAAATATTATTAGACTCTATCATTCAAAATATCTTATTTAAATCTAGAGTCTCATTAAATTAGTTTAAATGCTCTTAAAATCACAAGAGGTAAGCTTAAAAAAAAAAGATTTTTTTAAAGAAAAAATAATTCTTTTATATGGAGAAAATCAAGATTTAATTAGTGATTTAAACCAACAAATTGTTTCTAAATTTATAGATGAAAAAAAAATTTCAAAATCTTTTTTTGAAGAAGATATAATCAAAAATCCGGAAAATATTATTAATCATTATCTTAATGGATCTCTATTTGATGATAATAAAAATATTTCAATAATTAAGAACTGCTCTGACAAAATATTAGAAATTATTAATAAAATAAAAAATAATATTAATGATAATATTATTATTCTAAATTCAGAAATACTTTTAAAAAATTCAAAATTAAGACAATTTGGAGAATATGATAAATTAACTATTTGCATACCTTGTTATCAGGAAACAAAATTTGATATAAAAAAATTTCTTTCACAACAACTCCAAATAAATAATATTCAATTATTAGATTCTCAGAGCGAAAGTATTATTGACTCATCTTCTTTGAAAAGATCAAAAATTAAAGAAGTGATAGAAAAGTTAAATCTATATAAACATTCTGAAAAAATTACAGATAACATCATTGAAGAAATTTGTACTGATGTAGATTTACAGAAGAATGATGAAATTATTGATATTTTACTATCTAAAAATGAAAAAAATATTAACGAATTTATATCCAATATGTCTAATTATGAAAAAAATTTTATAGAAATAATTATTATCCTTAGATCATTTATAATTAAAATTCTCGATATACAAAAAAATAATAAAAATCTTTCATTAGATGAAAGAATTGAAAAATATAAACCTCCTATTTTTTGGAAAGATAAAGATAGAATAAAAAATATCTTAAAAATTTGGAATACTAATAATCTTGAAAAATTTCTTAGTAATTTAAATGTTATTGAGACTGAATTTAAAAGAAATGATTTAAATCAAGATACCCAATTTTATTATTTCTTAACTCAAAACCTATCTAAAGTAGCCTTTAAGAACACTAATAATTTTGTTTAATTGATCGAGATTTTTGTAAGAAAATTTAATCTCTCCTGAATTACTCTTCTTATTTTTAATATCTACCTTTATTCCCATCAAAAGCTCAAGATCACTTTCTAAAGATTTTATATTTGTATCTTTATTATTTGTTCGAATTTTTTTTGAGAGTGAAAAAACTTGTGTTTTTTTAACTAAAAATTCTGCCTGCCTTACGGAAAGATTCTTATTAACAATTATTTTTGCAAGATTAACATTGTCAGGAACATTAACTAAACATCTTGCGTGTCCCGCTGTAAGTAGTCCATCTGAGATCATTTTTTTTATCTCTTCTGGCAAACCAAGAAGCCTTAGAGTATTTGAAATATGACTTCTACTTTTTCCTAAAATTTTTGATAATGTTTCTTGAGAATATCCAAATTTACTCACCAAATTATCGTAACCCAAAGCCTCTTCTATTCCATTTAAATCTGATCTTTGAATATTTTCTAGTATTGCAAATTCTAAAGATTTTTTGTCGTCAATATTCAAAATAATAACTGGGACTTCATGAATTTTTGCAAGTTGAGCCGCTCTCCATCTTCTTTCCCCAGCAATAATTTCATATTTGTCTTCTGATTTTTTTCTAACTAATATTGGTTGAATAATTCCTTGTTCCTTAATTGACTCTGAAAGTTCTTTAAGCAAATCCTGATTAAAATTTTTTCTTGGTTGAGATGGATTTGCGTATATAAAATGTATTGGAATTTTTTCTGATGAACTTTTTGTTTGAATATTCTCCTGAGGAACATCCCCCATTAATGCCGACAAACCTTTACCTAAACCTTTAAATTTATTTCCAATCATTTATGCTACTTTTTTTTCTTCTAAATTTTCTCTAGTTAAAAATTCATCCACAAATTTATTATAAGCTAAAGAGCCAGCACAATATTTATCATATAGAATAACTGGCATTCCAAATGATGGGGCCTCTGAGATTCTTACATTTCGGGGTATATTTGTATTGTAAACTTTATTTCCAAAAAAATTT
>Ga0214921_10008710_pt1 | contig 13050 bp, 9 predicted proteins | sample LL1505_MetaG_FD_177992 | JGI IMG/M metagenome (GOLD analysis project Ga0214921, IMG submission 177992) | Freshwater microbial communities from Lake Lanier, Atlanta, Georgia, United States - LL-1505 | ecosystem: Environmental > Aquatic > Freshwater > Lake | place: USA: Georgia | collected 2015-05-28 | reverse complement strand
GGGGGGGGAAGGGGGCAATGCACAGGAGCTACTCTCCTGTCACCGGCGCATTTCGCTCCATCGCGCGGGCAAGGCAGTCAACAAAGGTCCGGGTCTGGGCATGTGGCTCCTTCAAACACGGGGCCAGACCCGCCGCCAGAGCCTCCTTTGAGTTCTCAAAAGACTCACGCAGTGATCGTGACGACAGCCCGTGTGCGGCCTCAATTCGGTCTACCCTCTGAGCAACGGTTTCCGTGTAGCGAATGGTCTGGTTGAGGCGGTCTTCTATGTGGTTCACCGCGAGTAGAGCTAGCAGGGCGAACACTATGGCAACAGTTGAACAACAGCGCTCGTTGGGGTCGCTCATGGCCACGCGAGCGCTCGCGAGAGTGAGAGTGTGTGGGTGCGTCAACCAGGCTGACGGCTATACATTCCAAGGTGGCCTTGCGAGGGCGTTCGCACTACATCCCCTGGTCTACAATAAATCTGACAGGGGGGCAAGAGTCGGAAAGCCGGCTGACTCCGTTGTCCCTGAGTTCAACCCGGACACTCATGCTTCCCAGTGGCAGCCGAATGAACCCCATTGTCACCGTGCCAAACTGGTCTTGGGTGACGACGGTGTAATCTTCTGGCGCCGGTTTGACATATATCCAGTCACCGTGTACTGGAGGGCGGCCATCTCCGTCCGGCACGTAGTTCGAGATGCGATATATTGCCCGGACGTTCTTATGCTCCGTCTTTTTCCTCACCACCTTTACGAGGACGTTCTGGAGTATTGTCCACACGCCGTCTAAGTAGCAGGCCTCGTCTGGGCTGTCTGGGTAGCAATCAGGCTCCAGCCACGGAGCGGACAGGTAGGCGTCGTCGTCAACGTCGTCCGCGTCGACGTGGAACTCTAGCTCGGGACTGGGGTCGGATCCAGTGCCAAGCTTGGGGTTGAATGCCCGAACTTGAAGCCACACCTTTCCAGGCGGAAAGAAGAACGTCCCAAGTGCCTTTCGCGGTGCAACCGGGTCTGGGCCAAAGTGTCCCAAGTCGGTAATGGTGGGCCTCCAGTAGTCATCGACGTGAGGGTCTGTCCCTTCGTAACGGGCAATTCGATACTCTCCGCGTGTCCCAGGAGGGGTGTCTTCTGGACCTACAACGAGACATCGGCTGGAAGTGTACCAGTTCACGAAGGCGTACCCGTTTTCAGCGTTATACACCGATGGGGTGGGGAGAGTGACGATACCGCCAGCGCCAGCGCCAGCACCAGCACTCCCGCCTCCATCGCCCAAAGCTGGAGCCGAAGCCAAAGCCGGAGCCGGAGCCGGAGCCGGAGCCGGAGCCGGAGCCGGAGCCGGAGCCACGACCCCAGTGCTTGCGCTTGCGCAAGCGCCTCGGTCTGCGGCGCCAAAGCTTCGCTCAAACACGGGTTGTCCAAGGGTTGACTTGCCCTGGATGAGGCCTAAATTCCACGCTCCTGGTCCCGATTCGCCTTTTACTTGAATTCTCCACTCAGCGGACGGGACAGAGAATCCAGACTCGGTCTCGTAATACAGGAGCAGCTTGTATACTCCACAGGGCAGGACAAACGCCCAGTGGCTTGGCCATATTTGGTTGTCACGGGCCAGTTCAACGACGCCTTCCAGATGCTTGTCCTGCTCTTCGGCATCGAACAACTTTACAAATGCCCGCGTTGCAATGGGACTCCTGGCCGGGACCTGTAGTTCAAGCACATCGTTGGTGGAAAGAACTTGCCGGTTCCACGAATCGGTAAGCCTCCCGGGGGTTTTGCAACCCAGCGTAGGGCAGAAGCTTATCTGCGAGAGTTGCGGGGCAGGAGGGGGTACCAACAGACCACCTGTCGTCCCCGGGCCCACTGAACCCGAATGGGCACCTGTTGGCATGCCTGCCCCTCCACTTGTTGTTGTCGAGTGCGCGCCGCGACTATGGTAATTTTCAGAAAGTCCGCCTGTCGCCCCCGGTGCGGGTGCTGGTGCCGGTGCCGGTGCCGGTGCCGGTGCGGCCGGATACGCACTTGGCGGCGCGGGTCCTGGCCAGCCTCCGCCTCCGCCTCCGCCTCCGCCTCCGCCTCCGCCTCCGTAAAAAGGCCCACGAACGGGCACGGACGTGGGTCTTTTCTGGGCTACTTTGAGTATGTACGCTTTGGACCAAGGGCTGTGACCATAGCCTGTGGCATACTTTACCACCGCAGTATGGTCGCCCGCTGGTAGGCTAACCACCCAGCGGCCTTCCCACGGGACGATGTCGTTCCGGGCTTCGTGCTCACTGTGAATCGGGTTAAGAATTGTCACAGTTGCACTCAGCACTGGCGGACCTCCCGCTGGAATAACCACCTCCAGGAAGTCTGCTGTCGTTACATAGAAATGCTTTTGGCCCAGTATCGGGCTCACCAAATTTGCCAGGGAGGGTGCGGGCAGTGGCGGAGGACGCGCACCCGGGCTTGCGCTCATGACACGCATGATCGCATTGCAGTCAATGGCGAAGCCACTTGGGACGTTGAACCCTCCAACCCACTTGTCAATGATCAAGTGAGGCCTTTCCCCGTCACGTCCGTTCGTCAAGTGGAACTGCAACGTCGGCGTGCCGTCTGGCCTCCAGAAGACCACCAGGCTGCATTCTCCGAACTCGTTGTTGGTGCCTCGTATCATCGCGGTGTTGGCCCTGAAACACAGGTCGTTGGCGCTCTCTGTGTTTCCACGGGAAATGTCTTGTAATGTTCTCGCCAGTTGACTTGTCATCATCGGGCCCAGAATTCCCATCAACTCTGGGGTTGCACTCGCGGTGTGGTCGTACAACAGAGTCACAAACGTCCCTTGACACACCACTGTGTCAATGACACAGTCGCGTTCGTCATTCTGGGTTTTGATGGTGCAGTTGCTGGCGCCGGTTCCCATGACTACCCAGACACTCAATTGTGGATGACAGAGAGGAGACTATACACGCAAAAGTAAAAAAGGGGGGGGGGGTGGTGCGTCGCGTTGCGTCGCGTACTCAAACGGTTCGAGGGTTAGCAGGGGTCATGGCACACACACGGTGAAGGGACTGCTGGGCATTGGCCAGGTACAGGTCAATGCCCTCGAGAATGATGCTAGAGGCGGGCAGGGTGTACGTCCAGTTGAGGTACGCGTCCATCTGGACCACGGTCTTGTTGCTGTCGTTGGACAGCCGCCCTTGCTTTGCCACGTACAGGTCCATGTCAAACTCCTTGTCTGAGCGGAGGTCCTGCCGGGCTGGCCAGTTGCGGGCTAGAGCCGCGGCAGCGTCGGCCCCCAGTGTCGCCAGCGCCTTGATGGAGTCGTTGACGGGGAGGCCAGCGCCAGCGCCAGCGCCAGCGCCAGCGCCAGCGCCAGCGCCAGCGCCAGCACTGGGGACGGGCAGGAACCGCGCCGCCTCGCCCAGGCTTGCCACGCAGTGCAGCAGTGTGCGAATGACCGGACACACCGCCGACGCGTCCTCCGCCACCACGGGTCCGTTCCACAGGCCGCGCGTAGCGTCACAGAAGTGACTCGCGAAGGCCATGCCCGCGAACACCGCCGCGGCGCTTCCCTCGTGCAGAGCCACCGCGGTGGCCCACACAAGAATGCGCGTCATGCGGGACAGAGCTGTGCGTGCCCACTGTGCTTGCACAGGGTCTGGGTGGCACAGGTGCATGCACAGCCGGTCCTGTGACACCCCAAAGTGGGGTGTCTTCCTCTCGGCGCGGCGCGGACCCTCCATGAGGTCTGCGTCCACAGCCAGAGACAGGACCTGCATCATGCCTTGCACCCGCTTCAGCTCATCCCACAGGCAGTCCACCCTCTGGTTGTCACAGTCAGACAGCCCCAAGACAGCCCTCGCCCACACCCGGCTCCGAATCACCGCGCCCTCGTGCTCGAGCAGGACGGCAAGCGCGGGGTGGTCGCCCACGTCGGGCAACAGAGCCCCAACGCCCTCCACAAACTCCATGCAGGACTTGAGTGAGTGACGCTCTCGAGCCCCGTCCTTGCCCACGGCAGCCACAATGGCCTCCGCGGGCCCCCAGGCCTCCTCAAGTTTGAGGCACGCCTGAAACATGCTCTCCCTTGCCACGCGCTGGGCGGGAGTCAGGGCAGGAGCAGGAGGAGGAGCGGGAGAAGGGGAGCGGACGCGCACACGGCGAGCAGGGGAGGGTTCAGCCAGGGAGGGAGTCACTGGGGAGTTGAAGGGGGTGCGCGGGACAGGCACACACCCCTCTTCATCATCAGACGCGCTGTGCTGCGCGTCACCCCCCTTTTCCGCTCGCCCGCGCTTCTTCGTGGAGGCGGCACCAGCCCCAGCCCCGTGGGGCACACAGACAGGGAAGGGAGAGGAGGTAAACGAAAAGAGGAGAAAGCGAGAGCTGGAAGCGGGCTGGAACATGCTTGAGCAGGGGGCGGGCGGGCGCGGGCGTGGGGGAGCGAGCGTGTGGGTTTTTTGTTTGTGGGAGGGGTAAAGTGGGGTGTGTGGCCAACGAAACAGGGCTATTCTTTCACAGCTGCGCAATCAGGGAGCGGAGAAATGCTCTGAAACGAACAGGGCTTTTTTTTTCTGGGGGAAGGGGTGAAACTCTCTCGCGAAACCGAAACGGACCAGGTGAGGGTCATTTTTTTTTCTCCGCTCACCGGGACACAGACACAAACAAAAACTCCTCCTCCCACATGGCCACCTCCTTGGACTCCCCCTCGGTGTGGGCTCCCGAGTCCCTGGAGATTCCCGAGTCCCTGGCGTGCCTCCTGCGGCAACACCAATGCCTTGGAGACTGCAACGTGTTCGCGTCGAGGCCCCGGGATGACTTCCGCCGCGGGGCACAGCTCATTCCCGGTCTGTGCCGCTGCACCCCACTGGAGGTGGTGTGCGCCCTGCTACGCCTCCCCCCCACCACGCCCCTGGAGGTGTTAACCATCGCGGGCTGGAAGAGGGCCAACCCCGAGGCCTGTGTGGGGTCCTTCCCCACGGCCCACGTCCAGGAGTACTTCGTGCGGGTGGGCAGCGAGGTCCCGCTGTGCCTCCTCACCGAGGAGATGAAGCGGGAGGGGGGACTGGAGGTGGCCAGGGTCCCTGTGGTGCGCAGGGACACCTTCTGCCCCATGTACCCCATTCCCGGGATTCCCACGATGACCCTCTGCGTGGGGTTCTTCACGCGAGACTACAAGCGCTACCACGAGTTCTACCTCACCATCAACTGCTCCGACACGGGGGCCACCCTGGCCTGGCTCATCACCCGTGTTACCTGTGTCCCCTCTGACTGGCAAATTCTGATGTGCACCGAGGGGGGTGACATGCCTGGCCTGCCCTGCACCTTGAACAAGAGGGAGCCCTTGGACTTCCAGGGGCTCCGTGACGGTGCTAGGGTTGAAATGCTTGTAGACGTTTCTGTGGCTCGCTGTGTTTGAATGTACACGTGCTGCGTGCATTGAGGTGAGAAAAGAGAAGAGAAGGGGGAGGGGGAGGGGGTGCGCGACGCTACGCACTGGAACGAGCCCTGTGGCGACGCTGGATGCCGCGGGCGACAGTCCCCATCCACGCAACACGAGAGGGGGACATGGCCGCCATGTCCATCTCCGACTGACACAGCAACACAGCCATGTGTGTGCTAGAAAACCCGCTCATGTGGACAACGAGACCAAGTCCGGGCACAAGGGCCGTCGTCCCAGATAAGTAACTCAGCGGGGTCGAGAACACTGCCATTTTGTCGCCCCCGTCGTTGGGCACGAAATCAACTCCCGAGGAGCGTTGCACAAGTAACCCTCCTGGGCACACTTCCACTGCCATCACATCTTCTTGGGTCCTTGGCTCCGGAACTCCAATTTGAGTGGTTCGCTCAACTGTGCCGTCTTCAATGTTAACGACCGAGGCCTCGTACCGGGTCGTGATCATCACGACGCGGCGACCGTCTGGGGTAAGGGCAATGCACGGTCTATTAGCCAGGCAGGACCAGGTCCTGCCCTGTTCGAAGTGCCGAGTCTGGGTCCACTCTAACCCAGCGCCACGGAACACTTTGAACGTGCTGGTAAAGTCATTCTGCCCGGCGATGACAATGGTATTCCCACGAGCCGTGACTCTGGTGGTGCTTCTCGCGTCATCGGTTAGCCCGACAAGCCTTGAAGGCAGACGCTCGTCGTCAACGTCAACGACGTACACCCCCCCGTTGAGCCAACTGCAAGTTAACAAACAGTGGGGCACCTCTCCCCTGGCGTCTGGCTCCCAAAAATACAAGTAGTTGATCCCAGTCTTGACCCGGGAGGGGCGAGTCCATAACTTTTCCCACTTGAGACTCGCTGCAGCGAATGGGTCTTTGGGAATACTTAACAGCTGCAGGTTCCAGGTAGACTCGCCGTACGCGTTGAACGTTCGAATGGACGTTGCGGCAACCCTGAACGCGGGGCTCTTGCAAATGGCAAAGACGGGCCACTGGTTGCACTGTAACGTTGTCTCAATCGAGTCCCGCAGGTCCACCACGGGCCTCCACTGTGGGAGGTCGCATAGGGGCGGACTCGCGGACCGCGTCGGGGCACCAGCCTTGAGCACCCATGGTTTTGGGACAGGTGGACACGGAACTGCGTTGAACAGGTGGTCGCCAGGCCAACAGGTCCCCGCGTCGCCGTCGAAGTCGTGGGCGAAGCCGTCGCCGAAGTCGAAACTCATTCCGGTGCCGTGAATGAATTGTGATTGCGAAACCGCTTCGACTGCCTCAAAGGTGAGGTGCATTTGAAACCGACAGAGGGGCCACGCAAACACAAGGAGGGGGGGGGGGCAAGAGCGAAAGCAAGAGCACGTCAGTCGTCCGTCTTGCTCCTCTTCGCTCCAAGAGAGGCTCGTAGCTGGATGCTCCTGGCAACGGTCCCCATCCAGGCCACCCGAATGGGAGACATGGTGTTCATCGCGCCAATGTCGCGAGTCGTCACGACGCAAAGCAGGGGGCCATCACGACTCCAGTTGGTCAGAAGAACCGCACCTAGGGACGGAACCAACGCCAAGGCGGTAATGTGCTCCCCTTCATCGAGTCCGAGTTCCAGTTGCCTGCATTCGTAGTGCACGCCGTAGCCAGCCATGGTAAGCAGGGACGCACCCTGCGCACCGTCGTCAGCGATGGTTAGCAGGGACGCACCCTTGCCGTTCCTATTTGCCAGGAGAAAGCCTTCTTGGCACTCCACTACTTCGCATGGCATGCACGGACCTCCGCGCCCCGGTGAGAAGTCCTGGATACAGGTGCCGTCGACGGCCCGAAATATCGTCACCAGACCGTCGTCGTTGCAGTCCGTCACGATGACCCGCTTGCCGTCTCTGGATATGCACACCCCACAGGGAAGGTGCCACCCCCGTGGGGGCGCCTGCAGTACCCGAAGCGAGGTCCACGTCGACCCGTCACGCGCAAACAGGACGACCCCCGTGTCTTCGCCGTCACTGTGCAAGTGCCCAAAAAAGGACACGGCAGCCATGGCGCCCCTAGTGGCCACTGCAGAGGGACTCTTGAAGCGCGGCAATGAACCGAAGGCCCCCACGAGCACCATGTCAGACACGTCGATCACCAGGACGGCAGCCTCGACTCCACCAAAGTTTGTGACAAGCAGTTGCACGGGACCAGAGTCAGTGAATGCTAGCTGGCCTGCATTCCCTATGGGACCCCTAAACTCGAATGGTGCAATAAGAGCAGCCCCGTGTTTCTCTCCAAAGTCGGCGACGGGCGCGATGGAGCTTCGGTGTTGCAGACGCAACCGGGGGGTGTGGCGTCCAGTCTGGGCCGTCGTAAACAGCTTGATGACACTCGTCCACATTTTCGTGTACGGCGCGCGGACAATCTGGGACAGGGCAAGTAGACTCCGACTTGGTAACACCCCCAGTCCAACGGTTCTTGAAGTAGTTTCTGTTTCCGGAATGGATTCTCTCTGGGACATTTTGTACACGGGCGAGTCGAAGAACTCCAAGGGGGGCAGGGTGCCCTCTGGCAGGGGGGCCACCCTGGTGTCCTCGTCCCTCTGGGGTGTTGCCATGAATGTGACACGGCGGCTTTGACTGTGAACGGAATGGAATCGAGTTGTCATCGGTTTCGAGGCAAAGTGAAACCGACACGACCGCACAGGGAACGGAGGGGGTGGGGGGCGAGGGCCACAGGGCGCGCACACGTGTCAACTGCCCGTCTTGGCCCTCTTTGCTTCGAGGACGGCCCGGAGCCGCCGCCTGTGGGTGCCCCTAACAACGGCACCCATCCACGCCACTCGATTGGCTGACATGGAGTTCATAGCAATGAAGTCTGGCGTTGTGACGACGTAGAGCATGCACTGAGGCTGAGTCCCGGCGATGGAAGTGACAAGACCCAGGCCCGGCACCACCACAAATTCTTTGATCCGTCCATGAGGTAGGACGTTGATGTCAGTGGCTCTGGCGTGGAGGTGGTCACCGTCGGGCTCCTGGGTGACGATGTCGAAGTACCCGGTCTGAGCGTCCAGCGTCACCCAACCCTTGTCACACTCCACCACCTTGCAAGGAGTTTTGTTGGTCTGCGGCAGGTCCCCAATGTACGCGCCGTCACTAGTTTGAAACATGCCCACTTGACCACGGCTCTCGCGACAGGTCATGAACAGGTGACGCGCGTTTGTCACCGCGAGTTTGTCTCCGTCCCTGGAAAAACACAAGCCAGCGGGAAGGTGCCACTGTCCATGTGGCGTGCCCAGTCGTCGCACCACGGCCCAGACACAGTCGGTGCGTTGGTACAGGGCCACCCCATCGGCACCCGCACACACGGCAGTGGCTTTCGAGAAAGACACCGCGGCCGCTGCGCCCCTGCAAGCAACTCCACTGGGAATCCCAAAGCCCTGGGGAGTGGGCAGGTGACCCGCGTGGGACAGGTGTGTCATGTCAATGACCTGTGCCGCCTCCCGGGGGTCGCTGACGTCCGTCACCAGTAACTGCAGTGGGCCAGTGTCAGTGAAGGCCAACTTGCCTGCCCCGCGCCCAAAGTGCGTGAACTGGAGTCGCATCTGGAGCGTCTCTCCCGGAATGTCTCTGGGTCCACGCTGCGGTGATATGGTCTTCACGTGCTCGAGGTGGAGCCCAGGGCTCGGCGACAGCATCAGTTGTATCGCATAAATGTACACGACGTCCACGGGTCTCCACGCGTTCAGCTTTAGGGACAGAGCCAGCAGGCCCTGGCTCGTAGACGCCGCCATCCCACAGGTCGTCACACACGTGGTCTTCACTGGAATACGGAACTGTTGTGCAGTGACGAACAGGGGCGAGTCAAAGAAGTCCAAGGAGGGCGCAAAGGCCTCGTCGCGGTCCGGAGTCGCCATGGAAAGGACGGTGCGCTTTTGAATGTGATCAGAACTGTCATTGGTCACGGAAAAGTGAAACCGAAACACGTGCATTGGGGGGAGGCAAAAACAAAGAGACCGCCGGAGGGAATCGAACCCCCGTCTTTTCGGAGGACCCCCCACTACGGGCGAGCCCTGATTCCCAAAACGTTCTAGCCACTGAACCACGGCGGTGGCAGACACAGGGGGTGACTAGCATTCAAGGTGCCGTCGCGGAAGGCGCTAGCTTCCCGTCTTGCGCCTCTTCGTCGACGAGAGGGCCAAGCGGAGCCGTAGCTGAGTGCCTCTCGCGACGGCTGCCAGTCATTCCACCCGAGCCTCTGACATGGTGCTCGTGGCTGCAATGTCTGGCGTCGTGAACAGTTTGAGTACGGACTTCCATGGTTCGCAGTCTTCGTTGAAGAGGGCAACTAGACCTAGGGACGGCACTAAGGCAACGTCCCTAATTGGTGCGTGCATGTGCGTGTAGATGTCCAACTCCTTCTCCTCGCGCAGTGAACCGGCACCGGCACCGGCACCGGTGCCGGCACCGGCACCGGTGCCGGCACCGGCACCAGCACCAGCACCGGCACCGGCACCGGCACCGGCACCGCTTCCCCGGACCACGAGTTTCATCCAGTGCATTTCGCGGTTGATCAGTATCCAGCCTTCCAGGCACTCTACCACAATTGATACCCAGAAAATGCCCAAAGGCCAAGAAGCCACTTTGGTTCCGTCACAGACCCGAAACACGGCCAGCGTGCTAAACCCTCCAGGGAATTCTTCAGTCACCAAGACCTCTTCGCTGTGTCTGGAAATGGCCACACCAAAGGGCCGGCGCCACCCTCTGTCTGGTGGGCCCAGCAGTCGCAGGAGCTCCCAAGTGGACCCGGTGCGTCGGTACAGTGCCACCCCCTTGCCGGTGAAGGCTTTGTCGTGTATTTCCGCAAGGGACACTGCTGCAAGTGTCCCACTCGTGGTGACTCCCCGGGCGTGCCCATGGCCACTTGGAATGGCCATGTGTCCCACATGGACCAGGTGTTCGACGTCTATTATCTCCACGGCGTCCCTGGAGTGTTCACCGTCACCAAGTGACGCCACGAGGAGCTGTTGAGGACCAGTGTCTGTAAACGCAATGCCCCCCGAGTCCTCAGGGAATCCGAGCTTTACGTGCAGCGTTTTCCCTGCCTCCTCCTCCAGCATACTCCGGGGGTCCACAATGGTTCCAATGAGTTCGAGGTCCAGCGCGGGCCCTCGCCCCTGGTGCAGCAGCACTTTGTGGATTAAGACGGTGGGCACGTGGCGCTCGGGGTGCTCGCGCACGAGTTGAGAAACTGCAAGTAGTAGCGGGTTTGCCGACACCGCCAGTCCACGTGCAGACCCGGGGAAATAACCTTTCTGTCTCACAGTCCGTCGACAGTGGCCCCCAAAGGAGGCCCCAGGGCACTCCGTGTACACGGGAGAGTCGAAAGACTGCAAAGGGGGCAACGGTGGGACTGTGACCGGCTCGGGCTCGGGCTCGAGGCCCTCGGGAAGTGACATGGCAACTTTGGGTGTGGGAAAATGAAACTGTCATTGGGGCGGGCAATTGAAACCGACGGGGCACAATGGAGGGGGGGGGGTGGGGGTGACCGAAGGTGCAAAGCGCTTCAACGGCCCCAACGCGACAACGCCCTGGCTACGGCCCCCATCCAGACCACCCGCATTGTGGACATGAGCTCCATGTCCACGTAGGAGGCCACAGAAAAGAAAATGATCTCGTGGGTACCGGTTGAGGGCGAAATGAACTCCACCACGCTCCCCACCTCAGGTACCAAGGTCACAAACAGAGTCTCGACGGGTGCGTCACCCAGCAAGGCACGGGTGTATGTGTTAAAACACTCCACTGTGGGACTGACTTGCAGGCATAAACCCGCCGAGGCGTAAGCAGATGTAATCCACTCGCCAGCAGCGCCAACGGTGGCTAGTTGTTCACTGTAAACAAATGCCGACCGAGACTGTCTCTCCCGTTTACCATCGAGTACCCGCATCCACGTTACCAAGGCACGGTTAACGTCCAAGACGGCGACACACATTCCATCAGGGGAGAAGGCCATTATCCGCCCAAAAATACCCCACGGCCAACACGTGCCAACCGCCTCAAATGTCGCTGTTAAGGTCCACGTCCCGTGATGACCAGTGTACACGTGCACGAGCTGCTCAAAGCGTATGTCCTGGGCGAACATGGCAACAATCTGAGACCCTCTGGCCACCACGGCGCACAGCGACGCCAGATCGTCCCGTATTCGGCACTCAATTGTGCTAAGCACGGTAGCCGGAAAGGTGCCGTCGGCAGAACCAAGAGGGGGTGGGTCGTCCCGCAGCAGCGGGCCCAGGTCTAAGACCATAATATAGGCACTGCCCCTTGCTACGACGAGGAGCAGGGGGGGGGACATGGCCATCCGAGTCCGGCTCCCAAAACGTGGCATTGATCACGCCCACGCGCCTCGGAACGTCAAAGCACCAAGTCCCCACACGGTCCAAAAAGCAGCCCGAGGCCGCTGTTTGAATTGGGGTATGCATATTGAACAGCGTCAGGGCGAATCTGTGTGTGCAACCATCTGGGTGCGACTTCACCGTAGCAGCCACCCTCATGTTTATGCCTTTGCACACCGCAAAGGCAGTCCCCCTTTCCAGGGTCAGCGGCCTGGACCCAGGTACCACCAAGGTGTCCAGTTCAAACCCCAGTCCGCGCTGGGGTGGATAGTCCACCTTGCACCCGTAAAAGTCGGGGGTGTCCAAGAACACGTGGTACTGTCGGTCTCGACTGCGGTCCGTGATGAACAGTCCCACACCCGGGACCATGGTCAGGGTCTCAATGCACCCTGGCACCAAACCCGTATCTGGGTTCCCCAGTGTGTCCCACAGGTACTGAGAACCACCCAGGAATTGCACCGTGCGTGTGGACCCTTGCAGCAGCAACCACCCACCCCGACACTCTTCGATGTCGAGGGGCGTTTCCACGGGGCCACACAGTGTGGCCACAAAATCCCCGTTACTGGTAAACAGCAACGCGTCCCCGCCGTGGTGATCCACTACGGCCAACGTTCGGCCGTCTGCCGTCATTCTTAAGGCCCCGGGGGAAAAGTTCTTCCTGTTCATACCCGGGCCCAGCTTCCCGTGGGAAATGGTCCGTACATGAATCCACTCACAGTCGACGCGACTGTACAGGCGTACATGCCCAGCAAAGGTCGGCTCGCCACAACAGACCGCGTGGCGCGGACCGCAGGACACCGCCACGGTCGACCCCGCTGCTGCACAGCGAAGTGGAAACTCTAGTGCACCATGTGGGGCAACTGGGGCAACGAATCTCCTGGCCTTGAGGTCCACCACGAACAGTCCAGCCCTGGGTCCGTCCGTAAGGACCAGTAGAGCCTCCCCCGGCTCCGAGGCCCAGAACTCCAACTGGATGGCGTTGCTGAGAAACCCGTCGTAGGCTTCAATGGTCCACAGAACCGGCCATGTGGTGTGCGCAAGGTCCACGTACGCATTCCCGCCGTCTGGCAACTGGTACATGATCAGAACTGTGGTGTGCAGGCCAAAGTCAAGAACGGCTGCGAGCCTCTGAGTCCGCGTCCGACTCAGGGCCATTAACGACCGCCGGGTCAAGTTTTGCTTGGGCCAGGGAGGGCCGTGCAGACCCACGGCCTTCATGTCCCCCGCCCGAAACGGGCGGCCAACACGTTGAATAAGGGAGGGCGGCGGTGGCGGTGGCGGTGGCTGTGGCTGTGGCTGTGGC
>Ga0214921_10008707_pt1 | contig 13053 bp, 9 predicted proteins | sample LL1505_MetaG_FD_177992 | JGI IMG/M metagenome (GOLD analysis project Ga0214921, IMG submission 177992) | Freshwater microbial communities from Lake Lanier, Atlanta, Georgia, United States - LL-1505 | ecosystem: Environmental > Aquatic > Freshwater > Lake | place: USA: Georgia | collected 2015-05-28 | reverse complement strand
TGTCTAGCAAGCGCGTGGCCGTGCTGCTAGACATCATGGGCCGCAGCACCGTGGTGCAAATGGAGCACCACCAATTGGAAGAGGTGCTCTAAATTTCGCCAAATGCACAGTACTTAAAAAGTAATACAAAGTTACGGCGTTTTTTTGTCGTCACACTGCAGTCATATTTTTTTAGCAATTAAGACATATCATCGACGCAAAACCTTGCTTTGTATTAAAAAATACAATTGGCACTGCGGTAGCCTGCCCGCTGGAATTTAACAAAGAGTTCATTTGATGAATCAAACAGCATCCAAATTGCGCATTGGCCTGATGGCCCTGCTAAATACAGCCACCCTTGGTGTGGCATTTGCACAAACCCTGCCCCTGCCCAACCCCGCGATGGGCGCCGCCACAGGCATGGCCGGCATGGGTGCCGCTGGCGCCCAACCCGGCCTACAGCAACCCGGCCTACAGCAACCCGGCCTACAGCAACCCGGCCTACAGCAACCCGGAGCACGCCCAGACTTTGGCGCCCAAGACGCCCAGCGCGGCGCACTCACCCCGCTTCGCGCACCCAAACCCCAACTCCCCAGCCAATTCCAAAAGTTTGTGCAAGAAAGCACAGGTAAGCTTCTCCCCTTGTTTGGGGCCAGCCTCTTTGAAAACCCCATGGCCTACGCCGCAGACGCCGCAGCCCCAGCCCCAGCAGAATACGTGCTTGGCCCAGGCGACGAAGTTCGCATTCAAGTATGGGGCAGCATAGACTTTGCAGGCAACCAAACCCTAGACCGCAATGGCCAAATTAACCTGCCTAAAATTGGCGCCATTAACCTTGGCGGCGTGCAAGTTAAAGATTTAGAAGCGGTGCTTAAAAAGCAAGTGGCCACCGTTTACAACAACGTAAGCCTCAACGCCTCCTTGGGCAAACTGCGCGGCATTACGGTATACGTTGTGGGCCAAGCCAATCAGCCCGGCACCTACAACCTCAACAGCCTGAGCACCTTGGTCAACGCCATTTTTGCCAGCGGCGGCCCCAACGCCAACGGTAGCATGCGCCAAATTGAACTGAAACGCGGCGGCAAAACCATTACCACCCTAGACCTGTATGACTTTATCGGCAAGGGCGACAAAAGCAAAGATGCCCCCTTGCAGCCAGGCGACGTCATCATGATTCCTCCTGCCGGCCCCCGTATGGCCTTGGTGGGCGCAACAGACCATGGTGCTATTTATGAGTTAAAACCCAACTCCAAAGTGAAAGATATATTGGCTTTGGGTGGCGGCTTGTCAGCCATGGCAAGTCAGCAAAAAGCCTTGCTAGAAAGAGTCAGCACCCCCACCACAGCCAACCAGCAAGCCCCACGCCAAGTGCAAAACTTGCTGCTTAATGCACAAGGTCAAGATCAAGCCCTGCAAGACGGCGATGTGTTGGTGCTGCTGCCCATTAGCCCCGCCTTTGCCAATGCCATTACTTTGCAAGGCACTGTTGCCCAGCCCCTGCGCCACCCTTGGATGGCCAACATGCGTGTGTCTGACCTGATACCTGACCGGGAAGCTCTGATCACACCAGACTACTACAAGCGCAAAAACAAACTGGTACAAACCATCGATTCCAAAACGTTATTAGATGGCAAAGAAGGTTTTGCCGAAGGTCAAGAATTTGGCAAACTCAAAGACAGCAAAGACGCTGGCAAAGAAGTAGCCCAGCGCATCAACAGCATGGTGGACCAAATTAATTGGGACTACGCCGTGGTGGAGCGCCTCAACGCCACAGACCTGCGCGTAGAGCTCATCCCATTTAACCTTGGCAAAGCCGTTCTCCAAAAAGACCCCGCCCACAACCTGGTGCTGCAGCCCGGTGACGTGGTCACCATCTTGAGTAGCACCGACGTGCAACTGCCCTCCGAGCGCAAAACCCGCATGGTGCGCATAGAAGGCGAAGTGGCAGCCCCTGGTGTTTACCAAACCAAGCCCGGCGAGACCCTCACCCAGCTGCTGCAGCGCGTAGGGGGCCTTACGGCTCAAGCCTACTTGTATGGCACCGAGTTCACCCGCGAGAGCGTGCGCAAGCAGCAGCAAGAAAACCTAGACCAAGTGATTCGCCGCCTTGAAAACCAAGGCACCAGCGCTAGCGCTGTGTTGGCAGCTAACCTAACAGGCGACCGCGCCGCCCAAGCCGCCACCTTGCAGCAGCAACAGCAACAGCAAATGCAAGCTCAAATAGCTCGCCTAAAAGCCCTCAAAAGCAAAGGCCGCGTGAGCTTAGAACTAGATCCAGAAAAACTCAGCTTGCCCAACCTGCCCCTAGAAGACGGCGACACCATTCTGGTGCCCACCTTGCCTGCCTTCGTGGCAGCCGCTGGCAGCGTGAACAACGACAACGTGTTTATATACCGCCCCGGCAAAACCGTGGCCGATGTACTGGCCTCAGCTGGCCTGAACGAAGACTCCGAAGCGTCTGAGGCCTTTGTGCTGCGCGCGGACGGCTCTATCTTGGGCCGCAAAAGCGCAGGCTGGCTAAACACTTTTGAAAGCATCAAACTGATGCCTGGCGACACCGTGGTGGTGCCCGCCAAAGTGGATCGTGAGAGTGGTTACAACATGCTGATGCGAGGCCTGAGAGACTGGACGCAGATTTTCAGCAACTTGGGTATTGGTGCTGCGGCCATTAAGACGCTGAAGAATTGATATGACTAATTCAGTGAATGAAAATCAAAGCGGTGAAAGCCATTTACCAACGGGCGTGCAAGACTACGATAATGAAATAAGTCTTCTGGATTTGTTGCAGACCATTGTTGATAACTTAAGGTTGCTGGTGCTTGGGCCTTTGGCTGTGGGAATTACAGCGCTGGGTATTAGTTTTCTGATTCCACCTACCTACACGGCTAAGACCCAGTTCTTGCCGCCTCAGCAGCAGCAAAGTGCTGCGGCTAGCATGTTGGCAAGTCTTGGAAGTTTGGGTGGATTGGCTGGCGCTGTTGGGGGAATTAAGAATCCGGCAGATCAGTTCTTGGCCTATATGAAGAGCGTCACGGTTCAAGACACCCTCATTGAGCGTTTTAAATTGCAAGACCGCTATGAAGCCAAAACAAAAACAGACGCAAGGCTTGCACTAGCTACCAACGTCAAAGCCGCATCTGGAAAGGACGGCTTAATCTCTGTTGAGGTGGACGATATAGACCCGAAGTTTGCAGCTGAGCTGGCCAATGCTCACGTTGAAGAACTTGGTAATCTTCTTAGTAAGTTAGCTACAACAGAAGCCCAGCAGCGACGCCTCTTTTTTGAAAAGCAACTCTCCATTGCTAAAGACAAACTCATTCAGTCAGAGATTGCATTGAAGGCCACAGGCGTATCTGGCAGTGTTTTGAAATCCAATCCCGCATCTGCTGTTGCGGCTGTTGCTGGCCTGCAAGCTGCAGTAACTGCACAGGAAGTAAAGCTTGGCGCCATGCGCGGGTACTTGTCCGAGTCTGCGCCGGACTTCAAGCTTGCGATGAGTGAGCTATCTAACTTAAGAGCCCAATTAGCCAAACAAGAAAAAGACTCCCCATCAAGTGACGCTAAGGCCAGCACAGAGGGTGACTACATCACCAAGTACCGTGAGTTTAAATACCAAGAAACATTGTTTGAGCTATTCAGCAAACAGTTTGAGCTGGCTAAGGTAGACGAAGCGCGTGAAGGTGCTGTGATTCAGGTGCTCGATGCGGCGCAGGCCCCTGAGATAAAAGCCAAGCCCAAGAAGGCCATGATTGCTATCGTTGCAACGCTTGCTTCTGGGTTCGCGCTGCTTCTCTTTGTGTTCTTGAGGCAAGCGCTCTCCAACGTGGGCCAGGACGCAGAGTCTGCAAAGAAGTTGTCCCAATTGAAAAACTCATGGCGCAGGGCCTTAGGGCGTGCTTGATGTTTTCGAGTGAGAATGAAAACACGTACAGAGCGATTCAAGGTGGATGCAATGCAATCCCGATATAGGGGTTATGCGGGATTCAATTGAAAACAATCAAAACTTCCAATGATTGAAGTTACACCAGTCATCTTGTGTGGTGGCTCAGGTACTCGCTTGTGGCCGCTGTCACGTACCGGCTTTCCCAAACAGTTCTTGTGCCTCACTGGTACGGAAAGTCTGTTTCAGCAAGCGGCACTTCGATTGACCTGTTTGGGTAACAGTGCTATTAAAGTGGCTGCGCCACTCATCGTTACGGGTGAAGAGCACCGCTTCCTCGCGTCCGAGCAACTGCGCGAAGCTGGTATTCCACTGGGTGCCGCGCTACTGGAACCCGTAGGCCGAAACACGGCCCCCGCGCTTACACTTGCTGCACTTGCTGCAGTTGAAAACGGTGCCGATCCAGTGTTGGTCGTCACCCCAGCCGATCAAACAGTGGTGGATGGTGCTGCCTTCACGGCTGCCACCCAAGTGGCTATCGAACAGGCAGCACAAGGTTGCATCGTAATTTTGGGAGTGACACCAGACCGACCTGAAATCGGCTACGGCTACATCCACACAGAAACGAGTGGGAGCTTGCCCTTACAAGCGAATGTTTACCAAGTCAAAGCCTTCGTAGAAAAGCCCGATGCTGCTAATGCTCAGCGATATGTGGATGAAGGCGGGTACTTCTGGAATGCTGGCATGTTTGTGCTCAAAGCATCTGTCTGGCTTAAAGCGCTCGAACAGTTCCGGCCCGACATTCATCAAGCCACTCTCCAGGCTTGGGCTCACCGCTGCGCTGACGCTAATACCGCTAGCCCGTTCGTGCGCCCCGGCAAGGCTGAATTTACTGTCATACCTGCCGAGTCGGTGGACTATGCCGTTATGGAAAGATGCCCTGGTAGCGCCTTCCCCATTCAAATGGTTCAGCTGAATGCAGGCTGGAACGACCTCGGTGCTTGGGATGCCGTCTGGAACGTTTTGTCAAAAGACGACCATGGCAACGCCCATGTGGGCGACGTGCTCAGCACCCACAGCAGTAACACACTTGTCTATGCATCTAGCCGATTGGTCAGCTTGGTTGGGGTGAGAGAACTCATTGTTGTTGAAACACCTGATGCCGTGCTGGTGGCAGACAAGAATCGCAGCCAAGATGTGAAACACATAGTCAATCAACTGCAAATCGCAAAGCGCGAAGAGCAAACCTTGCATCGCAAGGTGCACCGCCCTTGGGGCTGGTATGACAGCATCGACGAAGGCAGCCGCTTCAAGGTAAAGCGCATCCAGGTCAAACCCGGTGCCAGTCTGAGCCTGCAAATGCATCACCACAGAGCCGAGCACTGGATTGTGGTGAAAGGTACGGCCGAGATCACCAACGGCGACAAAGTGCTGACCCTGACGGAGAACCAGTCCACCTACATTCCACAGCGAGAAGTCCACCGCCTTGCCAACTCCGGCACCATTCCTTTGGAAATCATCGAAGTGCAATCGGGAAGCTATTTGGGTGAAGATGACATCATAAGATTTAAAGATGAATACGGAAGAAAATAAGATGAAGAGAAAAGTTGCATTAATAACGGGAGTTACTGGGCAAGATGGGTCGTATTTATCAGAGTTTTTGCTTGATAAGGGGTATGAAGTCCATGGTATTAAAAGACGTTCGAGTTCTTTTAATACTGGAAGAATAGAGCATATTTATCAAGATCCACATGTTCTTGAGAAGAATTTCATCTTGCATTATGGGGATTTATCTGATACCAGTAATATAGTAAGAATTGTTAAAGACATTCAACCCGATGAAATATATAATTTGGCCGCGCAAAGTCATGTTGCTGTTTCATTTGAGTCGCCGGAATATACCGCTGATATAGATGCGATTGGAACACTTCGAATACTTGAAGCAATAAGAATATCTGGATTTGAGAAAAAAACACGCTTCTACCAAGCAAGTACAAGTGAACTTTTTGGTTTGGTGCAAGAGGTTCCACAAAAAGAAACAACTACATTTTATCCTAGGAGTCCATATGCTGTAGCGAAAATGTATTCTTATTGGATAACTGTAAATTATCGCGAGGCATATGGAATATATGCATGCAATGGAATTCTTTTTAATCATGAAAGCCCCCGTCGAGGCGAGACGTTTGTGACCCGCAAGATCACTCGTGGTTTTTGCAACATTGCTCAGGGTCTGGAGTCCTGCCTGTATATGGGCAACATTGATGCGCTTCGTGACTGGGGGCATGCAAAGGACTACGTACGAATGCAGTGGCTGATGCTGCAGCAAGACCAGCCCGACGACTTCGTCATTGCCACGGGTGTTCAGTACAGCGTGCGGCAGTTCATTGAAATGGCAGCCCAGCAATTAGGATTCAGCATTGCCTGGAGCGGAACGGGCGTAGAGGAAGTCGGAGCGGTAGACCAAATTTTCGCCAGCGCAGCTGGTCAACGTTGTCCAGCCCTGCGAACGGGTTCAGTTGTGGTGCGCATCGATCCCCGCTATTTCCGCCCTACCGAGGTTGAAACTCTGCTTGGCGATGCCACCAAAGCCCGAGAAAAGTTGGGTTGGTCCCCTGCGATCACGTTGCAAGAGATGGTCGCCGAGATGGTTGATTCCGATTTGATGGCCGCTCGTCGTGCGGTGATGTTGCAGCAGGCAGGGTTGCAAAAATGAACCCATCGCCGTTCCAACTTCTTGAGCCACAGGCCCAACGTCACGTCGACCATCGTGGGCATCTAGATGTGTTGTACGAGCAAGGAGAGGTCATTCTCAAGCGTTCCTTCTCGAAAGCAGGGGTGTTCCGAGGCATGCATTGGCAGCGCCCACCGCATGCGCAGACCAAACTCATCCGCGTAGCGGCTGGACGCATTCTGGATTTTGTAGTGGACCCCTCAGAGGTCCCCGCACGGCTCTATCGGCGTGAACTGGGGCCTACCGATGGATGGGTTCATATCAAAGCCCACCTGGCTCATGGCTTCTACGCCATGGAGGACACCGTCTTCGAATATCTATGCATTGGTGCGTATAACGAAGACGCAGAGTGCAGCTTTTCGATCCCCCACCATTTAGAGACCACATTGGGCCTTACCCAGTTCACGCTGTCGGCCAAGGATGCAACCGCCCTGCCCTTGGAGGTGATTGATGGGGGGGTCGCAACGTGAACACCTCACAAGGCAGTAGCATGACAAGACCACACAAAATTTCCATCATTACAGCATCCTTCCGAAGTGAGTCCACGATAAAGGATACTTTGGAATCCGTCAACATCCAGACCTACCCGTACATTGACCACATCATCATCGATGGTGCCTCCAATGATGGCACACTGGACTTGGTGAAGGCCCTTGGCAAACGGGTGGTGCACGTCACCTCAGAACCTGACAAAGGCATCTTTGACGCCTACAACAAGGGCCTGGCTGTGACCAATGGCGAAATCATCGGCATTCTGAACTCGGATGATTTCTACGCCACACCCCATGTCATCGAGCATGTAATGCGGGTCTTTGAGGATCCGTTGGTCGATGCGGTGTATGCCGACCTGGTTTACGTGGACAAGGACGACACGCGTAAGATAGTCCGACATTGGAAGTCGCGCCCCTACCGGGAGGGCGATTTCATCCGCGGCTTTTCTCCAGCTCACCCCACCCTGTTCTTGCGTCGGACGGTGTACGAGCGAACGGGTGTTTTCAACTCGGATTTCCGCTTTTCTGGAGATTACGAATTCATGCTGCGTGTATTTCACACCTATAGCGTGAAGTCGATCTATCTGCCTGAGATTGTGGTGCGGATGCGCACGGGTGGGGCCACTGGTGGCTCCCTACTTTTCATCAAGAAACAGAACCTAGAGATTTTGCGGGCATTGGAAAGTCAGGGGGTGAGCGTCTTCAAGCCGATATTTTTCGGACGCAAAATCATTGATCGGCTTATGCAGCGCTTGCGTTCGCTGTTTGTGCGCCTGCCACGACCCGTGTCGTGATCGGCTTTAAATGTGATAACGTTAATCGCTGCGAGAGCTGGTTCGAAGGGCTTGTCGTAAAGAACATCAGGCCTATCCGTGGGAAGCCATGGGTCGCTTGAGTAGATGCAGCAACAATAACAGTCCGAAGATTTTGTGACCGCCTTAGGCGTGCTTTTCAGAATCCGCCAATTTATTCAATGGGGTACATCAGAACTTGGAAATACCCTGAGTTTAGACATCCGGGGGTGATGAGATCGCAATTTTCGAAAAGTTTGAAAGCAACATTGCACCTTCGATGTAATTGGCTAATGTAATCGTCAAAATTGACCCCGTTATTTGCGTCTCGCCGAATTGGAAACCTTGCTACCTTCTTTCTACGCGGCATATCCGGCATTGATTTGATTTTTTAGCGACGGGTAGGTGAAATGCTTCAGGCAAGGCAATACTGGAATCAATGACTAAAATACTACGTACCCAAATGCCTCGGTCACTACCAGTCCTGTAGTGTGGACGAAAACCAGATAATCTTTATTTTGACTTTTCGCAAATGCCGTTCTCTCATAACCACATCCAGCTGCTGTCATGCCCTTTAAAGGCTTGAGGTTGAGCTAAGAGATATGTCCGGGACGTGCTGTTAGAAAAGTCTCAGACCTGATTTACGCAGCTATTCATCCATGTAGCTCAGATGCAATGATCAATAGCGCCAGGATCAGCTTTATTGAGACTGGATTGCCAGTGAAAAGTATAATTCCGATGGTTTTGTGAGTTCGGGAACCAACTAATTAGATAGGGTACATTCAGATGAAAGCTGTAATTCTTGCTGGAGGCTTAGGGACTCGTTTGAGCGAAGAAACCTCAGTTCGACCCAAACCAATGGTGGAAATTGGTGGAAAGCCAATTATTTGGCATATTATGAAGATGTATTCCCACCACGGCATACACGATTTCGTTATCTGCTGTGGCTACAAGGGCTACGTAATCAAAGAGTATTTTGCCAATTATTTCCTTCACATGTCTGATGTTACGTTCGATATACAAGCCAATACCATTCATGTACATGAAAAACGTGCCGAACCCTGGAAAATTACCTTAGTTGATACAGGGGATGAATCCATGACCGGCGGGCGATTGCTTCGTGTGTCTGAATACGTAAAAAATGAGGATTTGTTTTTTTTAACATATGGCGATGGCGTAAGTGATCTAGATATTTCTGCGACACTGGATTTTCATCGGAAACATGGAAAAAAAGCAACAATAACAGCAACAATACCCCCAGGTCGATTCGGCGCACTCGATATTCAAGAGGGCAGAGTCACAAGTTTTAGGGAGAAACCTAAGGGAGATGGCGCTCTCATAAATGGTGGGTTTTTCATTTTGTCTCCTGAGGTTTTAAATTTGTTAAAGGATGATCACACGATCTGGGAGCAAGAGCCCTTAATGAAACTTGCGGCAGATGGTCAGCTCATGGCATATGAGCATCAGGGCTTCTGGCAACCTATGGACACTCTCAGGGACAAACTGCATTTAGAAGAACTTTGGGCGAGCGGTAAAGCACCTTGGAAGAAGTGGGTTTGATCATGCAATCTGTTAGTCCAGATTTTTGGAAAGACAAACGTGTCTTTTTAACGGGACATACCGGGTTCAAAGGGAGCTGGTTGAGCCTGTGGTTGCAATCGCTGGGTGCAACACTGAGAGGTCTGTCGCTAGAGCCCTCGACCGAACCTTCTCTCTTTAATGTGGCGCATGTTGCAAATGGCATGGAGCATTGTATTGGAGACATTCGCGACTTCTCAACTGTCAAGAAACAATTCGACGAATTTAAGCCACAGATCGTTATTCACATGGCAGCTCAGCCCTTGGTCCGGCTTTCTTACGAGCAGCCGATCGAGACATATGCCACTAACGTTATGGGTACTGTCCACGTGCTTGAGGCGGCTCGTCATGCGGGCTCGGTTAAGGCCATTGTTAATGTCACTACCGATAAGTGTTACGAGAACCGTGAGTGGGTTTGGGGCTACCGGGAAGATGAACCGATGGGAGGGTATGACCCATATTCAAATAGCAAGGGCTGTGCGGAGTTGGTCAGTTCTGCTTACCGCAAGTCATTCTTTAAAGATTCTGGGATCGGAATGGCTACTGCCCGAGCAGGTAACGTTGTTGGCGGCGGCGATTGGGCCAAGGATCGATTGATTCCAGACATTCTGCGTGCACTTCAAGCCGGTGAATCGGTACTAATTAGAAACCCAAATGCGACTCGCCCGTGGCAGCATGTATTGGAGCCGCTGTCGGGTTATTTGTTATTGGCACAGACCCTTTACACGCAAGATCAAGTCAATGCCGAAGGCTGGAATTTTGGGCCGCGTGATGAGGACGCTCGTCCTGTGCAATGGATCGTTGAACAACTGTGCGCAGATTGGGGCCATGAAGCGTCCTGGATGCTACAGTCAGGAATTCATCCCCATGAAGCCAACTTTTTGAAGTTGGACATCTCAAAAGCGCGTCAGCGGCTTCAGTGGCAACCTAAGTTGTCGCTTGAATTTGCTTTGCAGAAAATTACCGAATGGCATAAAGCCTGGTTGCAGGGACAAGAGATGCGTAAGTTTTGCCTCGATCAAATTACCCAATACGAAAAATTAACATGACTATATCCACAGTGAATTTTCAACCGCAGCTCGACAAACTCCGCCGCGAAATCAGCACGCTAGTCCAGCATTACGCTGACTATGCTTTTGCCCCGCAGCCTTTCATACCGGGCCAGTCCGTTGTGGCACCTTCTGGCAAGGCAATTGGCGCAGAGGAGCTGAAAAACATGGTGGAAGCCTCACTGGACGGCTGGCTGACCACTGGCCGTTTCAATGCCGAGTTCGAAAAAAAGCTGGCTGCCTTCATTGGTGTCAAACACCTCATCACCGTCAACTCTGGCTCATCAGCCAACCTGGTGGCCTTCAGCACGCTCACCTCACCCAAGCTGGGTGAGCGTGCCATTAAGCAGGGCGACGAGGTGATCGGCGTTGCTGCTGGCTTCCCGACCACAGTCAACCCTATCATCCAGTTCGGCGCCGTGCCTGTCTTTGTGGACGTGGACCTCCTCAGCCACAACATTGATGCGAGCAAGATCGAGGCCGCTATCGGACCCAAGACCAAGGCCATCATGCTGGCGCACAGCCTGGGCAATCCGTTCAATCTCGATGTAGTTACGGCTCTGTGCAAGAAGTACAACTTGTGGCTAGTAGAGGACTGCTGCGACGCGCTGGGCAGCACCTACCGCGGCCAGATGGTGGGCACCTTCGGCGACATCGCTACCTTGAGCTTCTATCCGGCCCACCACATCACCATGGGAGAAGGTGGAGCCGTTTTCACTAATAACGACGAACTCAAGACGATTGCCGAAAGCTTCCGAGACTGGGGCCGCGACTGCTATTGCGCCCCCGGTAAAGATAACACTTGCGGTAAGCGCTTCTGTTGGAAGCTAGGTGATCTGCCTGAAGGCTACGACCACAAGTACTCCTACAGTCACCTTGGCTACAACCTCAAGATCACCGACATGCAGGCCGCCTGCGGCCTGGCCCAGCTGGGTAAGGCGTCCGCCTTCATCAAGGCGCGCAAGGACAACTTTGCCTTTCTGAAGGAACGCCTCAAGGACTGTGAGGAGTTCGTCCAGCTGCCGCAAGCCACAGAGCACTCGGATCCGTCTTGGTTCGGCTTTCCAATGACCCTGAAGGGAAACTGCCCGGTCTCTCGCCTTGACTTGTTGACCTATCTCGATCAAAATAAGGTGGGCACGCGTCTTTTATTTGCTGGCAATCTGGTGCGTCAGCCTTCTATGAAGGGCGCTCGCTATCGCGTGAGCGGCGAGCTGACCAAAACCGATAACGTGATGAACAACACCTTCTGGATTGGTCTGCAGCCTTCTCTGACGCGGGAGATGTTGGAGTTCTCAGCACAAAAAATCGAGAGCTACCTGGGAGTTGCGTTTTGAACTCTCTCATTGAGCAGCTGACGCTTCCGGCCACCAGCAATGTGCTTGCGGCTATCAAGCTTATGGAGTCAAGCCGCTTCCAGATTGTTTTTGTGCTGGACGAGACTGGAATTCTGATTGGCTTGATAACCAACGGAGATCTGCGACGGCACATTCTGGATGGGGGGAGTACGTCTGACTCGGTCGTCGCATTGATGAATCCAACTTACCGCAGCGTCTCCGTGGACGCGAGCCGTGAAGAGATTCTCAAGCTGCTGGATCTGGGATTCCATGTCATTCCGCGCGTAGATGCCGGCGGGAAGCTGGTTGATTTGGTGACACCCGAGTACGATCTGGCTTCGCCCGAATCGCCTATATTGATCCGCGCACGCGCGCCCGTTCGCATTAGCTTCAGTGGAGGCGGTTCCGATCTGACCTATTATTTTGTTGATCGCCCAGGCGCTGTGCTCAATACTACTGTGGCACTTTACTGCCACGCCACTCTGATTCCTCGTGCAAATGACGAGATTCATATCTATTCCGAAGACCTGGGCACGCACGAGCAATATGGCTCCTTGCTGAACCTCTTGGTTTCCGAGAATCGCGGCTTGTTGCGCGCGGTGGTGTCGGTGATCAAACCTACCTACGGTTTCGATCTTTACGTGCGCTCAGATTTCCCCGTGGGGTCTGGGCTAGGAGGTTCGTCGGCAGTGGCCACGGCGGTCGTTGCTGCTTTCAATGAAATGCGCTTGGATCGCTGGACGACCTACGAAGTGGCTGAACTGGCGTTTCAGGCTGAGCGCGTGTGCTTTGGTGTGTCAGGCGGTTGGCAGGATCAGTACGCTTCGGCCTTTGGAGGCTTCAACCTGATCGAACTGGATGGCAAGAAAAACCTGGTGCATGCGATCCGCCTGGAACCCGATATCATCAATGAATTGGAAGAGTGCCTGATACTTTGCGACTCGGGTATCAATCACGATTCGGGCGACTTACATCAGAAGCAGAAAGCGGCCTTCAATGAAGGGGCTAAATCCCAGCACATTGCTGCCATGGTGGATCTTTGCCGACAAATGCACAAGCACCTCATCCGCGGGGAACTGCTGGACTTTGGCCGCAAGCTGGATGCCGCCTGGCGTATGAAGCGTAGTCTCTCAACGAATATCAGTACGCCCAAGATTGACGGCATCTACGATGCCGCGCGAAATGCAGGGGCCTTGGGCGGCAAGTTGCTGGGCGCG
>Ga0214921_10008705_pt1 | contig 13053 bp, 13 predicted proteins | sample LL1505_MetaG_FD_177992 | JGI IMG/M metagenome (GOLD analysis project Ga0214921, IMG submission 177992) | Freshwater microbial communities from Lake Lanier, Atlanta, Georgia, United States - LL-1505 | ecosystem: Environmental > Aquatic > Freshwater > Lake | place: USA: Georgia | collected... | reverse complement strand
TTTTCGAATGGCGAAAGTACAGAAACAATCATAAGCACGTTCATAGGTTCGTCCGAACATCCTTTCTACATTGTAGATTTGTCCAGTGTCACTGAGCAGTACACGCGATGGAAAGCTCATCTTCCACGTGTAAAGCCCCACTATGCCATCAAGTGCAATCCCGATTTCAGGATCATCAAACTCCTCGTCAAACTTGGGTGCAACTTTGATTGTGCCAGTAAAAACGAAATGGATGCCGTTACGTCGCTCCAGGTAAACCCCAGTCGAATTATTTTTTCCAATCCGTGCAAACAAAAAAGCCATATAGATTACGCCTTAAATTCCAAAATATATCGAATGACGTTCGATAGTATTAGTGAACTGTCCAAAATTTCGCCAGACTCTGAAGCCCAACTTATTGTTCGGATCAGAGTTGATGATAGCCAATCTGCGTGCCAACTTGGATCCAAGTTCGGCTGCAGTTTCCATGAACTCGACGATATTTATGAATTTGCTAAAAAAACCAAGTACAAACTAGTAGGGGTCAATTTCCATGTCGGTAGTAACTGCCGCGATCCCGAAACGTACCACAAGGCTATCAAGGATGCACGCATCGCGTTCGATAAAGCCAAAGAGTACGGGTTTCAGTTCGATACGCTCGATATTGGAGGAGGGTTTCCGAGCGATACCGAACTTTTTTCGAGTATCGCCCAAACCGTCAATTTTTCACTTGATACATATTTCAAAGAAACCCCCAACATCATAGCCGAACCTGGTCGGTACCTCGTCGAGAAAAGTCACACCCTCATTGTGAGTGTTATTACCGTGAAGAGTGATCGAAGGTACTACATAAACGAGGGAATGTACGGCTCGTTTAACTGTGTATACTTTGATCACGCTTATCCGGTGTTTGTGCCTTATACTCTGAAGAGTGACAATCTGTTGTACAAAAAATCAACTGTTTTCGGACCCACGTGCGACTCCATGGACTTCCTAGGTGACAGTTACCTTTTACCTGATTTAAGCGTGGGTGATCGATTATATGTAGAGAATTTCGGTGCGTATACCTGCGCCGCTTCATCCAATTTCAATGGGTTTAATGCCCCTACGCGCCATTATATAATTAAAACGTCGACTTAGCCTGGTTGAAGATATCGACAAACGTATAATGAACATCGGCTATACAATTTGAGATCCCGGGATATACATTTCCAGTGTAAATATTAGCCACCTTGATAGTATTCGCATCAACTGTCAAATTGGAATAGTATCTTCGATCACAGTTAAGACGGAAAGTAACTCCGCCTACACTGTCATATCCCCAGTTGTTGCTGGACAACTTGATATCCTGGATGTAAGCAATAGCCTTGTCAGCCTCTTGGCGTGTACGTAAACCAGATATGATACCAGCTCCATAAGCATAAAATGGCACCGAGACATTGTCACCGTACCAGTACCCGAGGAGTGTCGATGTACCATCAGATTTACCGTAATTACTTGCGGAAGCGGTGTAATATTCAACGGTGTTCGAGTACGCCTGTAAAAACTCGTTTCCTTGGCACAACAAAGGATTATTGGAAAAATCGTCAGATAGGACACCCACCGTGTACCTGTTCTTCGCCGCGGTAGCATCGCGTCCCATCCAGACATTCTGGCCTTGAGCCCCCTGGATGTAATAAACGTTAGAAGATCGTTGTTTGTTCAAAGGTAGTACATCAGTCACTGTCCAGATACCGTTTGTCACGGAAAAGCAGATGTTAGAGTTGAGTGTTTCACCATATGTTACACCTGTACTCTCAAAAGGATCAGTCGTAAAAGCATTCATACGCGGCACGATGTTGGAAGACGCGCTGGTGAAGTTGTACTCGGTGATATTACTCAAGTACAAGTTAGAGTACAATGTAGTCACCGCGACGTTACTATCACGGACTTTGAACAAGTCACTACTGAACGTGTCAACTACCCCCATAAGATGAGGGAAAGCTACGCGAGAGTAATCGGGCATGATGGTACCGTACTTGTCCGACTGTAACAGTGTCAACTTGGTATTGACACTGGGAACTCCGGAAGGCTGAAGTATTTCGTACTTGAAAAAGTTGCGAAAGTTTTCACGGAAAGGTACCACATAGACTGGGTTAGGGCCACTGGCTCCGAACGTGTTGGCTCCTATAGCGTTCAGAGAAATGTTGGTATTCGAGTAAAGGGTCGAAGAAGTAAGTACGGAACGATCTCCGTTTATAGCTTCTTTCATGAGCGCGAGTTGGAGCATGTATGTTGTGAAGACGAAATTCTCGTTATTGTAGTGCTCTAGCTTGTTTTGTCCATATGGAGATGTTCCGTAGGCTGAACGATGGTACCTCACGCTGGTATTCGAGTACCCTGAACCGACCATAAGCTCTCCTATAACATTGTTAGAGGTGAGCTCGTTGTAGTATGAGTACGCTAAGAAATCCTTGATAGCGGCGTACGGCGAAGCTGGATTACCGACGATGTCGTCATACGCAAAATGACCAAATCTGCGCACGCTGACATCGGCACTGCCTACATTCAGAACATCCGAGAACGTTGATAAAGTTACGCTATAAGTTGCAGCCCATGCTTTGTAAAAGTAGAGCAGAGGTGATACGAGAGGGTTGGTCCAGACTCCACCTGAAAAAACGTTTTCCCAGTACATGAACCATAGGAGCGCATCGTACTCATGAAATCCAGCGCGGAAACTGGTTAAATCGCGCAGACGAGCCTGGTCTAAACCTTTTGGTAAAGTGATACCATATTGGCCATATACGTTAATGTCGGTTCCGTAAATGATATCGTATACTTTTGTATCTAAAGTGAGCAAGTTGGAAGTGTAACCATCAGCGACGACGTTATGAAGACCCACTTTCTTCTGTTGCATACGTGCAAGGGTCATAGCCATGAGTTCTTTACCGCATGAGAAGGTTCCGAACATGGATCCGGGGTACTGTCCGTTATAGTATTCTTCGAATACATCAACCCCGTTTTTGCGTACACCACATGCGCCCATCCCTGTTACGTAGGTATCACCTGATCTTACAAGATTGGCTAAAGGAGAATTTATATTGCTCGTGGGAATATGTTGGGTCGTAAGAAATTTATGAAATGCAAGTGATTTACCGACGGTGCTGGCTAGACTGGTATCATTGATAGCAGTGACTTCGCTGAGGTAACTGATGTTAGCCGAATCTTTTCCTGATTCCGAAACTAACAACGCGATATTGGATGTGTCTCCACCTTGTCTCGACGCGATCAAAGCTACGTTGGATTCAATATGATCAACTTTGGTCTTGATCTTGTATCCAACGGAATCGTTGATTTGACGTAAAAGCTCCTGGTTAATAGCAGTTAATTGTGACATTGGTACTCTCTACTGAGATTTTTTTTAAAGATGCCTAGGGTTTATACCGGGCGGTTTTTCAAAATTTTAGATACGTCTGGGTGTGGGTTATTTGCTAGAGCGTCCCAGTCAACCAGATCGATACGTTGTTTAATGAGTTCTATTTGAGAAGGGTCGGCTGAAATCACTGACCAGTCGAGATCTTCTACTGGAGTGGCGGGTTGTTCAGGAATTTGTAAATTTTTTAGACCATCACCGTTTGGGAAATGAGGAGGCATTTGTACTGTATACTAAGATTTTTTTAAAAATGGGTGTCTCAAAATGTATTATGTTTATTTGAAATATTAAGTAAAAATGCCCCGTTGTACTGCTAAGACATGCTCTGGAAAACGATGTAAGCTGACCGGTTCACCTTTTTGTCATGTTCACACCGCGTGTGCTATATGTTTGTGTCAAGTTGAAAAAGAAAACGAAACGTTGGATTGTGGACATACCTTCTGCCGCACGTGCATCTTCGAATGGCTCATCGAAAAGAAAACGTGCCCGTGCTGCCGACAGACTGTCGACGAGTTCACCAAATTCCGAGCGGTTGACAAGGCTCTATGTGAAGGCAAACTTTACAAGGTGACGGAAGTACGGTACGATCTAAGTAGTCTTCCACCGTACGTGATCACCCCTGAACGTGTACAAACTCTGACCCCGTTCAGGTTCACTGCAACCGAATGGCTTGAAGTTCTCAAGATCCCTTTCATCAATGTGATCCTGCAGTTTATCGATACGGATCGGATCGAAATGTACAGTCGGGACCCTGTGGAGAGCGTGTATCACCGGTTCGTGGACCTCGAAAATGATGTATGAGATTTGACTAAACAGCTGGTGAACTTATAGTAAACAAGAATGATCAGTGACGAATTTTACAAAGCAAACTTGGCGTACCAGATCCGCGATCCCTTTGTTGATTACTACTACGATACGATGCTCATAAAAGATCTCGAACAGATCATCGATGAGCCTGATCGGATCGATGAAATTATTTCGTTGGCAGTGATCAGGCCTCATATGATGCACTGGGCGTTTCGTCCAGGCGGTCCCTGCTACAAAATTTTACACGAAAAAAATAAAAGTCTATACTAGTATTATAAATGGGAGCTCACAATTCAAAAGCACGCGTCGATCAAGTAGCTGTCAACAAAACTGTCATGTCAACTATAGTCAAGAACCAAAATGAACAATCGGTCAATGCGAATGTTAGTCAAAAAATGACGTTAGATAATTTAGACGTTAAACATTGTACTCTTGAAATAGAACAAAAAGCGGATGTATCTGTTCAATCAGTCATGCAATTTTCACAAGCTATGGCAAGCGAACTACTCAGCAAACTCAAACAAGAAGTCGATAATCAATTGACGAATAAAATGAAACCCCAAAGTGAACTGTTCGCTCCACCGCAAATAACAAGTACTAAATCCGATATCAGATCAAGGGTATACAATATTTTGGAAAATACTATAAATGTTGAGAATATCAACAAAAATATAGTAGCGGTTAACGGATTACAAGAACAAGATATTAAAAAAGTTAAGATTGATAAATGCCCTGGTTATGAAGATCTTATGACGGCCGTTGCTAATAATGGAAAATACAATTCTGACCAAATTCTCGCATTTACCAAAACATGTGACCAATCTCAACCTTGTAAAATTAGTCAAGATATTAAATTGGAAATAGTTGCTAGTCAAATAACGGACAGTATTGTAAAATCTATAACCGACGATGAAAAGGTGCAACAACTTGGTAATAAATTAGAAAACGATGTAGCTCCTAAAAGTTTAGGTGCATCACTTTTCACTCCTATGGTAGGTTATAGTTCATTAGGAGGATGTATTTGTTGTTTGATACTTGCAGTTGCTTTATATTTCATCTGGAATTCGGACACAACTAAACAAGCTGTAGTAGTAGCTGGTAATGTAGCCAAGAGCATGCCTCCTCCCGTCCCTTGATAAAATAATGTTGTCAGGTAATAATAATGCAAGCTGGGTTCAGTGCACCGTATCAGATAAGAGGAACCGACTCAAAATATACCAATCAATTTGTTTGTCTAAGAGCAGCTGGAGGTACTGAAAATCTTCAACAAAATGATCATTTTAGATGTGACAACTATTTCAAAGATGAAGCTTGGTTTTATACCAAAGATAAAAAACTAGTGAGTGCTGGATATGGAGGAGAACTCTGTGCCGAAAACAAATCAGGTGGAAAATTATCATTATGTGCATCTGGAAACACATGGACGTGGGACAGTACGAAACAAAATTTGACATTGGATGCATCCGATGGAAAAATATGTTTGAATTTATGGGAACAATCTGGTGGTACCAATGATATTCAAATAACCACATGCGACGCGGGTCAAAAAGGACAAAAATTGACTATAACTCCCGTACCCGACAAAGAACATCACGAGAAAGCCCAGTGTAAACGAGTTGATCAACATGATTTTGCAAAAAAATTTCAAGGTGATGTTACACCGAGTGATACTGCTAAATACGCATGTTGTATACAAGACGCGAGTGAAACAACTAGTCTTGCATGTGGGTACAATTATTGTAAAGGGTCAGATGCATGTAATACATTTTTGAAAAATACGTATTGCCCTACTCATGCAAATGAAACTATATGTAAAACTCTGAATGATAAAACTGCACTGGCAGCGTACTGCCTTGAGGGATCTCGAATACTTACTGACCAAGCCTGTAAAGATATGTGCAATTCCGATGATGTAGCCACTATAAAACAGTGCGAACAAGCTGCAGTACGAGTATGTGCTAACCAACCTGACATGCCTCAGTGTGCTTGTTTGACTAAAGTATATAACCCAGACGGAACGGTAAATACAAATAATCCAGACTATAAAAAATTCATAGAGGATATACCAGCCGATAAAATACCAGCTTTAGGTGATCCGGGATGTTGGTTAAGTCCATGTGCAGACGACGTAGGTTTGTTCAGTGCTTTATTCAGAAAAAGTAAAAAATATACATTGACATGCCCCACATGTGTTCAGACCTTGGGTATAAAAAACAGTAACTTTGACAGCGCATCTATAAAACAAACGTGTTTGATAACTCCTGCAGCTAGTCCGAGTGCTAGCAACAGTGGTGGTGGCGGTGCTAGCGGTGGCGGTGGTGATAGCGGTGGCGGTGGTGGTGGCGGTACTTCGAGTGAAGATATACCGTGGTACAAACAAAGGGATTACATAATTGCAATTGTAGTATGTATATTTATATGTCTATCATTCAGTTTTGGACTAGCTGCGATTCTACTTACAAAAAAATAAAGCGTGTCATAGTAAAAACTATGAAGTTTGATACAGAAACTGTATATAATGGCAAGTACAATGTCGATATTATAAAGAACGATGAGTACATCGGAAAACAAATAAAATTGGGGTACGAGTGGGACAGCTGGATGCGAGAAGATCTCAAGTACTTTCACGTACCAGGTACGGATATACTTGATATAGGTGGAAATATAGGTTACAATGCACTCATGGCTTCAGATTATGGAGCCGTTCATTCTTTTGAACCATTATTTCATGAAATAGTTCAGAAAAATGTAGACCAGAATAATTTGATGAATAATGTCACCGTCCATCCTTATGCCCTTGGTGATACCAATGATACGTCATGTATATATATGGTAAAAACAAACAAGTACGGAACCGTCAATTACGGTGGATGTTCGTTACATCCACACGAAGCTCATGAAAGTGAAGGTATACCTATTATAGTCAAGAGATTAGACGACGTGTACCAAGGACATGCATCGTTTGTAAAAATTGATGCCGAATGTCACGAGTACGAAATTTTGCAAGGTATGACCAACCTTTTACAAAAACACAGACCAAACTTGCTTATTGAGATGGGAGATTTCGAGAACCAGAAAAATAAATTTTTATCGTTTCTAGCACAGTTTGGGTACAATAATATTATACCACGACCAGAACATATGTACCTCATATTCTCGAGATGAGTATAGGCGGTAAAAATATAATCATTACAAAAAATGTCACGCACACTAACGTAGCCATGAATACCAAATATTTTATACGGGTAATTTCCAGTTCTTTTTCATATTCAACAATGAACTGTGCCCGACAAAAGGGGCATTTTCCAGTACACATGATTATACAGTTTTTAAAACACTCTTGGTGAATATGATTTTTACAACATATAGTCACCAAGAGTGTATGATCTTCTATATCATACGAACATATTGGACACTCGTTTTCACTCATTTTCGATATAAATGTACGTATAGTAAACAATAGGTGTTATCAGTACAATGAATACAGCGATTGAAAACGCGTAAAACAAAAGGTGCCACAAAAAAAGTAATATGGTTTCGTACCACTTCATCATTCTATGTACGTTCAGTAACTTTATGCCATCATAGTTGCATTATAGTCTCTTCGAGCCGTCAAAATCCTCTTGTTTTCGATTATAGCGAATGTCATACCGATCGATATTCCGATGATAAATACAAAACAAAATATAAAACAAATCATGACACAAACTCGTTCGTAATTGAAATAACGCTCTGCGTGTGACACTGGTACCTCCTCGTGCACCGTTTCAACTATGTCGATAGTAACGGCACGACAGAACGGACAACTTTTCTTGCATTGTTCTAAACAAAGTTTATGAATACGTTGTTTACAACAATCGGTAATTGTATCAGGATTGTTTTCAAAACATATGGGACACTCGGACATTTACCCAGTGTATAAAAATAACTTTGGGTATAATAAGACATTGATTTTTACAGAATGTCTCTATCAGACAAAATTTTCACAGTTGATGCGCCTATACATGAAGTGTACAACAACCTTCTGAGCCCGGAAAAAACCGCGGACTGGTTCCCGAACTGTGCGACGTGTATACCAGTATCATCTGATATTTTAGCGATTGCGAAAGACAATAGGTGTGTGTACTATCATATAACCGAAAAACAACCCGATACGTTGGTGAAAATTTACGCGTACGCTCATGATGACGACAGGTACTATTTAGCTATGCGCCCACGAAATGTACTCAACGAAATCAAGAAAAACCTGTACCTCACATGGATATGCGAATGGAGATTATCCAAAGTGAACGAAACATCGTGCCAAATTCATCGAAACGTTTATAATCTTACACAATACACTCGACTTGATAACCCTGTTAATGCCGTACTTGTAAAAGTCATAGATGAAGAGAACTTGAAAATACAACAAAAGTGGTGCTTAAAAAGTGGGGACTACTAGTATTATACAAAATGAATTTTTCTGTAAATGAAACTGATTTCGGTCAAACGAATACGGTCAAATCCTTTAGCAAAACATACGATATCGTATACAAAAAAGATACACCGTTGAAAAAATTGGTAAATGAATTATACAATTCCGGTGATTTTATATTGGTTGACCGAAACGTGTATGAACTAGACAAGTCGTGTTTTACAGGTTTCTACTATACAATAGATGCGATCGAAGACAATAAAAATATAGATACAGTTCTTTCTATTGTCGATGTTTTATACAATTTACAGTTTAATAAAAAAAATAAAGTGATTGTTATTGGCGGCGGTATAACACAGGATATAGGTGGGTTTGTATCAAGTATTTACAAAAGAGGTATACATTGGGTGTTTGTACCCACTACTCTGTTGGCCATGACCGATAGCTGTATAGGTGGTAAAGTGGGTATAAACCGAAACAGTAAAAATATGCTAGGGTTGTTTTCAGCACCTGATGCCGTGTACATATCAAACTACTTTTTGGGCAGTCTCAAGAATGACGATATAGTTTCTGGACTTGGAGAAGCTCTCAAGTTGGCACTTATAGGCGGAGAAACGTGTCTACAATCATTCAAGGATAATTATGAAACCAAAAATTACAACGAAATTATAAAAATGGCACTGACTGTAAAAAAATGTATAGTTGAACATGACGAACTGGAAAAAAACGAAAGACGGGTATTAAACTATGGTCATACGTTTGGCCATGCACTCGAAAGTGCATCGAATTATAAAATTCCTCATGGTATAGCCGTGTTGTACGGAATGTACATGATTAATCAAGTATTTTATAATGACAAGTATTATGACACAAACAAGTTTATACTCGACATTATTCCGGAAACTCTGAAAAATATAAATGTACCATACGATATATTTATATCTCACGTATTGAACGATAAAAAAAATAATGGAAACGAAGTATGTTTTATATTACTAGATGATATAGGTAAAACAATATTCACATTTAAAAAAATAAAAGATATCGAAGAAGATGTAAAACGTGTTTTCAATTCACTTTTTGGTTCAACAGTTTGAGTACTCCGAGTATACTATCATCATCAATAGAATTGATAGTAATAGGTTTTTTAAAAGTACTTTCAAATAATTGTTTGATAACTGGGATTTTTTTAGCTATTCCACCCGATAACAGTATATTTTCATACTCGTATCCTTTTTCTACTATAATGTCAATGTATTGTTGAATATAGTGTTTTATAATGGAAGCCGTTACATTTTTCAATGTGAAATTGTCAAAACGAATATTTGATATTCCTATACCACTATTCGAAAAAATATCAGTTGTGACGTTCAAGTTACACGCTTCTATATCGCTCATAGTAAGTTTTGCAAAATGGTCCCATATATCAATATTCAGTTCTTTGAAAAAGTTTGCATATATGTTCAGAAACCTTCCAGATGGAATATGCGTTACACATTTCAGAAACGTATCGTTAAAAAAAGGTCTCTCACCGGTTTTTTCATGCATACACGCAATTTGTGATCCTGTTGCCATGTTTATAAATAACGTTTTGTCACTTATGTTCGAACCGTACAAAGACGCTTGAAAGTCTCCAATTCCACTGTAGACGGGTATATTTTGAATGTACCCATGTATTTCATACGTATGAACAACTTCATCGAACACGAGATTGACACCGTATTTGTTTTTGAAATAATCAATGTACTTTTCTATATAGCGACGATTGTGTATATCGTAGAACCCGTGACCACAAGCCATGGTATCATGTGTTTTATGAAAAGATATATCAAGTAAAGCCTCGGTTATGTTTTTACAGTAGAGTGTCGTATCGTGTATATTATTATCGATGATATACTGATTAATATTTTGAATTGGTAAATCATTCCTTTTTTTCAAACCGGTAAGTTCAGTGAACGTATCATCACCTGATAAAACATCGATATCCGATGTTTTTTTCCATGTGATAAAATCATCGTACAGTACTATACCGTGCATCTGTGAAGATATACCTATGTACTTTACATTCGAATGAATACGTTCACGAATTATATTTTTTAAAAATTCTAGTTTTATAATTGAACTTGCCGGAGTTTCTATTCGTTCAATCTCCTTCGTGTCAGAACTATAAATTTTTATAAAAGAACCACCAAAGTCAAATATCTTGAACATTAGATTACACTCATTCATACTTTTTAATATGAGTAAACCCCAAATCAACTTTTATGGATTGACCGGTTATACCCGTATTTTCAAATGTTAAAAATTTTACCGTATTGAACACGTCATCTAAATTTATTAGACGATTAAAATGCAGATAATTTTCAACATATTTAATATGTTCAACTTTCAAAGTTTTTCTAGTCATGGGATTATCTACAACACCAGGTAAAACATTGTTTATCAAAATGTTTTTACTCGACAAGTCATAGGCTACATTTTTAACTAGTCCCTGTAAAGCACTTTTCGATATAGAGTATGACAATTTCGTGTCACGTGTGAATTCTTCCCATATCGAACTGATTATAACTAGTTTCGCGTTATCACGTATTTTATTGTGTTTCACTAAATAGTTCAACGTTTTTAAAATGAATAATACATTTGCATTCATTGTTTTTAGATATTCATCTTCTTTGAAATTGTATATCGTATCATTGACATTGTATCCTTGGCACCACACAACTACATCGAGCTGAGAAATATTTCCCAAATTATCCAATTTATCATTGTCAACATATATAAATTCATTCAACTGTGTAGATGTACCGTATACATTACTTGAGTAATTTTTGAAAGAATTATAAATATGATCACCTATCGAACCAGTTGCTCCAAAAACAAGTATGTTCATTATTTTATTAATTCTTTATTTCTCTAAACAAAAAAATAATGTACGAGATCACCCCAAGCAAACACAAAATATAGAATAAAAGAACAAATGGATCCTATTGTCAACGAGTCGAACCGTTTACTGTACCAAACATTTGTAAGTCTGGCGAAACGATATGCCGCTATCGGAGAAGAGTACCGGTCCAAAGCCCTAGAGAAATCGGGCAAAGTGATATCACTCTTCCCCGAAGAAATACTATCGGGTAAGCAAATCAAACATATCCCTGGTATCGGCAAAGGAACCATTCGCCGAATTAACCAGTTTGTCAGTACGGGCGACGTGAAAATCGAGGATCACGAGTACATGCGAGCCGCTCAGAAAGTTCGAGTACCGGTTGAGGATATACCGGATGTACTGGTACCTCGAAAACGAAATCACAAGTATATATTCGTAGCCAAGAACCAGTACTCGTTATTCAACGAAACTGAAAATTATTATATATTCCACTCCAACTAATTGTTTTTTAAAAACTGTGTAACAAAAAAAGAATGTCCTAAAAATTCTCACGTCTCTTTGAAACATTTGGTAAAAGATGAACGAAAGTTCGCGCATGCACAACCTGGTACACACTTTTTCCGACAAGTACAAAATTGACTCTCTATATCTCGTCAGCCATTACTTTTCAGTCCCGAGTAGAGCACCGAAAAACGTGGACGAGCTTATTTCCAAGATGTGTGAAGAGTACAACTTGGACCGCCCCACACTCTTGCACTTGTATGAAGTTTCTAAAATTCAACACTGGTACAGAGAAAGAATATACAACGGATGGTACGATACTCTATAATTTTACTTTTTGAGGGTCAATTTACGCGTCCGAATTTCCATTCGTTTTGACCGGTGAAAAATTATTTCCTAATCGTGTAAAAACGCGTATGTTAACGTCTCCCAACAATCGTTTTAATATTACTCCACTAACTATAATGTAAATTTTAAAAATAATATGTTAATTAATTATATAATAATGAATTTATATTTTTTGGTTTATTTTATATTGGTATTGGTTTATTTGTATATATTGTTAGAGAACAAAACCAAAATTTTGGAAAAAAAAGATATCGATGCGGTTTTGAACGAGAAACAAAGTACTTTATTTGAAATTGTAGAAGTGGTAAGTTTATTAGCTATATCAATAGTATTATATAAACAAAATTTTTACTTTTTAGCTTTTGTTTTTGCCTTGGCCTTTATAGAACATATAAACCAGATATTGTTTTGTTATAGACAAACAGTTGATAGTTTGCAGATAATTACGATTCTCATGTTTATAAATTCTATATTTTATTCGTATTCCGTAAAGTGTAATTGGGTCATATACATATTTATAATAGGTATACTCATTCATATAGTTTCATTGGTAAAAGGTAAATCATTTACGAAAGTGGTATGTATGAATAAAAATAATCGTCTACAAAATTAATGAACAAGAGGAATTCCAATATCTAGACAATTTGAATTGGAACAAGTTAGAAATGAATTAAAAAAGGTGTAAATGTTTTTTAAAAATCCCCAACA
>Ga0214921_10008703_pt1 | contig 13056 bp, 10 predicted proteins | sample LL1505_MetaG_FD_177992 | JGI IMG/M metagenome (GOLD analysis project Ga0214921, IMG submission 177992) | Freshwater microbial communities from Lake Lanier, Atlanta, Georgia, United States - LL-1505 | ecosystem: Environmental > Aquatic > Freshwater > Lake | place: USA: Georgia | collected... | reverse complement strand
TCAACGACGCGCGGCGGAGGCTTCTAGAATTGTCGGGGCAGACACATACCCTGCACTCGGGAATCGCGCTGGCATTTAACGGGAAGGTCATCGCTGCCACGGTGGTCAATGTCCCCATGGTGATGCGCAGGCTTTCCAGCGGCGAGATCGACCGTTACCTGGCGACGGGAGAGTGGCGTGGCGTTGTCGGGTGCTATCAGGCGGAAAATCACGGCATACAGTTGTTCGAATCGATTGGCGGCGACACGACCGCCGTGGTGGGGCTTCCCATGCCGCAGCTTTTGGCGGCCCTGAGGTCAGTCGGGGTCAATACGCTGGACGCGCCGGTGGGGCCGTGGGCCTTGGCGGCGCAGGGCTGAACTGGCAAGAGCCTCGCGCTAGTCATCTGATCAATTCGACGGATCGATTTTTGGGTCAATTCGCGAACAGCCAGGCGCAGTGGGGCAGGTTCAGCGGCTTGAGGGCCACATGTTGATGGTGGCCATGCAGGTGCTTGCGGAACACGGGCAAGAGTTCTTCGCGAGCCGTTGAGATGACAAGGCGTCCGGGCCAATGGGGGAGGCCTTGAATGATGTGACGCTGTTCCTCCGGCGCGAATGTGTCAAGGTCGACAAGGATCCGGGAATCATCACTGAATTTCTTGGATATTTTCGCGGCAAATTCCTGTTCGACGATTACCTTGAAATCCAGCTGTTCAAAAATTTTCTGATAAAAATTGCCCTCTTCTGTGTTTTTGCAAAACACGGTCAACAACGGGCGCGTTTTGGTTGTGGATTTTGCGAGCGGGCGGGGAAAACCTGACTTCAAGGGTTTGCCGCGGCGTTTTGCGGCTTCGCGAGCGAGGCGGTACAGATACTGCCGGGCGAGATCTGTGATCGACACAAACCCGACAATGTCAGAGACGAGCGGGGATCCCCGGGCGATCAACTCGCCGCGCACGAGTGGAAAGTGGCGGATGCCGAGTTCGGCGTGAAGGCGTGGGATGTCCTCGTCGAAATTGTTTGCGCTGGCGCAGACGAGGGGACGCGTCATGATAGTCGAGACAGAACGGGTCATCTTGTCGTTCAGGACGAGGGGGGTGAATTTCCTCACGATGTCGCGCTCGGTCAGGATTCCTGTGGCGTGGTTCTGGTGGTCGTAGACGATCAGGCTGCTGATTTTCTGATCGACCATCTTTTTGACGGCTTCCGTCATGGGGGCGTCGGTGTGGATGAAGGCGACGTTCGTGTTGATCAGCTGGTAGTCGTGGTCTGATGTGGTGGTCATGACGGAACTCTTGGCTGGGATGTTATGCCGGGGCGATGCTTGGGCACAGGTCGCGGAGGATGCAGCGGTCGCATGCCGGCGCCTGTGCCTTGCAAGTGTACCTGCCATGAAGGATGAACCAATGATGGGCGTCGGGCAAGAGGCGCGGAGAGATTACGCGCAAGAGCTCGAGTTCGGCTTTTTCGGGGCTGGCCTCACGTTGGAGACCGAGGCGGGCGGAAACGCGGAAGACGTGGGTGTCCACTGCGAGGACCGGCTCCCGGTAAATTTCGCCGAGGATGACGTTCGCGGTCTTGCGGCCGACTCCAGGTAGTGATTCCAAATCGTCGCGGGTGCGTGGGATGTTTCCGGTGAACTTGTCGCGAACGATTTCGCTCAATTTGAAAACGTTTTTGGCCTTGGTCGGGGCGAGGCCAATGGTGCGGATCTTTGCGAGAAGACCGTCGGTTCCCATGGAGAGGACGGTCTCCGGCGTAAATCCGGCGTCATAGAGGGGCTGCATGCACCTGTTGACGCTCTTATCTGTCGTTTGCGCGGAGAGGACGACGGAAACGAGCAGCTGAAACGGGGTCAGGTAGTATAATTCGCAGTGGGGATTGGGGTTGGCCTCGGCGAGGCGGGCGAGTTGCTTTTCTGCCAAGGTGCGGCGGCTGGCCAGGGACAAGGCCCGGGGCTTCTGGAGTTGAGGGGACTTCACAGGCATCCGGGGCGGTTGGGCCGGGCGACTTTTGCCGCGTGCTTTATTGGGCGATTTTTTTGGGGTCTTATTCTGAGACTTCAAGGGTCACGTCACCGTAAACCTTGCATTGGCAAGCGAGGCGCTCGTCCGGGCGGGCGGCCATTGTCTCGAGGAAGTCCTTTTCATTGTCCTGCATCGGGCTCAGGTGTTCTGCGCCCGAGATCACCTTGACCATGCAGGCTCCGCAGGCACCGTCACGGCAGCCGAACAGGATCGAGGTGTCGTGATCTTCGCACATGTCGATCAGGGCGTAGCCGTCGACAACGTCGATTGTTTTTTTATCGGTGGTGATGGTAACTTTTGGCATGAATAACACTCATTAAAATTCGATTGCACGGACTATCTACTTTATGGCCAGGAAGTCAAGTCGAAAACCAGTCTCGCGTCCGGTCCGCAGTATTAAAAAAGTCAGCGGTAGCGGACACTTGTATTTATCTGAGTTTCTGCCCATTCGCCCTTGGGTGAAAGATTCTCTTGCGGCTGGCCAGAGGGCAGGCGCTGGCACTGGCGACCGCCACGGGCGAATCCTTATCGTCCCCACTTCGGCGCAGCCCGGGGTAAATGCCGGGGCGGGTGGTAACTCTGGCTTCCACGCGCCGAAGGCTGGCGCTCAGAGTTGGTTGGCAGGGCATCTGGAGGGAGTGCCGTCTTGGCAGAGAGAGTCAGCTCTGAAGACATTGCCGGAGTCCGTCTTACTGGCTGACGATGAAGGCCCGATCTGGGTTCTCATGCCACGCGGAAACGGCATTTCTTCTCAGGACGGAGCTTTCTCTCCGTCGCATTACGGTCGCGCGCGCGACCTTGTCGGGGCATGCGTCAATGGCTTTCGAGAGTACAAACTGGAACGTGTGACCGTAGCTGGTTTTGGTTGCTCTCGCGAGCATTGGTTGGGCGCCCTGACTGGCTTGGATCTTGGAGCCTACCGGTTCGTCCCAGTCAACCAGAATGGTGCAGCTGCCTGCAAATTGCCTGTCTTGAGTTTGCCCGTTGACGTGGCCAAGGACCACTCACTGATAGCAGAGGCGTCCGCGATAGCGCTATCCGTGAACACGGCCCGCCACTTGGTCAATTTACCCGCAAACAGCCTGAACCCGGCGACTTACTCCACGATCGTTTCAGGTATGTTCAAAGGATCGCGCACGACTTCGGTGAGGGTTCTTGACTCTGCGGGTCTTGCGAAAGAGGGGATGAATCTGATGTTGGCCGTCGGCGGGGCCTCACGGAATCCACCTTGTCTGGTACATATTCGATATCGCCCGCACGTCTCAATGCGGGCAAAGTCTTCGCAGGCTCCGATAGCATTTGTAGGTAAGGGAATCACCTTCGACACAGGTGGGCTCGACATCAAGCCATCGTCTGGCATGCGATGGATGAAGAAAGACATGGGCGGATCGGCAACAACTGTGGGATTGGCTCTATACACAGAGCTGATGCAACCTGACCGTCCTTACGATTTTTATCTGGCCATTGCTGAAAACGCTGTTTCCTCCGGGGCCATGCGCCCAGGTGACGTCTTCCTTGCTCGTAACGGTATGACCGTTGAGATTCATAACACCGACGCAGAGGGGAGGCTAGTGATGGCGGATGCCTTCGACTATGCTCTCACTCGTTCGGGTTCTGATGAACCCTCCATGCTTGTCGATACATCAACCTTGACGGGAGCAATGCGCGTCGCGGTTGGCCTGACGATTTCGGGTATGTTTTCGACTCACGATCACCTCGCAGAGGCCTGCATTGTCGCCGGCCAGCAAGCAGGTGATCCATGTTGGCGCTTGCCTTTATTTGACGAATACAAGTCAGCGTTGAAATCCCACGCCGCTGACCTGTCCAATTGCTCGGACAGTGCCTTTGGCGGAGCGATCACAGCGGCGCTCTTCCTCGAGAAGTTTACGCGTGGGAAGCCATGGGTCCACTTTGACTACTATGCCTGGACAGATCGCGCTTCAGGCGCGATGACCGAGCCAGGTGGTAACGGTCAAGCGTTGCAACTTCTGATTCGATTATTGCCGAACCTCTAGCCTCTCGCCTGCCCGCTGGCCACCATGAACTCGTCCCGGAACGAGTTCAGTTCCTCCGCGCCCGTTGTCCAGCCCACTGGCTCATCCACGCTTTTCCGAACGCCTCGATGGCCGCCAGCCTGTTATGGAGTCGGCATCGTAAACGAAGGTTGTCGAAGGTATCCCTGCCACCGGCAGCCACCGGGACCACATGATCATACTCGAGCTTGCGACGCTCGCTACATCGAGTACCGCTCGCGTCCTTGAAGGTGCACTGACCGCTATCTCGACTCCAAACGAGTGCCTGCACGGAACGCGGTATTGCCGCTCGTTTCCGCTCTACCCGCCCTTCCCCAGGTTCCTCCCCGGGTTCCTCATTGAATGCCGCGACCTCTGCCTGCCTCTCCATTCTCGCCAGCGTTCTCTGGTTCTTCAGTTCAGGATCCGTTTTCGCCTGCATCAGCCGGAGAGCTCGTCCGATCAGCTGTCCTTTGCTCTCTCCGGGATGCAGCTCTTCCAACTTGACGAGAGTTTTGTACGTATCGTTGTCGATCGTGACACAGAGTCGAACCGCCGGATTGCCGGCCGTCGCACCCATGACACCCCACACATCCCCATTTTCCCCGGCCTCCTCCCCGTCGCCCGACCGGTCTTCTCCGCTGTCGCCCTCTCCCGCGCCTCCTCCCCGCGCCCCGTCTGTCGCCACTCCGACTGGTGCCCCGTCATCAAGAAAACTTCCCTGCCTTTCTCCAATCACGGCATGCGAAACTGGCCCTCGCATGAACTTGACGCAATCATGCGACGGCATCCGCGGCAGCGTCCCCGGGAACCGGATCGCGAGCATCTCCTCTATCTCCGTCTTCGACAACCGTTCTGCCTTTCTCAGCAAGTCATCACAATTATCCTGATTCAAATGAGCCGCCAGTAAACTCGCTCCCGTCAAATGCAGCCTCCCAGTCCTGATCGCCTCAATCAATCCCGGGAACGTCCGCCCTTTTCGCGCCACCGTGATTCGCCGGTACGCGCCCGCTTCCGAGAAATTGAATTTTTCCCGCAACCATTGAAAAAGCGACGGCGCCGACTCCTGCATATACAACTGCCTCGCGTCCACCTCTCCCAACAGCTCGAGCAACTCCGCCTGCGACGACCTTTCTGTTCGCACCCACGCGTTGAAAAGCCTGCCAATATCCGCGTCCGTCATTTTCTGAAATCTCGCCGTCACGTCTTGCACCACCGGTTTCTCCTCCGTTTTCCTTTTCTTGCCGCTCCATCTCATCACCAACTCGATCCCTGACCACTCACGCAGCCAAAGGGTTTGCCAAAGGCCCCACCCTCTCTCCCAGTGACATCTGATGTCCGTGGCATGAAATGGCGCCATTCTGACGCCGTCATCGGGGCCTTGGTCCTCCCTCTGACGCACAAAATTGCACCCCCCACCCCCCGCCCCCCGCCCATCCTCCGCCGCACGCCAAATCCGGCAGCACTCTCCCGTCCCGCCCGCCCGCGCTCAAAATCCCGCGTCAAACCCTCTGAAATCCCTCGCCGCATTTGCCCGCCTTTCAGTTGCGCCCGCCCGCCTCCGACCAACCCGCCCGCGCCGCGCTTCGCGGCGACCACTACTAGAGGAGGAACGTGCCCATGAAACGTGTGCTGGCGAGATCCCCCGCGGCCGGGGTAATGGCTGCCTTATTTATTTTCATGACTTCAATGAGCTCCTGTGGACCGCAGGTCGAAAACCTCAGTGGCGCGCCCCGCGCCGCGAATACGGCGTCAGATGGGAACGCCCGTGCCTTTCTCGGCGTCGAGGATGTCGTCCAGAAATTCCAGCTGAGCGCGTCAGACACTGGCGGCCAGATGAGCGACTCGCAAATTGAGGCCCGCCTTGCGACCATGCCGCGCCTCGATGAAATCGTCCCCTCTGGCCGCCTTCAGTTCATGAAGGCCCTCGGCACCGCCGACAGCTTACAGCTCGGTGAAAACGACGCGCGGCGCGAAGTGATCGACTTGCGCACCTTCGACGCGGGTATTCGCGATCAAGGTTCCGAAGGCCTGTGCACGGCCTTCGCCGCGGTCGCGGCCGTCGAAAATCTCGCGAATCACTCTTTCAAACAACCGCTGAACTTGTCCGAGCGCGCCCACTGGCGCAACTACCGTGAATACAGCGCTGATTCTTCGCTCGCTGCCGCGCGCAAATACGCCCTCATCCCGGAAGACGTCTGGCCCTATAACCGCGCCTCTCCCGTCTCTGACCCAGCCCGCGCCAAGACTGCCCGCATTCGAAGCTACGCGGAACTTGAAACCGGTCACCTTGCCGTCATTGACACCCTTCGCCAGGGATTTCCGGCTGTCATCGCCATGGGCGTCAACCGATCCCTCATGGATCCCGCCGATGGTGGCATCGTGCGCGCCGGTCGCGCGATGGGCGGCGCGGGCCACGCGATCGCCATTGTCGGCGCCATCATCGACCAGCGCGTTCCGGGGGGCGGTTACTACATCATCAAGAATTCCTGGGGCAGCGATTACGGCGACAAGGGATATGCCTATGTCGCCTTCGACTACTGCGAGATGACCTATTGCTACGTCTGGAAGGTGAACGAAGTGGGCGTGTTCAAGGACGGCGTAGAGGTCTCGTCCCTTGATGCGCCGTCGGACATCGCTCCGCCTGTGCCGTCTGTTGATCCCGTGAAACCGGATATCTCGGCAAAAGACTTCCGCATGCTCGCCCGTCCCATGGATTTATACGGACGCAATCAAGACCACGGATTTTACCTGTCGATCATCGCAACGCCGGACGTCCTGCGCCAGGTCGCCGCTGTCGAGTACTGGACGTCGAACGCCTATCGCCGCCAAGGATATTTCAAGGTCACCAGCGGCGCGCAGAACGCGACGGAAATCGACCCGCGCGCTTTTGACAGCATGTTCTATCCGGCGTCTTACGATGGATGGACAACGTTCCCTGCGAAGGTCACTTTACGTGACGGGCAACGTCTGGCGATTCCGGGCGTCAGAATCGATTTCTGACTGATCTCTGACGGAGTTCTGGGCGCAACGGTCAGTTTACGCAGGCTTCATATTTCTCGAGCAGGCTCTGGTCGGTCATGAACCAGGGCCTGCTTGTGGTTCGTGGCCTTACCGGGCGATTCTCGCGGATTTCCGGCTTCGCCCGCAGGTCTAGAACCAGGAATGGTCCCACGCAGGGGCTCTTTGCCAGATACGCCGGGCGCGGTGGCATCGGCGCGTCGATGATCCAGGCGGGCTCCCGCGTGGCGATCATCCCGATCAATTCACCGCGATTCAAGTTGATCATGGACGCAGGATCGATCCCGACCCGCGCGAGGACCCGCGCGCGTTTTTCGCGTGCGCCCCATTCCAGAAGGTTCAAGACGCGCACATCCGGCCGGATGCCGAGAGTCACCTGAGCGTAAGAGAGTCCGAAGATCTCCTGGTCCGACGCGGCGACGACCAGTGATCCCGGGGGCAACATCTCGAGTGCCGACTTGAAGTGTTCTTCCGGGAACGTGTGATGATCGCGACGCGCCACGGGGAGAGTCATGAAAACCTGCGCGGCAACGAGGGCCGTCATGATTCCGGTGAGTACCCGGTGACGCACGCGTTGCGCGAGGTCCGCGATACCCGCCGCCATGAATGGCATCATCGTGATCAATATGAACGGGTGAAAACGGCGGACGACATCAATCGTCTCCGAATCCGGATCGACCCGCATCAGTCCCAGAAAAACAACGGCCGTGACGGCCGCAGCCGCGAAAGGGACGGCGCAACTTTTGCGTCGCCGGATCATGAAGGCGCCGTGCAAGGTCGCCACAATCCAGAACCAACCGGTATTGGCCGGCAAATCACGCGCGAATGCCCGCAGGCCGCCAAGGGCTATCCTGGCGTCAGCCGCTTTGCCCGGCGCCAGGGAAAACGTCCCGAAATCCGCGCGCAGCAAATAACGCAGCGGGCTTGACGAAGCCGAGACCCAATCGAAGGCCGGCACTGGGGCGGCAGCCGTCGTGGCCATGAAATCCTGCGGGTAGAGGGTCCGGTACACCACGACGAGTATTGGCAGGGCGCCGGCCAACGATCCTGCCGTGAAGAAAACGGCGTTCGCCCTGAGCCCTCGTCTGATGGGTTTTCCGGAACCCTCCTCGTGACGGGCTTCCCGGTCGGCTTGCCACAGGCACCAAAGGGCTCCCGGAAGAGCGATCGCCGTGGTGTGATGATTGGCGAAACCAAGTCCAAAGGATGCCCCGGCAAGGGCCCACATGATTTTAGTTAGTTTGTGATTTCCTTGGTGGCGGGCCAGGACCGGCAGCAGGAGCGCCCCCGTCAACGTCAGCATGCCCAGTGCATGGGCCTCCTGGGTGGTCGCGACACGCCACGAATCCCGTGCCAGAAAGACAACGGCCACGGTCAGCAGGGATTGCGCCGGTGACGCGAGTCCAATGCGCGTCATCGCCGAAAACGCGAGCCCCGCCGCGAGGGCCGCGCAAATCGCCGATGCCCAAGCCAGCCAGAGGCTCGCCGGCACGACAGGCGCCAACTGGGACAGCCACGCCGCGCCGCAAGAAATCGCGGTCTCGACCGGATAACCGGGCGGATGCGCGATTGGCCAGCCCGAGTTCAAGCAGGTCGCGCCGAGGCTCAGGAATTGGCCGGCATCGGCTTCCTGTACCGTGGACGCGGCCGTGGGCAGGTAGGCGACGATGGCCAGCAGGTAAACCCAGCCGAAACACCAACCGCCCGTGTGGCGATGGAGCCAAGACTCGAATTTTGCCCAAAAAGAACCGGGCCGGGTGGACGATGAGGAGTTCATCCTCAAAGTCTAACCCGGCCCGTGCGCGATTCAAAACTCAGTTGAGGGTTACCGAGATCGTATTCCCCTCGAAAGACTCGACGTTGTGAACAACGACTTCGTCGAAACGGCCAACGCGACTGGAGACCTCGAACTGGTAGTTCACGTAAACCGGTTTCCACTCGGTCGTGCAAACTTCAGGTTCATCGTTCATGTAACGCATCGCGCGCGGGTAGAGGTTCAGCGCTTGACCTTCACGTCGCGCCTCGACCACAGGTTTCATTCCGCGCGCCGAGCATGCGTTGCCGCCAAGGCGGATGTTCATGCTGACCACTTTGCGGACATGATTCGCGTCAGACGGGATCGCTTCAGAGGAGCGCACATCACGCACGACCGCAGGGCTCAGAGTCAATGGCGACTCGGCGCCAAGTGCAACGCCGGAAAGTCCGGCGGTTGCCGTAACGAATCCGATCGCGATGGCCGTCTTGGATACGATGCGAGAGAGTTTGAGGTGCAGCTTCGTCATGGGATCAATCCTCTGGGTCAACTCAGGGTTAGCAAGCATGTCCGCGGGACTTCCGGGACAGGAGGTCGTTATACAATTCTTTAAAAATCATTAAAAGCATAAAATAAATGAGATATTATTATAGATTGTATAAAATTTTGACAGAATCCACATGCATCTACAGGGCCATCGTGGCCATCAAGGCCATCACATCCTCCTTTTAGCCTCCTGGCGGGGCTCCCCGGGGAATCTTGAAGACTGCGTAAGTACCCGAAAGTACGTCAATTTCGAGTGCCTCTCGCCTGATTCCCCGGGGAATCACCGCGGCGGGCCCGGCCGCTGTCACTCCTTTTGCACAGTCCGCCTTGGGTCAGTGTGAAAGCGGTTATTCAGCTGATGCGGACTCGATGCGGTACTGGATGCGGTGAGGTGACGAAAATGATTACTGGCCGGTTTAACTCAAAAAGTCTTCTTGCGACTGCCCTGATGGCGGCCGCGTTTCCTGGGGCACTGGCGTTCGGCGCGGACTTGCTACCCCAGTCGCGCGTTGACGCGTCGGGAACCGGCACCGTTCCGGTGGCCGCTCCCATGAAGTCCGGGTTCAGCAAGTTCACAATTCACGGTGAAACGATTCCTTATGAGTCCGCTGGTGATGTTTCCCGGGCTCAGGGCGACGGCATTGACCGGGTCAATCGTTTTGATGCCCTTGCGGGAACATCACTGGTCAAGGGCCTTGATCTGCACCTCGGCGTCCACGGCACCTATGAACGTGAAGGCCAGGTCAGCTCGCGCCGTGTCAGCGGCGGCTCGCTCATGCTCAAGACCAACATGATCAGCGCTTCCGGTTTCAACCTGGCGCTGGCGCCCTACGTAGAGTCCGGCATTGGCGTCAAGGGCAAGGAAGTTGAAACCAGGTCCGTCCGCGCCCGCGGCGGCGTCATGTTGCTGACCGGATGGAATCGCAAGAACGTGTTTGAATGGAACCTCGCCCTCGGCAACCGCAATCGCGCCACCGAGGTGTTTGATGGTCTGCGTTTTGGCCATGAATCCGTTTACAAGACCTCAATCAAGGTCAACTTGACGAATGATTTCGGCCTTACCGCCGCCGCCGATGGTCGCCAGATCCGTGTCATCCGTGACGGCGCCGCGGAAGAGTCGGTTTTCGGCACGGGCCGTGGCCAGGCAGGATTTTTCGCGCGATTCGGCAGCATTGAGACCAGCCTTTACGGTGGCGCCTCGATCGACCGCGCACTTGGCAAGAAATACTGGAAACCCTCGAAAGACATCGCTGACATCGACGGCGGACGCCTCTTCTTTGGCGCGGCTGTCTCCATGAGCATCGGCAAGAGCGCGGCGTCGAGCGATAGCGTGCCATCGGGCGATAGCCAGCCGGCCCGTGATCTTGAGAACAACACGGTTGAGTCCCAAGTCCGTGTGAAGCAGAAAGCAAAAGCAGTCGATCAGAAAACAGAACCTGTTTCTTACGACAACGATTTCCTGAAGGACTATGGCAGTTATTCCGGCGCGCGCACGGGTTCAGACGACTTTTCCGCCGCCGAAGCCTCGGTGAAAAAGCAGGACGCGATCCAGGCCGGGGCCTATGACATCACCGCGGTGGAACGTGAAATCACACAGTTGCGCGAGACCGAGAAGAAAGCCGCGGAAGCCCGTCAAAAGGCAGAAGATGCGCGCCTCGAGCAGGAACGCGTCGAAAAAGCCCGGCACGGTGTTGAACGTGAGAAGCAATTGCGCCACATGCGCAAGGAAGTCCAGTCTGAGGTGGATGCCCTCCCGACCATCACGACGGAAGACATGTCCTGGCGTGGACTTGAATGATGCGTAGCATCATTCGTAATCCTGTCCGGATGCGCAGCATCATTCGTAATCACATAATGATGCGGAGCATCATTTTTGACACTAAAAAAGTGCGGTATTTACTGCACCTGAAGTTCATCGTCGTCTGCACGATCGCCGCGTGCACGCGCCCGCAGCCCTTGCAAAATTCCGGCGTGGACGACTTGACGCCGACCCTTGCCGAGTCGATGCCCCGCGATCCGGTCGCGCAAGCGCTCGAGTCGCTGCGGGGACTGTACAATCCGTGGGACCTGTCGCCTGTTTCGCTCCCGTTTGACGGGCTCGGCAACTGGCAGGACGCTGAAATCGCCCATGTCCGGCCCGGTCAGGACACGTTGGCCACCCGGATGTCGATCCTCGATTTCGCGCAAAAATCCGTGCGCCTGCAGACTTTCATCATGAAGGGCGACGAGACCGGGCAGGCATTCGCGAACAAGTTGATCGAACTCGTGGCCCGCGGGGTTGACGTGCAACTCCTCGTTGATGACGCGAATATTCCCTTCAAGGGCGCGCAGAACTTGTTTCTCTACCTGACAAGCCATGGCGTGAAAGTGCACGGTTACCGTCCCGTCTGGATGCAGCTCGGCAACAACGCCAACTGGATCACGCGCGTCGTGAATGGCGGCGGTGGAACGGGAAGCAATGGCGCCGGCCAGCTCATCGATTTCGCGGACCGGAAAAATCACCGTTACCACGAGAAGATCATGGTGGTGGACGCTGAGATCCCGGGTCGCGGCACTGTCATGATGGGCGGGACAAATATCGCCAACGAGTACTACAACATTCAGGTCAAGCGTGACGAGCTTCTCTGGCGTGACCAGGACATTGTCGTGCGTGGTGACGGGATTGTTGGCGACATGGCGCGGGCGTTTGACGCGAATCTCGCCGATATCACGGAATTCAACAAAAACAGCTCTTTTTCCGACGCCGTGGAAGGTGCCGTGTCGAACGCGCGCGGCGTTTTCGGCAGCGGCCGCGCCATCGGGCTCGATCTGGACGCGGGCGCGATGCAGCGAGTCGCCGCCGCGTCCTCGCGCGTTGCCCAACTGCAGTGGAGCCGCGCCAACGTGCGCATGATCCATCACAGTCCGCTGAAGAAGGAATTCCGTGTGGAACAACGCCTCCTCGCGGCGATCGCGTCCGCCCGCAGGGAAGTAATCCTCGTCAACCCGTATTTCATACCTTCGAAGGAGATGATGGCGGCACTGATTGCCTCGGCTCGTCGCGGAGTGCGCGTCCAGATCCTGACCAACTCGATCCTTGCCGGAGATTCCCCGGCAGTCCAGGAAGTAGGACGAATGTTCTACAAGAATTTGATGTTTGAAACTTCCGCGGCGCGCGGCGGTCCCCAGAGTGTTCCCATCGAGATCCATGAATGGGGCGGGGATCCGGAATTCAAAAATGGCTACGGCACGTTGCACGCGAAATATGCGGTCTTTGACCGGCAACTGGCCCATGTCGGTTCATTTAATCTCGATCCGCGCAGCCAGGTATTCAACAACGAGGTTGTCGTTGAGACGGATGACCGCCTTCTGGTTGCCCGTCTGGTTGAGCAATACACGCGGGACAGCGGGCCCGGATTCGCGTCGCTCGTGACGCCGCAGGAAACGGCCGGCTACAACGCCGGAACCGACCTCGAGAAATTACGCCGTAAAGTCCTCACGATGTTCAAGGTCTTCCTCTAAACGCATCCTCGTCATTCTGAGCCGAAGGCGAAGAATCCTCTCTTTACGCGGGGAAAGGATCCTTCGCCTTCGGCTCAGGATGACGGGGAGCCTTCGGCTCAGGATGACGGGGAGCCTTCGGCTCAGGATGACGGGGAGCCTTCAGGGCGTCTTCATTCCCGGCAAGTGATCGTAACGTCGAACCGGCAGGACGCGCCTTCTTTGAGGCGCAATGT
>Ga0214921_10008702_pt1 | contig 13056 bp, 14 predicted proteins | sample LL1505_MetaG_FD_177992 | JGI IMG/M metagenome (GOLD analysis project Ga0214921, IMG submission 177992) | Freshwater microbial communities from Lake Lanier, Atlanta, Georgia, United States - LL-1505 | ecosystem: Environmental > Aquatic > Freshwater > Lake | place: USA: Georgia | collected... | reverse complement strand
AGACCACTATGGCAAAAGCCCCATCCAATAGCGCCGCACAACGCGTGCGCAAAAAAGTTCGCAAGAACGTTGCCGACGGCATTGCACACGTGCACGCCTCGTTCAACAACACCATCATCACCATCACTGATCGCCAAGGCAATGCGTTGTCATGGGCTTCTTCAGGTGGTCAAGGTTTCAAAGGTTCACGCAAGTCCACTCCGTTTGCAGCTCAGGTTGCTTCCGAAGTAGCCGGCCGTGCTGCCATTGAGCAAGGCATCAAGAACCTCGACGTCGAGATCAAAGGCCCAGGCCCAGGTCGCGAGTCTTCAGTTCGTGCATTGGGCGCCTTGGGCATCCGCATCACTTCGATTGCAGACGTCACACCCATGCCACACAATGGCTGCCGCCCTCAAAAGCGTCGCCGTATTTAATTTCAAAGCCCACCGCCATTGCCGTGCTGGCAATGGCTCCCGCATGTCTCATGCGGTAGTTGACAGAAAAGGAAGATCAAGTGGCACGTTACCTAGGCCCTAAGGCCAAACTATCCCGCCGTGAAGGCACAGACTTGTTTTTGAAGAGCGCACGTCGCTCTATTGCAGACAAGTCTAAATTTGACAGCAAGCCCGGCCAACACGGCCGCACTTCAGGTCAACGCACATCAGACTACGGTCTGCAATTGCGCGAAAAACAAAAAGTGAAACGCATGTACGGTGTGCTCGAGAAGCAATTCCGCCGCTATTTCACCGAAGCCGATCGTCGCAAAGGCAACACAGGCTCCAACCTGTTGAGCTTGCTCGAGTCACGTTTGGACAATGTGGTTTACCGCATGGGCTTTGGCTCTACTCGCGCTGAATCACGTCAATTGGTTTCTCACAAAGCTGTGACGGTCAATGGCCATCCAGTGAACATTCCTTCCTACCTCGTCAAAGCTGGCGATGTGGTGGCAGTTCGCGAAAAGTCCAAAAAACAAACACGTGTTTTGGAAGCTTTGCAATTGGCTCAACAAGTTGGCATGCCAGCTTGGGTTGAAGTCAACATCGAAAAAGTAGAAGGCGTCTTCAAGAAGGCTCCTGACCGTGATGAATTTGCGTCTGACATCAACGAATCATTGATCGTTGAATTGTATTCACGCTAATTTCATCTTGTTTCAATCGTTCCCTTGCTGCGTCGCATCGCAGCTTGGGTGCTTCATCAGCCTTACCGGTGTAACGGACCGGGGGTATTGAGAGGAAGTCTGAATGCAAACCAATCTGTTGAAACCCAAAGCCATCCAAGTCGAACAACTCGGCCCCAACCGCGCCAAGGTCACCTTGGAGCCCTTCGAGCGTGGCTACGGCCATACGCTGGGCAATGCGCTGCGCCGCGTTTTGTTGTCGTCCATGGTCGGTTATTCCGCCACCGAAGTCACCATCGCTGGTGTTGTTCACGAGTACTCCTCCATTGATGGCGTGCAAGAAGATGTCGTCAACATCTTGTTGAACCTCAAAGGTGTGGTTTTCAAACTGCACAACCGCGATGAAGTCACACTCAGCTTGCGCAAAGACGGCGAAGGCCCTGTTACCGCGGCCGACATCCAAACACCGCACGACGTTGAAGTGATCAATCCTGAGCACGTCATTGCCAACTTGTCACAAGGCGGCAAACTCGACATGCAAATCAAGGTTGAAAAAGGCCGTGGCTATGTGCCAGGTTCGATGCGCCGTTTTGCCGATGAGCCTACCAAGTCTGTGGGCCGCATTGTTCTCGATGCCTCTTTCTCACCTGTGAAGCGTGTGAGCTACACAGTCGAAAGCGCACGTGTTGAGCAGCGTACCGACCTCGACAAGTTGGTCATCGAAATGGAAACCAACGGTGCCATCACTGCCGAAGACGCAGTGCGTTCATCTGCCAAGATTTTGGTTGAGCAATTGGCTGTGTTTGCACAGCTCGAAGGCAGCGAATTGTCTGCATTCGACGCTCCCGCACAGCGCGGTGGTGCCAGCAGCTTCGATCCTATTTTGCTTCGCCCAGTGGACGAGCTCGAACTCACCGTTCGCTCTGCCAACTGCCTCAAAGCAGAAAACATTTACTACATCGGCGACCTCATTCAGCGTACCGAAAACGAATTGCTCAAGACCCCCAACTTGGGTCGCAAGTCACTCAACGAGATCAAAGAAGTTTTGGCCTCACGTGGTTTGACATTGGGCATGAAGCTCGAGAGCTGGCCACCTGCCGGTTTGGAAAAGCGTTAATTTAAAAAGTCCCACCTGCATGAAAGGGGTGGGCAGTGCACGGGCAGTACCTGATACGGCTGCTTGATTAATAAAGAAAGGACTAGCACCATGCGTCACGGACACGGATTACGAAAACTCAATCGCACAAGCTCACACCGCTTGGCAATGTTGCAAAACATGATGAACTCCATCATTGAGCACGAAGTCATCAAAACAACAGTGCCTAAGGCCAAAGAATTGCGCCGCGTGATCGAGCCCATGATCACTTTGGCCAAAGTCGACACAGTGGCTAACCGCCGCTTGGCTTTCAACCGCTTGCGCGACCGCGACAGCGTCACCAAACTTTTCACCGACCTCGGCCCCCGCTTCAATGCACGCCCAGGTGGTTACACACGCATCCTGAAAATGGGTTACCGCGTGGGTGACAATGCGCCCATGGCTTTGGTGGAGTTGGTTGATCGTCCCGATGTGGCCGAGCAAGCACCTGAAGCTTAAGCTCGAGTTGCTGGTTAAACCGCTTTAATTTTAAAACCTTAAGTATTAAAGCTGTTTAACAAGGTATACTCTCGTTTTTACCGCGGGGTGGAGCAGTCTGGTAGCTCGTTGGGCTCATAACCCAAAGGTCGTTGGTTCAAATCCGGCCCCCGCAACCAAATGAAGCCAAGGCAAGCGCCTTGTTGCACATTGAAAAATACCCACTTCGGTGGGTATTTTTTTTGGTCGCTCGACTAATTAAATTGAACTAAATTGAAGAAAGTTTAAGAAAAAACTTTTCAGCAATCTGCGTCAACTCTGACAATGCCAGCTCGGTGGTGGCAAAACGCACTTCAGAGCGTGTGCCTTTAAAGTGTTGCAACGAAGTTTGGCAATGTGTTTGCTGATTTGCATCGCGCCAAGCCCAAGCCAGCCACACCGTGCCCACAGGCTTGCTTGGGCTGCCGCCCGTGGGCCCGGCAACGCCAGTCACGGCCACACTGAGATGGGCACTTGAATGTGCTAATGCACCCAAGGCCATGGCTTTGGCAACTTCCTCGCTCACCGCGCCATGCGCTTCAATGAGGGCCAATGGGACCCCCAACATCTGGTGTTTGGCGGTGTTGGAATAGGTCACAAAACCGCGGTCAAACCAAGCGCTTGAGCCCGACAATTGGGTGCAACTGGCAGAGATCAAACCGCCCGTACAACTTTCTGCTGTGCACAGGCTGAGATGGCGAGCCCCTAAAACTTGGGCCAGCAAAGTACAAAGGGTTTCGATGTGGGGTGTCACCATGCTCTCCAAAGTGCAAAACAAAGCAGCGTGCAAAAAGCCGCCACAAAGTCATCGAACAAAATGCCAAAAGCGCCGCGCCAACCAAATCCTTTGAACAATTGATCGGCCCAGGCTACGGGGCCAGGCTTGGCCGCATCAAAAAAACGGAACAAGGCAAAAGCCATCAATTGCGTGCTGAAGCTGGCAGGTGAGAGCATGAACAGCACCAACCAAAAAGCCACCACCTCGTCCCAAACAATGGCACCAGGGTCTGAAATGTCCAAATTCTCAGCGGTGACCTTGCAAGCCCAAACACCCACCAAGCTGGCAATCACAATGATCGCAAACTGCTCTTTCTGTGTGAAAAAATCTTGCAGAGCCCACCAACTGAGCCAAGCCCACAGCGTGCCCACTGTGCCGGGAGCCTTGGGCGAAAGGCCAGAGCCAAAGCCTAGCGCCACCCAATGGGCTGGATGGCGAAACATGAAACCAGCTTCAGGTCTCATGGTGTTTTGAAATGGTCAAAGGAAGAAAACGTATTGGCCACCAAACGGCCCTGACTGTCTAACAAAGTCAGTTGGGGCGATGCGGTGATTTTGCCAATGCGTGTGACTTGGGTTCTGGCGGCCTCACTGGCTGCCACGATGGCGCTGCGCTGGTCTTCTGGCGCCGTGAAAACCAATTCGTAATCATCTCCACCCGACAGACAAAGCGGCAGCAAAACCTCGGCCGGCAACCCAGCGCTGTTGGCGCAAGCCATGGTGCTGAGTACTTGGGCCGTGTGAATTTCTGCACCCACCCCACTGGCCTTCAAAATATGCTGCAAATCGCCCAGCAAACCATCGCTGATGTCAGCTGCTGCATGCGCAAGTCCTCGCAACGCCAAGCCCAGCGCCACTCGAGGGGAGGGCATTTCCATGCGCAGACGCGCAGCGTCAAAAACCGGTTGCGGCACACTCATTTGACCTCGAAAAACTTCCAGCGCCAAGCGCGCATCGCCCAAATGGCCACTCACGTAGACGTCGTCTCCCACTTGCGCACCTCGGCGCAGTAGCGCTTGATCTGCAGGCACTTCGCCCATCACGGTGATGCAAATGTTGAGCGGACCGCGGGTGGTGTCGCCCCCAATCAAATCGCACTGGTAAAGATCTGCCAAGGCCCACAGGCCTTTGGAAAATTCTGCCAACCACTGCGGCTGAACTTCCGGCAAGGCCAAAGACAGCAAGAAGGCCTTGGGCTCGGCACCACATGCAGCCAAGTCACTTAAATTAACGGCCAACGCTTTGTGACCCAAGTGTGCAGGGTTGACGGTCGATAAAAAGTGCCGACCCTCAACCAGCATGTCGCTGGAAATGGCCAATTGCTGCCCCGATTTGACGGCCAGCATCGCGCAGTCATCACCCACCCCCAGCGTGGCATGGCGCGGGGGGCGCTTGAAGAAGGTTTCAATCAGATCAAACTCGCCCATAAACCCAAGCATAACCTCAAGCAGTGCTTCAACAACAGGGGCGCAAAATGCGACAATTCGCTTATGACCACCTACCGCATTGCCCCCTCACTTTTGTCCGCCGATTTTGCCCGCTTGGGCGAAGAGGTGCGCAACGTCATTGCTGCCGGCGCCGACTGGATTCACTTTGATGTCATGGACAACCATTACGTGCCCAACCTCACGTTCGGACCCATGATTTGCCAGGCACTCAAGCCCCATGCCAAAACGGCCGATGGCCAAGACGTGCCCATTGATGTCCATCTCATGGTGCAACCGGTAGACGCCTTGGCCGCCGCTTTTGCCGATGCTGGCGCCGACCTCATCAGCTTTCACCCCGATGCCTCGGCGCATGTGCACCGAAGCGTGCAGGCCATCAAATCCAAGGGCTGCAAGGCGGGCGTGGTGTTCAACCCTGCCCAGTCCCTGGACGTTTTGGAGTGGGTCATTGAGGACATCGATCTGATTTTGATCATGTCGGTCAACCCAGGCTTTGGGGGCCAAAGCTTCATTGACAGCGCATTGCGCAAAGTAGAAATGGCGCGCAAATGGATCGAGGCCTCGGGCAAAGACATTCGCCTTGAGGTGGACGGGGGCATCAAGGTCGACAACATTCGCCGCGTGGCCGATGCCGGCGCCGATACCTTTGTCGCGGGCAGTGCCATCTTTGGCAAACCCGATTACGCGGCAGTCATTCAAGCCATGCGCCAGGAATTGAAGGGTGGCTAAGTTGCTGGGCATGCAGGTGCAAGCTTGCATGATTGACCTGGATGGCACCTTGGTCGACACCATGGGTGACTTTGAAGCGGTGGTGGCCTTGATGCTTCAGGATTTGGGCTTGCCACCCTTAGGGCGCGAGCACCTGGAGGGCATGGTGGGCAAGGGCTCTGAATATCTCATTCAGTGTGTGCTCCAGCGGCAAATGCCTTTGGCGGAACAGGCCTCAAAGCACATTGGCGAAACAGCGCAACCCTCCGAGGCACAGCTGCATCAGGCTTGGGAAATTTACCAAGCCCATTACCAGCGCGTGAACGGGCAGGCCAGCGTTGTTTATCCGGGCGTGCTGCAGGGGCTCCAAGGTTTGGTGGCCAAGGGCTTGCCATTGGCATGTTTGACCAACAAGCCCAAAGATTTGGCGCAAAAGCTGTTGCAACAAAAAGGCTTGGCCGAATTTTTCCCGCTTGTTTTTGGCGGAGACTCCTTTGAACGCAAGAAACCTGACCCCTTGCCCTTGCTCAAAACCTGCGAGGCACTGGGCTTTGCACCGCATCAGGTTGTGATGGTGGGCGACTCCAGCAACGATGCCCAAGCGGCGCGCGCAGCGGGTTGCAAAGTGGTGCTGCTCACCTATGGTTACAACCATGGACTGCCCGTCAGAGGGGTAGAGGCCGATCACCACCTAGACTCTTTGGCAGAAATTCTGCTTTGAACACCCGCCAGAGCTTTGGTACACTGGTAGCCTCATGATCTTGTTTCATTCAATCTTCGCAGTCCAGCTGCCGGCCACTTTGAGCCGGGGAGCCTGGTCTTGGCGTCAGCCAGTTTAAATTTGCCTAGAACCGGCAGCCCCTTGGTTGCCAAAGAATGGTTCATGCCCCGACATGAACACTTGAATGAACTGGCTAGAAATACGGAGCCTCGATCGTGATCACAGAACTTGAATTTAAAAGCTTAGCCCAGCAAGGCTACAACCGCATTCCCCTCATGCTGGAGGCGTTTGCCGATTTAGAAACCCCACTCTCACTGTATTTAAAGCTGGCCCATCACAAAGATGGCGGCAAATACAGCTTTCTGTTGGAGTCGGTGGTGGGTGGCGAGCGGTTTGGCCGCTACAGCTTCATTGGTTTGCCCGCGCGCACCTTTTTGCAGGCGCGTGGCTTTGGCGACGCAGCGTACACCGAAGTGATCACCGATGGCGTGGTGATGGAAACAGTACCGGGCAACCCGCTTGACTTCATTGAGCAGTATCAAAAGCGATTCAAGGTGGCGCTCAGGCCAGGCATGCCACGTTTTTGCGGTGGCTTGGCGGGCTACTTCGGCTACGACGCTGTGCGATACATCGAAAAGAAACTCGAAAAAACATGCCCGCCCGATACCTTGGGCACGCCCGATATCTTGCTCTTGCAATGTGAAGAGTTGGCCGTGATTGACAACTTATCGGGCAAACTTTACTTGATGGTCTATGCCGACCCTGGCGTGCCAGAAGCGTATTCCAAAGCCAAAAAGCGTTTGCGTGAATTGAAAGACCAATTGAAGTATTCGGTCAGCGCACCGGTGCTGAGCTCCACACAAACTTACCCTGCCGAACGCGATTTCAAAAAAGAAGATTATTTGAAGGCGGTGTTAGAAGCCAAGGAACTCATTGCGGCCGGTGACTTCATGCAAGTGCAGGTGGGCCAGCGCATTAAAAAGCGTTACACCGAAAGTCCCTTGTCTTTGTACCGTGCCCTCAGGTCGCTGAACCCCAGCCCCTACATGTACTTCTACAATTTTGGCGACTTCCATGTGGTCGGTGCCAGCCCCGAAATTTTGGTGCGCCAAGAACAAACCGAAGAGGGCGTGAAAGTCACCATTCGCCCCCTGGCAGGCACAAGGCCTCGCGGCGCTACGCCCGAAAAAGACAAAGCGGCTGAGCTTGAGTTGGTCAACGATCCCAAAGAGCGGGCCGAGCACGTGATGCTGATTGATTTGGCGCGCAATGACATTGGCCGAATTGCCAAAATAGGATCGGTGAAAGTGACCGAAGCATTTGCCATCGAGCGCTACAGCCATGTGATGCACATCGTCAGCAATGTCGAAGGCATTTTGAACGAGGGCATGACCAACATGGATGTGCTCAAGGCCACGTTTCCTGCGGGCACACTTACCGGCGCTCCCAAGGTTCATGCCATGGAGTTGATTGACAAATTGGAGCCCACCAAGCGCGGTGTGTATGGCGGTGCTTGTGGTTATTTGAGCTACGCTGGCGACATGGATGTTGCCATTGCCATTCGCACGGGCATCATCAAAGATCAAGTCTTGTATGTGCAAGCTGCAGCGGGCGTGGTGGCCGACTCTGTGCCAGAGTTGGAGTGGAAAGAAACCGAACACAAAGCGCGCGCCTTGTTGCGTGCCAGTGAGTTGGTGGAAGAAGGCTTGGAGTAATCAACATGACAAAAATCAAATTGTTGATGGTCGACAACTACGACTCTTTCACCTACAACATTGTTCAATATTTTGGCGAGCTCGGCGCCGACATTGAAGTCTTTCGAAACGATGAAATCAGCTTGGAAGGCATTGCCGAAAGAAGACCCGATCGCTTGGTGATTTCGCCAGGACCTTGCTCACCCGCAGAGGCTGGCATTTCGGTGGCGGCCATCCAACACTTTGCAGGCAAGCTGCCCATCTTGGGTGTGTGCTTGGGTCATCAAAGCATTGGTGCTGCCTTTGGCGGCAAGATTGTGCGAGCGCAAGAATTGATGCACGGCAAAACCAGTGTCATTCAAACGACGCAGCAAGGGGTGTTTAGAAACCTGCCAGAAAAATTCACAGTCAATCGCTACCACTCGCTGGCCATTGAGCGTGCAAGCTGTCCCGCAGACTTGGAAGTGACAGCTTGGACCGACGATGGTGAAATCATGGGTGTGCGCCACAAAAGCTTGGCCATAGAGGGCGTGCAATTTCACCCAGAGTCGATTCTCACTGAGCATGGGCATGCCATGCTGAAAAATTTCTTGGAAGCTCATTGAAATGAAATCAACTGCGATGAACTCAATTGAAATGAACTCACCTACAGCCTCATCGGTTTGTCAGTCTGACACTGCCTTGCGCGTCGATCTGCGAAGCGATACCGTCACGCGCCCCACTGCGGGCATGCGTCAAGCCATGACCCAAGCCTTGGTGGGCGACGATGTGTTTGGTGATGACCCCAGCGTGAATGAATTGCAAGAAAAAATTGCCAAGATGCTGGGCTTTGAGGCGGCGCTCTTTATGAGCACCGGCACGCAAAGCAATTTGTGCGGTATTTTGTCGCACTGTCAGCGCGGCGACGAATACATCGTGGGTCAAATGGCCCACTGTTATCGTTGGGAAGGTGGCGGCGCTGCCGTGTTTGGCAGTGTTCAGCCGCAACCTCTCACGCAGCAGCCCGATGGCAGCTTGTTGTTGTCAGACATCGAGGCCGCCATCAAACCCGATGATGCGCACTTTGCCATGACCAAGATGGTGGCTTTGGAAAACACGTGGGGTGGTCAAGTTTTGCCGCAAACTTACCTCAATGAGTTCAGTGCGTTTGCCAAACAAAAAGGTTTAGCGCGGCATTTGGATGGTGCCAGGTTGTTCAATGCCGCCGTGGCACAGGCCAGCGCATTGGGCACATCGCCTTACGACGAAGTGAAAAAAATCACGCAGTGTTTTGACAGTGTCTCCGTGTGTTTCAGCAAAGGCTTGGGCGCACCCATGGGCTCTGCTTTGTGCGGTACCAAAGAGTTCATTGCCAAAGCGCATCGCGTTCGCAAAATGGCAGGCGGTGGCTTGCGGCAAGCGGGCTTCATGGCTGCTGCCGCATCGTATGCGCTAGACCACCATGTACTGCGTCTTGCCGAAGATCACCAGCTCATGGCGCATTTGGCGCAGGGTTTGTCCGGTATTCCTGGGCTTCAAATTGAAACACCTCAAACCAATATTTTGTTTGTCAATTTGGTAGACGGTGCCAAAGCCAAAGGCGCTGCCTTGCAAGCGCATTTGAAACAAGAGGGCATCGACACAACGGGCTTGTACCGCCTTCGATTTGTCACGCACCTCGATGTCGACCGCGCGGGCGTAGACCGCGCCATCGGCGTCATCCGTCATTTTTTCAATGCTTGAATATACAGTCAGAGAATCACATGCCCATCACACCACAAGAAGCACTTCAAAGAACCATTGAGCACCGTGAAATTTTTCACGACGAAATGCTCAAGATCATGCGCATGATCATGAATGGCGAGTTGTCGCCCGTCATGACGGCTGCGCTGATTACAGGCCTGCGAGTCAAAAAAGAAACCATTGGCGAAATTACCGCTGCAGCCCAAGTGATGCGTGAGTTTTCTACCAAGGTCCATGTGCCAGACGCGCGTCATTTGGTTGACATTGTGGGCACTGGCGGCGATGGCTCGCACACTTTCAATATTTCAACCTGCGCCATGTTTGTGGCTGCAGCCGCTGGCGCCAAAACAGCCAAACACGGTGGCCGCAGTGTGAGCAGTAAATCGGGCAGCGCCGATGTGCTGGAAAGTTTGGGTGCCAATATCAATTTGTCGCCCGACAAAATTGCGCAGTGTGTGCAAGAGGTGGGCATAGGGTTTATGTTTGCACCCAACCACCACCCGGCCATGAAGAATGTGGCACCTGTGCGAAAAGAGCTGGGTGTCCGAACCATTTTCAATATTCTGGGACCCCTGACCAATCCTGCAGGCGCCCCCAACATACTAATGGGCGTGTTCCACTCCGATTTGGTGGGCATTCAAATTCGAGCTTTGCAACGCTTAGGCGCAGAGCACGCGCTGGTGGTTTATGGCCGCGATGGCATGGACGAAGTCAGTTTGGGCGCATCCACTTTGGTGGGCGAGTTGAAAGATGGTCAAATTACCGAATATGAAATTCACCCCGAAGACTTTGGCATGCCGATGGTGAGCAATCGGGCTTTTCGTGTCGACACGCCTGAAGAGTCGCAAGCCGTTTTGCGCAGCGTCTTGAACAACGAAGCTGGCGCTGCGCGCGACATCGTGATTTTGAATTCAGGCGCTGCTTTGTATGCAGCCAATGTTGCAGCCTCCATCAAAGATGGCATTGCTTTGGCACGTGAAGCCATTGCATCTGGTGCTGCTCGGAAAAAGTTGGAACAGTTTGTGGCATTCACCCAAAAATCAGGCAACGCAACATGAGCGATATTTTGAAAAAAATTGTGGCGGTCAAGCATGAAGAAATTGCGCTGGCTGCCAAAAAGAAATCTCTCGAGGTGGTTCGCGCTGATGCGGAAAGCCGCGTTTTAACGCGAGATTTTGTGGGCGCCATTCAGAAAAAAATAGCCGCTCAAGAAGCAGCCGTGATTGCAGAGATCAAAAAAGCCAGTCCTTCCAAAGGGGTGTTGCGTGCAGACTTTATGCCGGCAGACATTGCACAAAGTTATGCAGAGCATGGCGCGGCCTGCTTGTCTGTGCTCACCGATGTGCAGTTTTTTCAAGGCAGCTCCGACTATTTGAAACAAGCCAGAGCCAGCTGCGACTTGCCTGTGCTTCGGAAAGACTTCATGGTCGATCCCTATCAAATTTACGAGTCGCGCGCCATGGGCGCCGACTGCATCTTGCTCATTGCCGCTTGTTTGGACGATGCCCAAATGAAAGATTTGGAAGCCATTGCGCGCAGTTTGGACATGGCGGTCTTGGTCGAAGTGCATGATGCAGAAGAATTGAGCCGCGCTTTGAAACTCAAGACCCCACTGGTGGGCATCAACAACCGCAACCTTCGCAGCTTTGAGGTCAGCCTAGACACCACGCTCTCCATGTTGAAGGATGTGCCCGCCGATCGCATTCTGGTGACGGAAAGCGGCATTTTGTCGCCAGCCGATGTGCAAAAAATGCGTGAAGCCCATGTTCATGCTTTCTTGGTGGGTGAGGCTTTCATGCGCGCAGCCGATCCAGGTCTGGCCCTGGCCGACTTGTTTCACTGAAAGCCAACAGCCAATATGCGGCTGAGCCAATCCGACTTGTTCAATGACGCCGGCGCCGATCTGAAGGTGGTTCAGCCTTCAAATCAGGTGCAAATTGCCGATTGGCCGCCGAAGCTGGAAGCCCTCACGCAAGGCTGGCAACAACTGTTGGGCCACTTTTGGCATAGCCCCACAGGTGTGTTGCTTGACCAGAAAATGCGGGCTGGCTTGTCCGCTGGCCAAGTTTTTTTCCCACAAGCCGTTTACAAGGCCTTCGCCCTCACACCATTTGAAAATGTGAAGGTGGTGGTCTTGGGTCAAGACCCCTATCATGGCCCTGACCAAGCGGAAGGCTTGGCGTTCTCTGTCGGGCCTGGCCAGAAAATTCCCCCCAGTTTGCGCAATATCTTCAAAGAAATTCAGCGAGACTTGGGTGTCGCCATGCCCACCGGCCCCCAGGCAGGCAGTTTGGTGCGATGGTCGGAGCAGGGCGTTTTGCTCCTCAATACGGCGCTCACGGTTGAACAGTCATTGCCTGCCAGCCATAGCAAGTGGGGTTGGGAAGTACTTACTGACAACATTATTCAAGCCATTGCAGCCCATCCTGAACCTAAAGCATTTTTGTTGTGGGGCGCGCACGCCCAAAGCAAGGCAAGCCTCATTGATGCATTGAGCAGCGACGGTCGGCATTTGGTTTTAAAGGCCAATCACCCCTCGCCTTTATCGGCTTTACGGCCACCATTGCCGTTCATGGGTTGCGGTCATTTTGGCCAAGTGAACCGATGGCTTGAGGGCCAAAAGAAAAAACCAATCCGGTGGTAATTTCCTGTTTCGGCCTTGCGGGGGCCTTGAAAAAAGTGGCATAATCCCAGATTCGCTGAGGAGGGGTGCCCGAGTGGCTAAAGGGGGCAGACTGTAAATCTGTTGGCTTACGCCTACACTGGTTCGAATCCAGTCTCCTCCACCAGCAAAACTTAACTTGTTAAGAACAAAGAGCGTTTGGAATCAGATGAACGCATCTGGGGTTTGTCAGCCTTTGGCTTGTTCCCTAGATGATGTACCTGACTCTGCTGCAGTCAATGCGGGAGTAGTTCAATGGTAGAACCCTAGCCTTCCAAGCTAATGACGCGGGTTCGATTCCCGTCTCCCGCTCCAGTTTTTAGCAAGAAGGTGCAGTTTTAGTGCGGACAAAGTGCCTTGTTGTGCTGAGTCAAGATCGCCCTTGTGGCTCAGTGGTAGAGCACCCCCTTGGTAAGGGGGAGATCGCGGGTCCGATTCCCGCCAAGGGCACCAGTTTTTTAGTCAGAGTTTTAATGTTTTTTTCGGAGTCGAGAAATGGCAAAAGAGAAATTTGAGCGGACAAAACCGCACGTGAACGTTGGCACCATTGGTCACGTTGACCACGGCAAAACAACATTGACAGCTGCTATCACCACCGTGTTGGCAGCCAAGTTTGGCG
>Ga0214921_10008701_pt1 | contig 13057 bp, 13 predicted proteins | sample LL1505_MetaG_FD_177992 | JGI IMG/M metagenome (GOLD analysis project Ga0214921, IMG submission 177992) | Freshwater microbial communities from Lake Lanier, Atlanta, Georgia, United States - LL-1505 | ecosystem: Environmental > Aquatic > Freshwater > Lake | place: USA: Georgia | collected... | reverse complement strand
TGATGGGAATAAAAGTAGATATTAAAAATAAGAAAAATAATTCTGGAGATATTAAATTTTCTTACAAAAATCTTGATCAATTAAATAAAATTATTAGTGTTCTTAAAGGCTATTTTAGATAGGTTTTTAGTTAAAAAATAATAAAATTGGGTATCTTGATTTAAATCATTTCTCTTAAATTCAGTTTCAATAATATTCAAATTACTAAGAAATTTTTCAAGATTATTAGTATTCCAAATTTTTAAGATATTTTTTATTCTATCTTTATCTTTCCAAAAAATAGGAGGCTTATGTTTTTCGATTCTTTCATCAATTGAAAGATTTTTATTATTTTTTTGTATATCAAGAATTTTAATTATAAACGACCTTAGAATAATAATGATTTCTATAAAATTTTTTTCATAATTAGACATATTAGATAGGAACTCATTAATATTTTTTTCATTTTTAGATAATAAAATATCAATAATTTCGTCATTTTTTTTTAGATCTGCGTCAGTACAAATTTCGTCAATGATCTGATCTGTTATTTTTCCTGAACTTTTATATAGATTTAACTTTTCTATTGCTTCTTTAATCTTCGATCTTTTCAAGGATGATGAGTTAATAATAGTTTCACTTTGTGAATCCGATAATTCAATATTATTTATCTGGAGTTGCTGTGTAAGAAATTTTTTTATATCAAATTTAGTCTCCTGGTAACAAGGAATGCAAATAGATAATTTATCATATTCTCCAAATTGTCTTAGTTTAGAATTTTTTAGAAGTATTTCAGAGTTCAGAATAATAATGTTATCATTAATATTATTTTTAATTTTATTAACAATTTCTAATATTTTGTCAGAACAGTTTTTAATTATCGAGATATTTTTGTTATCATCAAATAACGATCCATTAAGATAATAACTAATAATATTTTCTGGATTCTTAACTAAATCTTCTTCAAAAAAAGATTTTGAGATTTTTTCTTCTTCTGTGAACTTAGATGTAATTTGTTGATTTAAGTCATTAATTAAATCTTGATTTTCTCCGTACAAAAGAATTATTTTTTCTTTAAAAAAATCTTTTTTTTTTTGGCTTATCTCTTGTGATTTTAAGAGCATTTAAACTAATTTAATGAGACTCTAGATTTGAATAAGATATTTTGAATTATAGAATCTAACAATACTCTTTTTTCATTATTTTTTACTAGAATATTATTTGATAGATTGTCTGTTACAGAAACCCTTTTATCTTTAGTTATGGCATCTTGATATATTACAACGCCATTTTTATCTTGAAATTGATAGCTTACAGTTAACTTGATAATTTCTTCAGTAGAGATTCCTCTAGAATCAACAAGAGAGCTTTCTACTGCGTCATAAATTTGAGCTTTAAATATATAAGCGCTTAAATTCTTTTCATCTTTTTTAAAATTTAATTTTTGTTCTAGATTAAAAGCTAAGTCTTTATCACCGATAATTTCTGATTTAGAAATAATTACTTGTTTAGAATTTCCAGTATATATAGGCGAAAAACCACAATGAGTTATAGTAAATGATATTATAATAGTTAGAAGAAATTTATTTATCATTAGTAACAATATTAAGTAGTTTGTTCTTTATAAAAATTTTTTTTATTATATTTTTTTCTTCTAATATAACTTTAATATTTTTAATTGCTAAAGATTTACTAAAAATATTTTCTTCACTTTCATTGTTAATAGCGTTGATAATTGCCCTTTTTTTACCGTTTATTTGGATTACAACATCAAAGTGATCTTTTTTTATAAGGGTATTTTCAATTTTAGGCCACATTTGTGAACTTAGATTATTTTGTTTTGTAATTTTTTCCCAGCATTCATTAGCGATGTAAGGAATAAAAGCAGATATAATAATTAAATATTTTTTATAAGCATTAATAATATCTTCTTCGTTTAAGTTTTTTTTATCAATTTCTTCATTAAGATTATTTAGAAAAACATAAAGTTTAGCAACAGCTACATTAATATGAAATTTTTCTATACATTCTGTAATTTCTTTTATTAGGATGTTTGTTTTAATTAAAAAATTATTATCTATTTCTTGCTTTTCTTTTTTATAAACTTTTATTTTTTCATAAACACGCCAGATTTTTTGTATATATTTAAATGCACCTTGGATTCCACTATCACTCCATTGGATGTCTCGATCTGGAGGACTGTCTGATAAGATAAACCATCTTACAGCATCAGCGCCATAAATTTTGATAATATCATCAGGATCGACAATATTTTTCTTAGACTTAGACATGGCCTGACTATCTCCTTTTCGAACTTTTTCTTTATTATCTAAAAAATAAGATCCATCTTTTTCAATAACTTCTTTTGGAAAGACCCATTTCCCTTTTTCTGTTTTAAAAGTTGGATGACATACCATTCCTTGAGTAAAAAGATTTTCAAAAGGCTCAGAAACTTTTAATTCAAATTCATCTTGAAGTGCTAAAGTAAAAAATCTTGAATATAAAAGATGAAGTATAGCATGTTCAACGCCGCCAATATATTGATCTACTGGCATCCAGTAATTAGCTTCATCTATATTAAAAGGTCTTCCATTTTCTTTTGGGGAGCAGAAGCGAAGAAAATACCAAGAAGAATCTACAAATGTATCAAGCGTATCAGTTTCACGAATAGCTCTCATGCCGGTTTCTGGACATTTTGTATATTTCCATGTGGGGTGGTTTTCTAATGGATTTCCTGGTTTGCTAAAGTCTATATCTTTTGGAAGTTCTATAGGTAAATCTTTTTCTGGAACTAAAATAACCTTTCCATCTTCTCTATACATAATTGGGATTGGGCATCCCCAATATCTTTGTCTAGATATTCCCCAGTCCTTAAGACGATAAATTGTTTTAGAATTTCCCAGCTTTTTGTTTTCTATTCTTTGAATAATAATTTTTTTTGCATCTTCGATTGTTAAATCATTAATAAAATCTGAATTAATAATATAACCGTCGTCAGTGTATGCTTGATTATTAATTATGATAGATTCAGACTTATTAGGACTTACAACGGGAATTATTTCTAGATTGTATTTTTTAGCAAATTCCAAATCTCTTTGATCATGTGCTGGACAACCAAATATAGCTCCAGTTCCATAATCCATTAATATAAAATTCGCTACGTAAATCGGGATTTTTTTATTTAAAAAAGGATGTGATACAAAAAACGGCGTTTTAAAACCTAATTTTTCATTTTTAGATAGCGTTGATTCTGTCCCGATATTTTTTAAAGCAAGTTCTTTAAAATCTTGAAAATTTTTTTCATTTTTGAAAGATTCGGTAAAAGGATGATCCGGGGCAATAGCAATAAATGAAGCTCCGAATATTGTATCTGGTCGTGTTGTAAAAATTTTAATTTTAGTATTTTTAAAATCAGAAATAAAATCTATTTCACAACCTACAGATTTTCCAATCCAGTTTTTTTGCATTAACCTTACTTTTTCTGGCCAGCCTTTTAAATCATCAAGGGATTTTAATAATTGATCAGAATATTTTGTGATATTTAAGAACCATTGATTTAATTCTTTTTTTTCGACGATTGCTCCAGATCTCCAACCTTTACCATCGATCACTTGTTCATTTGCAAGAACTGTATTGTCAACAGGATCCCAATTTACATAACTCTTTTTTTTATAAGCAATTCCTTTTTTAAAAAGTAAAGAAAATAAGATCTGCTGATGCTTGTAGTAAGATTCATCACATGTAGAAATTTCTTTATCCCAATCAATGGATAATCCTAAACGTTTTAATTGCATTTTCATTGCAGAGATATTTTTTAATGTCCAATCTTCAGGATGTAGATTATTTTGTATCGCTGCATTCTCCGCTGGTAGACCAAAAGCATCCCATCCCATTGGATGCAAAACATTATGCCCTGTTAACCTTTTAAAATTGGCAATAACATCCCCCAAAGTATAGTTTCTAACGTGCCCCATGTGTATGTTGCCGGAAGGATACGGAAACATTTCAAGACAATAAAATTTTTTATTATTATTATTTTTAGTTTTAAAAATTTTATTTTGATCAAAAAAAGATTGCCATTTTTTTTCAATAGAAGCAAAGTTATAAGTTTCCATTAAAAAATATTTGGTTATTTTTAATTAATTCTTTATTTTCTTTTCTTCTTCTATTTTTAAAAGTCTGGCCGTTGTAATGATTTTTTCTTTAATTTCAGCAGCAAAATTTTCTGATATTTTTTGAATTTTACAATTTCCATCCAATCCGCAAGTTTTTTTATGACCTAAAATATTAATAGAATCGGTTCTGAGATCACTGCTTTTAAAATGAATAGAAATCTTAATTTGTTCTTTTGAATTTAAATCTTCCGAATACCAATCAGTTATTATAATTCCTCCAGAATAATCGGCATTAACTAAAGGCAAAAAATCAATTGTTTTTAAAGTTGCTCTCCATAAAACATTGGATGTGGCAAAATCGAAGGTATTGGACGATCCCTTTGTATTTAAATTACCAAAGATGCCACCTCCTTTTTCAACATTTCTAGCTGCCTTCTCTCTGATATTTGGCTCAATAACTATGGTCTCTCCTGTAACTTCGTCTTTCTTTGCGCAATTTGTCAATAAAATCGACATTATTGCCACAACCAAAAAAAGATTACTAAAAATATTATATTTATTTAAATTTAACATTTTTATTAAAATTAATGTTGCAAAATTACAACATTACATTCATTTTTATACTTAAAATTGAGATTTATATTCAAATTAAACACTAACACAATTAGTTATTTCATATTCAGTATTAATAATACTGAAATATTAACAATAACAAAAGGAAAGTAAATGAAAAACAAACTATTAACATCAACTGCAATTGCAGGTTCTTTGATGATGATCAGTTATGGTTCAGCTATTGCTCAAACTAAAGTAGGTGGTAACGTAAACCTATCTTACAAAGCAATTGGTTCAAGCGGAACTACAACTGCTAACAATTCATCAAGATTTATGGGAAAAGAAATCCAGATTGATATATCAAATTCAGGAAAACTGAATAATGGTTTATCATATGCTGCTGGTTTCTCCATAGAGCATGATGGTGCACAATTATCGTCTCAAAGTAGCACAAGCGCTACTGACGTATTAGGAGCGTTCAGTGAAAATGTTTACATTGATTTTATCAGTGGAAATACAACTATATCTTTTGGTGCTGACCATGGTCTGAACCCAGATAACGAGCCAGCTAACTTAGTTGGAGTTGTTGATGCTGATGATTTAATCAGTGGCGTTAACGCAGCTACACCTTCATACTCCGCTAAAGCAGGTAGTTCATATGAATCATTTGGTATCTTCGCGTCACAAAAAACTGACATTGGTACTTTTATAATTCGTTATGTTCCAGATGCTTCTACAGGATTAGCATCACCTGACGACGGAGCTGTTGGCGATAGAGCTCATCTATATGACAAAGCTGAATCTAAATACGAAATTGGATTTAGAGGAGATCTAGGTGTTAAAGGTCTAGATGTTCAAGCTTTCTATAACAACCAAGAGAGCGGAAATAGCACAATATCAGATGCAACAGGAACTACTTTAGGTATTAAATACCTAACAGGTCCTTTTGGAATCGCAGCTTCTCAAAAGAAAACAGAATCTGCAGCCGCAACACCAGTTAACATTAAATCAACAGCATATGGTGTTTCATATGCAGTTAATAATGATGTAACTGTTGGTCTAACTTATGCAACAACATCTAATGATACTTCTACAGCTACTTCTGCTGTAAATGAGAAGATCAAACAGATATCTGTTGGATACAATTTAGGACCAGTATTTACAGGTGTTTCATACGGTAAAGTTGAAAACGTTGCTAACGTAGCAGACAAAGATGGTAGTGCTGCGTTCTTATTTATGGGAACAAAGTTCTAATAATATAAGTAATATTTTTAAACTGTTAAAAAGCCCGTCTATTGAAAAAATAGACGGGCTTTTTTATTTTAAGATCATTTACAAAGGACATAAACCCAATCCCCTTGCTTTGAGTTATAAAAATTTTTTTTATATTTAATGAATTTATTCCACCAAGCGCAAATAAATTGCACTTCCATTCTTTAGATATTAAATTAAATTTGTTAATTTTGAGTATTTGAGTTTGTCTATATTTAACATTTTCAAAGATTGGTGATAAGAAAATATCTTCACAGTTTTGTCTTTTTTTAAAAAAATATTCAATTTGATTATGTGCCGAACCTATAATTTTAAAATTATTTTTTAAATTAGAATTATTATTTAAAATAGGAATTTTATTGCTACCGGATAAGAAAACTCCGTTTAAATTAAATTTATTAGCTGTTCTGATATTATCCTTAATATAAACCTTTATTTTATTTTCTTTGCAAAACTTTATAATTTTTAATAGTTCTTTATTACTATTTAAAGTTAAGCTTTCATCATAAATTATAGATATATTTTTGAATTTAATAAGATTTTGTTTATTCTGTTCTGTTAATTTATTAGTAAAAAAATAGAAATTATCTGAATAAAATGTATTAAAGTTCATATGGATACAATAAAAAACTATAATAAAATTTTAGCTAATATAAATAACATATCAAAAGATGCTATTTTAATATTAGTTTCTAAAACTTTTTTAATCTCACATATTAAACCCATTATTGATATTGGTCATGTTCATTTTGGAGAAAATCGAGTTCAAGAAAGTATTACTAAATGGTCGAATTTATTAAAAATTAATAAGCAACTAAAATTACATTTAATTGGTAAGCTACAAACTAATAAAGTTAGTGAGGCTATTAATCATTTTTCATTTATTCACACTTTAGATAGCGAAAAATTAGCATTAAAAATATCTAAGGAGGAAAATAATTTTAATAAAAGATTAGATTATTTTATCCAAATAAATATTGGGAATGAAAAACAAAAATCTGGTATTTCAATTGAAGATTCTTCTAAATTTATTAAATTTTGTCAACGTGAGCTTAAAATTAATGTAATTGGTCTTATGTGTTTGCCACCTATGGGAGAGGTACCTAAAAAATATTTCTTAAATTTAAAAAATATCGCTGATAATAATCAATTATATAATTTGAGTATGGGTATGAGTAATGATTACGTAGAAGCTTTAGAATGTGGTGCTAATTATTTAAGAATAGGTTCTGCAATTTTAGGAGATAGAAAAAATAATTAAATTATTTTTATTTTTTGATTTTTTTTGATCATTTTAATTAATTTTATTAAATCATTTTGTTTTAAACCCACGCACCCCTGAGTAGGTTTATAATTTTTTTTTGCCAAATGAATAAATATTGCGCTACCTTTGTTTTTTGATACAGGGTTCATATTATAGTCTAAGACAATAATTAAATTATAAATGTCGTCTTTACGATAAAGTTTTTCGTGGCCAAACTTACTTGGCAGTCTTATTAGTTTATTATAAAATTTGCTCTTAGGATCATCACACCACCCCATATCTTTAGTAATTTTAATCTTTTTAACTTTAGTAACGATATTTTTAACTTTATCTTTTCTATAATAAATTTTTTTTAATCTAAAAATTCCCTTAGGAGTAATACCGTCGCCTTCTTTTTTTTTATTCTTAATGCCATTTATCCCTAACGAACAACGAAATTTGGAGTTTTTATAAATTAAATACCCTGGGTTCTTTACAATAATCATTCCAAATATATTATATATTTATGAAGAATATTCACCTTTATATTTATGGATCAAAAGTTTTCCTAAATATAATAGACGAATTAAATATTGGCTATAGTGTTTCTGTCGAAGAAAAAATAAATTTCAGTAAAAAAAATTACCCAGAATTTATTGTTAGGATTGTGTTTCCTGAAAAATTAAAATTAAATGAGGTCAAAAAATTCTTTTTTGAAAATATACCAACTATATTTTTTTTAGAAGATAAAAATTATTTATTAAAAAATAAGTTTACTTTATTAAATTTTCATCAAAACTTATCTCTACCAGTAGACATTATTTCTTTTAAAGAGATATTAAACATCTTAATTACTAAATATAGTTTTTTTAAGAATTCCAGAATTATTATTAACAATTATGAAATAGATTCCAATCAAAGAATTATTTCGAAAGAAGGAAAGAAAGCTAAGCTAACAGAAAAGGAGTTGGAATTAATATTGTTTCTTAATAATTACACAGGCTTAGAAAAATCAACTTTATTAAGAAAAATTTGGAATCATAACTCAGATTTAGAGACTCATGCTTTTGAAACGCACTTACATAGATTAAGAAAGAAAATGGAAAAATTTTTTAAAGATAAGAAATTTATTATTGAAAAAAACTCTTTATATTTTTTATCAAAATAATAAATTGGATTACCCTAATCTTGCTCCAATTTTCTGAATTATTTGTGAAGCTAAAATCGATCCAGTGTTTAGGCACTTTTTGATATCAGATTTATCCATATATTCTTTTAAAAATCCTGCAGCAAACAAATCTCCAGCACCAGTAAGATCTAAAACTTTATTAACTCTGATGCCTTGGCATTCTGTTATTTCATGATTATTTATTGCTAAACTTCCTTTTTCACTTCTTGTAATAATTATTAATTTATCCAATTTTTTTAATTGGTTCATAGAATCTAATAAATTTTTCTTACTTGTCAGTTCATTTATTTCGTTTTCATTGCCTATCAATATATCGAGATCATTTATGAGTAGATTGTAAAAATCCTGTTTGTGTCTAGTTACACAAAAAATGTCAGATAAACTCATAGCAATTTTAATTTTATTGACCTTTGCTATATTGATTACATGTTTAAACATTTTTTCACTTATTCCTTTATCCCAAAGATATCCTTCTAAAAAAATTAACGCATGATTTGCAATGTTATGGGTATTTAAATCAACATCTGAAAGATGTGAGGATATTCCAAGATAAGTACACATAGTTCTTTCAGAGTCGGGGGTAATTAAGATAATGGAAGCTCCCGTTGGTAAAACTTCATTTTTTTCAATATAAGGGAAATTTACATTTATATCTTCAAGGCTTTTTTTGTACATTGTTCCAAAATTATCTGAATTAATTTTTCCAATAAAAGAAGGGTTTCCTTTTAGATAAGCAATTCCAGACATAGTGTTAGCAACAGAACCTCCTGCTACAATTCTTTCAATTTTAATATTTTTTTTGAGTTCTTCAAATTCAGATTTATTAATTAGTTTCATAGAGCCTTTAATAAGATTTTTTTTTATTAAAAACTCATCTTCTACTTTTGCAAGCACATCAACAATTGCGTTACCTATGCCTAATATTTTTTTATTCATTTTTTCCTTTGTACAGGCAAATTTTATTAATTACACATTTATTGCACAAAGGGTTTCTAGACTTGCACGTGTATCTGCCATGCAATAGTATCAGATGATGAGCTTTTTTAATGTGTTTTTTAGGTAGTATTTTTAAAAGTTGATTTTCGACTTGTTCAGGATTTTTACCATTAGAAAGACCAGTTCTATTACCAACCCTAAAAACATGAGTGTCTACAGCAATGGTTGATTTATTAAATGCAGCATTTAAAACAACATTAGCTGTTTTTCTTCCAACACCAGGAAGAAGAATTAGTTCTTCAAATTTATTTGGAACTCTACTTTGGTGTTTTTCTAATAGAATTTTAGATAGGTAATATAAATTTTTAGCCTTATTATTAAATAACCCTATACTTTTAATAAGACTTCTTATTTTGTTTATTCCAAGATTTACAAAATGCTTAGGAGTATAATATTTTTTATATATACTTCTGGTAACATTATTTACATTAACATCAGTGCATTGCGCCGAAAGAACAACAGAAGTTAATAAAGTAAATTGATTTCTATATTTTAAAGATGTTTTCGGATTTTTGATTGATTTTTTTAATAATTTAATAAGCTCAGAAGCTTTATTTCTATTTAGAAGCATTAAGAATTATATAAAATTCCTATAAAGATTATTTTAAACCAAGCATATCCTGCATATTAAATAAGCCTTTATTTTTTTTACTTATCCATATAGCGGCATCCAATGCTCCTTCAGCAAAGAGTTCTCTTGAAAAAGCTGTATGTTTTAATTCTATATTTTCTATTTTGTTATTAAAAATTACTGAATGCTTACCAATAGTATTTCCTTTTCTTGTAATAAAGAAATTAATTTTATTATTTAGTAGATTACCTTTTTTATTTAAAAAGATTTTTCCTTTCATAGATTCTAAACTTTTATTTCTACCATTTGATACAGCTTTTGCTAACATTAATGCTGTGCCTGATGGGTAATCAACTTTTCTTTTGTGATGGTCATCGTTAATTCCAATTTTGTAATTGTTAGGAATTTTGTTTGATAAAATATTAACAATGTATTCTAGAAGGTTAATACCTAGACTCATGTTGCCAGATTTAAATATGGCGATTTTTTTTGAATAGTTTTTAATCAAATTATTCTGTTTTTTTGTAAAACCTGTCGTACCAATTACAATTTTTTTTTTTAATCTATTTGCAATTTTAATAATTTGCATAGTTCCCTTGGGTCTTGAAAAATCAATAATTACATCGGTTTTTTTAATAATTTTAATATTTTCTACGGATGGTTTGTCTTTTTCATCAATTATGTTGTTTAGTTTGAATTTTTTATTGTTACGAATTTTTTTAGCTATAATTCTCCCCATTCTTCCAAGTCCACCAACAATAGTCACTTTAATAATTTTTTTCATTTATTTTATGACAATATTATCAGGTTTCAGATTAGATTTATATCTTTCGTAAATTTCTTTGTATGCCTTTTCCATATTGTAAGTAAAAATTTCTGTATTAAATAAAGATGAAGACTTTAGATTATTATACAATTTATTTTTAATATCGATAATATTTTTTTCTTTAATAGCAAACTGTATTGCTAATCTTTCATATTCATCTAATGATTTTGTTATAAGATTAGATAGTCCAACAGAATTTAATAGGCTAGCCGCGACTCTGCCTTGAAAGTTCTTCCCAATACAAGTTAATATGGGTAAACCACTCCACAAAGCATCACTGGCTGTGGTATGAGCGTTATAAGGAAGAGTATCAAGGAATAAATCAGCCAATTTGTGTCTTGCTAAATGTTCTTCATTTTTAATTCTATCTGCAAAAATAATTCTATCCTCTAAAACTCCAAGATTTTTTGCTTCTTTGAGAATGTTTTTTTTATTTAAAGAATTTTCTTCGAGTAACCATAAAATACTATTGTTTGATTTTTTTAAAATATTCATCCATACATTAAATATTACAGGATTGATTTTGTAGCTATTATTGAAGCAGCAAAAGATAAAACAATTGTTTGGAAGATTAAAATCTTTACGCTTAAATTTTTTACCGGATATTTCTTTTGTATTATCGTTTACTTGGTATGAGTGTGGTAGGTAAATAATTTTTTCAGAAAAATAATTTTGATTTTTTTTAGGTATTACTATTTTATCAGCAACAATATAATCCATAAATGAAGCACCAATAGTTCCCGGATAACCAAGATAACTAACTTGTATAGGCGCCACTCTTTTGGCAAAGATACCCAAACGATGATCTTTGGTGAAGCCTTTTAGATCTACAGCTATATCTATCTGATTTTCTCTGGATAGTTCAATAATTTTTAAATCATTTTCTTCTTCAACATTGAAAAATTTATCAAAACTTTTCACAAGCCTTTTTCTATGCCGATCATCTATGTTAGGACCAAATGAAAATGCAAATGTTTCAAAGTTTTCTTTATTGTGAAGTTCGAAGAATCTCGACATTAAATGAGCAGTCGCATGATTATGAAAATCTGCCGAATAATAGCCAATTCTAATTTTTTTTTGGTTATTATTATTTTCTTTAAAATCTTCTAAATTATTAAAAAATTTATTTATAATATATTTTTGAGATATTTCTTTTTGCATAAGATTAGATGATATAAAATTTAAAGAAATAAAAGGTTCAAATATAACATCACTATTCTTTAAATTTTTTTTAAATTTTGTAATTGATTGATTATAATCTGACCAATCATTGATAGATAATTTTAAAAAATCTATAGAACCATCGTCTAATTTGTTATTTAGTTTTATTGCTAATTCTAATTTTTCTAAAGCAAGTTCAAATTTTTTTTGTTCTAATAAAATCTTTCCAATATTATTAATGGCCTCCGAATAATTTTTCTTCAGCAGAATTGCTTGATTAAAATTTTTTTCTGCTTCTATAAAGTTTTTCTTTTCAGAATATAATATACCAATCCCATTGTATGGTTCAGCATAATCAGGTTTAATTTTTATTGCTTTATTAAAATTTTCTATAGCTTCTGAATATTTTTTAATATTTCTAAAAATTATTGCTAAATTATTGTAACATTCAGCATAATCAGGTTTAATTTTTATTGCTTTATTAAAATTTTCTATAGCTTCTGAATATTTTCCTAATTCTTTATTTACAACCCCAAGATTATTGTATGGTGCATAATGACTTGGGTTAATAAGAATTGTTTTTTTTATTATATTAAGAGCATTTGAAAAATTTTTTAATTGTATATTTAAACTTCCAAGAAGATGATTTGCTATAAAATTATCTGGTTCTGAAATTAAAATTTCTTCATATTTTTTCTTTGCTAGCAAAAGTTTTCCGCTAGCATGAAGATTAATTGTATCTTGTAAGTTACTGCTCATTCAATTTTTAGTTCTATATTGAATGTTATAAATATTAAATTTAAAAATTACTTAATATTATCCCAAAATTTCTTAGCTTTATTTATAAAACTTTTTATTTCTGAATTATTGTCTAAATGTTCTAAAGATTTAAATTTTTCGAGCAAGTCTTTTTGCTCTTTTGATAAAGTCTCAGGAATTATTACATTTGTTTCTAGATATAAATCTCCATAATCATCTGTTCTTATAATAGGCATGCCTTTGCCTTTAAGTCTAAATTGTTTTCCGGATTGTGTTCCTGCAGGAATTTTAACTTTTGATTTTCCACCATCAATGGTTGGAACATCTATTTCAGTGCCAAGAGCTGCATCAGTCATTGATATAGGTAATTTGTAGTATAGATTTTCTTCAG
>Ga0214921_10008700_pt1 | contig 13060 bp, 11 predicted proteins | sample LL1505_MetaG_FD_177992 | JGI IMG/M metagenome (GOLD analysis project Ga0214921, IMG submission 177992) | Freshwater microbial communities from Lake Lanier, Atlanta, Georgia, United States - LL-1505 | ecosystem: Environmental > Aquatic > Freshwater > Lake | place: USA: Georgia | collected... | reverse complement strand
AAATATTATACGGAAAACCAAGCAACATATTGAATTAAATATCCTATTGAATAATAATGATGAATTAAATATAAAAATATAATTTAATATGGGATTTCATCTAATTTTATAAATTTAAATTTATCATCTAAATATATATTTAATATTTTCTTATTTGGTAATTCATAATTTTCAAATTCTTCATCAGATAAATTTAATAGATATTTCATTAATACACGAATAGTATGTTTATGTGATATAATTAACGGATATTTATTCTGTGTTAATGTATATAAAATATCATTTTCATAGTATGGGATTAATCTAGTTAATACATTCTCTTTTGATTCACCATTTTTAATTGATTCAAAATAACAATTCTTATAGCTAGAATATTCATTTATAAATTTATGATCTTTAATTATTGGTGGTTTCATATTAAAATTACTACGCATCATTTTTGTAAATTTATCCCCATACAAATCTCTAATATATTCACGTGGTACACCTTCTAATGTACCATAATGTTTTTCATTTAATCTCCACGATGTATGTAATGAATAATCCTTATTATATGTATTTTTTATAATATTTCCTGTTTCTATTGATCTATCTAATACTGATGTAAAAAAAATATTCGGATATAAATTATTTTCTATTAATGAATTACTAATATCATAAGCCTCTATTATACCTTTTTTACTCAATGGAATATTAGTCCATCCTGTAAATTTACTATCATGATTCCAGATAGATTCACCATGTCTTACTACTAAAATCCTATATCTATTTAACATATAAAATTTTATATAAATATATATTTATATAAAATAAAATAAAATAAAATAAATTATATCCAATTTGTTTTAATATTTAATAATTCTTCTAGTTTTAATATATCTTCTTTATATATTGTCATTAATCTATTATATGTATCTATATTAATCTTATCTGTGTTCTTTGTTTCATGAATAGATTCATATTTTATATTGTCAATTTTTTTAATATTTAAAAATTCAAAAACTTTATTATATTCTGTTTTCATATCTTTTAATATTTCTTCTTGTAATAATATTAATATATTATGTCTAGGAAACCATTTAAATAATTTTAATAATTGTTTATGATAAAATCCCCTACGAATAAAATGTCTGTTAGCAGGTGCAAATGTAATATTCTGTGTATATCTATATTTTATTTCGTCTTCTATTTCTTCTTCAAATGTTTTTGCTCCCCATTTTTCTTTTATCATCTTATAATGTGAAAAAGCTCTATTTGCTGGATTTCTTAATATAATTATTATTTTTATGTATGGGTTTATTTGTTGTATTAATGGAAATGTATGTGATAAATACATTAATGATGGTGTTTTTTCACCAACTACTTTTTTAGAGTAATCAAATAAAGTTTTATAATATTCTACACCCGCTACCCAATTTATACTAAAAAAATGTGTTTCTGATTTTGTTGGATCCTTATCATTATTTATATATATGTCTGGATGTTTTGATATATTATAGGCTAGTGCTGTAGTTCCCCCTTTTTGAGTCCCCATTATAATAAATTCAATGATCCTATATTGCGGGAATACATATATATAATTATCTATTCTTCTAATAATTATAAATTTCTTGTATGTAGTATATTTATTAAAAATATTTTGATAATTTTTTACATTGATTAAACATAATTTACCATTCATATTTAATGTATTGTATAACATACGAATATTCTCTGCCGTATAATAAGAACACATTACAATAATTTTATCTACAAATGGAGGATTTATTATACCACCTTTATAATAATTTAATAGTTGTCCGCTACGAAGTTTATGCATATCAATATATTTTTTGTTGTTTATATTAAAATTAGTATCTTTAGAATCATAAAATATTATTTTGGTCATATATAATTATATAGAATATTAAATTTAGAAGATTTAATAAATAATAAATATCTATGACATATATAAACATTATTAAATATATATTTGATATATTACTATGACTATTATATTTCAAATTATGATAAATTTTTGTTTATTATTTGTTAATTATATGCTATCTATTAAAATAATTAAATTACAAAAACAAATATCTAATTACGATAAAAAAATAAATGAATCTAATATTAAAATAACAAAAATATTTAATATGTTATTCAATATACATAAAACAAATAATGAACTAATCGACATTAAATTTGAAGAACTAGAAGACAAAATTAATAATTATTGAGTATATGTTTGTTGTATATAGTTTTTTAAGTCTAAATCAGTGATCTATATCCTTTTTCTTCAGAAAATATGTTAGTTATTTTTTGTTTAATATCTATAGTCAGGTTATTTATATAAATAATTCCATTTACTTCTAATAAATCAACCAATTTTTCAATGTATATTAGTTTATTATAATGTATGTTACATAAGTTCACATAAATAACATTGTATTTAATTTTTTTATTAATTCTATTAATGCTTTCTATATTTTCAATATGGGTATTGTTTCCATTATATGGAAAATTTATATTAATATTATGTTTTTTTAGCAGTTTATTGATATATTTATTATCATGCGATGATGGATTACATATAGTTAATATATGTAATCCCTTCTCTTGTTTTTCTGAATGTGCCTGTGTTGGTGCCTGTGCCTGTGTTGGTGCCTGTGGTTGCTGTGGCTGTGCATGTGTTGGTGCCTGTGGTTGCTGTGGCTGTGCATGTGTTGGTGTCTGTGGTTGCTGTGGCTGTGCATGTGTTGGTGCCTGTGGTTGCTGTGGCTGTGCATGTGTTGGTGCCTGTGGTTGCTGTGGCTGTGTCTGTGTTGGTGCCGGTGCCTGTGTTGGTGCCTGTGGTTGATGTGATTGTAATGATCCTATAGGTAGAATCAAAGAAGAATCATATTGTTTATTTGCCGATTTTTCTTCTGCCGGTGGTTGTGGTGTGAGTGCCTCCTGTTTATTTCTTTTTGTCATTTTTTTTTCTTCTGCCGGTGGTTGCTGTGGCTGTGCCTCCTGTTTATTTCCGTTTGTCATTTTTTTTTCTTCTGCCGGTTTTTCTTCTGCCAGTGCCTTCCGTTCTGTTTCTAATGATGGTTTGTTATTTTTAAACATTAATCTGGCAAAACTATCCCTTGTTAATATTTTATCTATGTCAGTATTAGTTGATACTGTGATTACTGGTAAAATTTTTTGTTCTATGGGAAAATCGCGTATACTGTCATTAATACCTATAAAAAAATCATTTGTTGTGTGTATTCTATAATTTGTGTTTGGACTAGTTGTTTTTGTTAATGTTTTTATATCTATTGGATTTTGTTCCCCATATAATAATAATGCCGAATTTGCAAAATTATCTTGATGACCTCTAATTATTAATTTTATATTATGTCTGTCGTATGCTTCATATATTAATTCTGGCCCAATGGTAATTGTATTGCCATCATCTCCTCGGGTAGATAATTTGGATTTAACACCATTAAAGTCATTCCATCTAACTGTATTCACATCTTCATTCAATTTATACATATAATATTCTATATTTGTAAAATCTACTGTTTTAAACACATTACTAAAATTTGGATTTATTGTGTATAAAGTGTTATTCTTTGTATAATTATCTTCTTGATCACTTTGATCAGGTGTAACTTTTTTTTCAACTGTTGGTAATCCGCCATGTGCTAAATATATATATTTATTATCTGTATCTTTAATCAATATTGCGCTGTGTTGATAAAAGTTTACTGTGTTAATCAATTCATTAACATATTCTACTGAATCTGAGAATATAATATTTAATTCTGTTAAAAAGGTGTATCGTATGTATGTTTCGTATTCTTCATGATTACCCATATTTATATAAATATTATTTGGATTTATAATTTTAAGTGTGTATAATATCATTAGTATTTCAAAACCATATATACCACGATCTAAAATATCGCCTAAAAATATTAAATTATAGTTAGGTGATATTTCTCCATTTTCATTTATAATATTATACGCCCTTAAACGCAATAAATGACGTACAAATGTTGACAATGAACCATGTATATCCCCAAATATAATATATTCTATATCTACATTGTTTAAACATAGCACAAATAGCAGAGTAGGATCAGATACATGATAATCGTCAAACTGATCTTTATGTATATTATTATATGCATAGGTTTTTGTTGTTATATTGTCTTTTATATTTCTTTTAGATTGATCTAAAACTTTTTCTAGAAATTTAATTACATTGTCAGAGTTATACAATTTTGAAAAACCATATTTAGTAGTATTTATGTCATTTGGTCTTTGTCTTAATTTTGCACCAAACCTAGTTGTAAAATGAAGTAATTCATCGCTATTAATATATAAATTTTCCCCTGTACCATATAGATCTGGTATATTAAAATTAAAAAAGAGATTTTTTGATAATTTATCTATATCTATTGGATCTAAATTCGTAGATAGTTCTGGCTTTAACAATCCAGACAGAGGATCGCATGTTCTGTAATCATCATCTATTGGCTCTTCATTACCATATTTAATTATACCACAATTAGATGATTGGCTTAATGAAACTGTTTTTATATGTTGATCTTTATCTGTATTAATATCTGCCAATGCTGGGTATTCATTTAATTTATATTCATAAAATTCAACGTAAACAGGACTGGGGACACCGGCAATTTGATTTTTTAATTCTAAATGTTTAAATCTGTATTTATTATATTTATTAATATACATATATGTATATAGTATAGTTTTTATTTTTTAATATATTAAAAAATATATTAAAAAAATATTAAAAAATTTATTCCATACTAGTTGATAGTGATGGTGGTGGTAAATCTGATTTATGATCTGTTTCTGGTGAATAATCCATTGATGTTGCTTGTTTCATTAATGATTCTTGTTGTTCTGGTGTCATATTTTTAAACATTTCTTGTGCCTGTTGCATTTGTTCTGGTGATATGTTAGATGGATCAAAATCTTGCATATTTGGACCTATTCCTGTCGTATCATCTACTCCTTTTAATTCAGACATTATTGGATTAAAAATATCTTCTAACTCTTTTTGTTTTGTCTCATAATCAGCAGTTGTTGCCATTGTCATTCCTGTTCTTAACCATTCTTCAATCTCACTAATTTTATTCTCAATTATTGTTTTGTCATTTATTGATATTTTATCAGTCAATGATGATTTTACATGATGAATATATGTTTCTAGTTTGCTTTTTGATTCTATTTTTAATTTATTTTGTTCATCCTCTTCTTTAAACTTTTCTGCATCAGCTATCATCTTTTCAATTTCTTCCTTTGACAAACGACCTTTATCATTAGTTATTGTAATTGTATGAGTTTTTCCTGATGATTTTTCTACAGCACTAACATTTAAAATACCATTTGCATCTATATCATATGTTACCTCAATTTGTAATTCTCCACGGCGTTTTGGTGGTAGTCCTGTTAAATCAAATTGCCCTAATAGATTACAATCTTTTGTCATAGCTCGTTCTCCTTCAAAAATTCTAATTGTAACTGCTGGTTGATTATCAGAATAATTTGAAAATGTTTCGGTTTTCTTTGTAGGAACTGATGAATTTCTAGGAACTAAAATAGTCATTATTTCTCCCGATGTTTCAATTCCTAAACTCAATGGCGTAACATCTAGCAATAACAATGAATCTAATTTATCAGATTTTGATCCTGACAATACTGCCGCTTGAACTGCCGCGCCATATGCTACCGCTTCATCTGGATTAATTGATTTACATAGTTTATCAACAGTCATACCAAAATATGACGCCAATAGTTCTTGAATTTTTGGGACTCTAGTAGATCCTCCAACTAATACAATATCATTAATGTCAGCCTTAGACATCTTGGAATCTCTCATAGCTTGGTCTAGTGGTACAATAGTAGCCTTGAATAAATCAGAACATAGGGTTTCAAATCTAGCCCTTGTAATAGATATTGAAAAATCAATACCATCATATAATGAATCAATATCTATTGAAGCGGTCGTTGATGTAGATAGTAGGCGTTTTGCTTTTTCTACAGCAATATGTAATCGTGCTTTCATACGTTTCATTTTATCATTATCAATAGTTGTTAGATCAATTTTATTTTTCTTTTTAAATTCATCTAAACAAAAATCAATTAATCTGTTATCAAAATCCTCACCACCTAAATGAGAATTTCCGCATGTAGATTTTACTTCAAATACTCCACCATCTAATGATAAAGTTGATATATCATGTGTTCCACCTCCACAATCAAATACTACAATATTCTTTTCTTTATCTTCTGAAATCTTATCCAATCCATAGGCAATAGATGCCGCCGTCGGTTCATTAATAATTCGTAATACATTAAGACCCGCAATAGCTCCTGCATCTTTAGTTGATTGTCGTTGTGCGTCATTAAAATAAGCTGGCACAGTAATAACAGCATTTTTAATTTCATGACCGATAAATGTTTCGGCGGTTTGTTTCATATAATTTAGAATCATTGCTGAAATTTCTTCAGGGCTATATTGTTTAATTTCACCTTTATATTTCACTTCTACGCGAATTTTATCTCCTTCTGCTTTAATAACCTTATATGGTAGTTTTTTAATTTCTTCTTGGACGATTGGATCTGAAAATTTACGACCCATTAGACGTTTAATGTCATAAATTGTATTTGTTGGATTTGTTGTAGATGCTGTTTTCGCCGCGTCACCAATCAAACGATCAGTATCTGTAAATGATACCCATGATGGGGTTGTTCTATTACCCATATCATTAGCAATAATTTCTACATTATTATTCTTATATATACCAACACAGCTATAAGTAGTTCCCAGATCAATTCCAATTGTTTCAATTTCAGACATTATTTAGATATTATATAATAACTCAATTAATTTTTATATAAGTTTTTCATAAAAATTTCTTAGTTAATATTATAAACAATGGATTTAAAAGATATTTCAAAAATGTTAAAAGATATTCCTAAAATGTTTAAAGATCTCCCTAAAACATTGTTACAACTAATTGAAATGTTACCATTATTAATCAAAGCATTAGTTTTTATGGTAACTACTATACCAAAATACATAGCCGATATTGTTAAATCAATTACTAAGTTTAGTAAAACAGCTAAACCATTAATAATTGCAGTTATAATTAGTTTTTTTGCTATATTTTTTGGCATTCAATTTCTATTTGGTTATCTTACCGGAATGAATAGTGCTATTCCTGCTATTCCGTTGGCTATATTAAGTATGTATATTGTCGTTGATCTAGTATTAAATAATAGTAATCAATTAAAAATATTACAATCAATATTAATTAATGGATTACTATTCATATTTAATAATCCATTTTTAAAAGATATTTTAGGATTTAATGTGAAAATTGATGAAAAAAATCCTGCAAAAAGCACCGAAAAAGTGTTAGAATGGGTTTTAAAAAATTTACCAAAAATAACTATTACATTGTTTATAATAGCTATTGTATTAAAGATTTTTATTCAAAAATTATGGACTTATATTACTTTTTATTCTAGATCCTAATCATTTAATTAAAAAATTGATAAAGAACAGCGTATTAACTTTTATTTAATATTATCGCTAACGCTCTAATATTAAATAAAAATTGATACGGAACAGCGTATTAACTTTTATTTAATATTATCGCTAACGCTCTAATATTAAATAAAAATTGATAAGGAACAGCTTATTAACTTTTTAATAATCTTAAACAAAGTTTAAGATTATTAAAAAATTGATAATTAAACAAACTAAATATATTTATATATAATACTAATATTATATAAATATGGTTCATACTCTAACAAATGATTCTACATTTGAAAACATATTCCAAATCCTGACTAATTTAAACATTACTAAAATTAAATTAGTCAAATCTAAAATGAATGATTTAATATTAAAATTAGATTATAAACAATCATTTAATGATTTACCACCTTATTTAGATTATACATTATATTTATTAAATAAGTCATATAAAATATTAAATAAATACAATAATAAAATTATACAAATTTTATTAATGATAGATGGATATGATATTCATCCATCTATCATTCAATCATTATATACAAATATTATTTTTAGCATATATATTGACGAAATATTAAATCAACAACTTAAAACAAATCAAACTATTATAGAATCAATATCTAATATATATACAGAGATAGATATTATAATGTCAATATTTAATGATATATTTATTAGTGTAGATACCGAATATAAAATGAATGAAGATAGATTATGTTATAATTCAATTAGTTCATTAAAAGAGGTTGATTTTTTGAGTTTAATAGATAATTTAGATAATAATATATTTAAGAGTATATTAGATAAAAATATCGTTTTATTAAATACAATGATAATTAAAGTAGAACATTTAACACAAGATATTATGAATACCTATTTAATAAAACTAAATTTAGAAAAATCTTCTAATAATAAGTTAGACGATGATCTATTATTAAGTAAATTAATAATAGATGAGTTTAATACACAAATAATAAATAATTATAAATATATTACAAGATTTGAAACATATAATAATATGGCAAATATTGATATATTAAGTTTTGAACAAAAAAATTTTATATATTATTGGATAGATTATATAGCATTAAAAAATAAAGAAACATTAGAATTAATTTTTAAATAATAATCTATCTATTGTAGTATTAACACAAAATATTTTATGTAATACTAACCCTAAACTAAATAAAATAATATTGATAATATATAATTTTATTTTTGTTATTTTATGTATAATATAACTAATAAATACAGTTCCAAAAACATCAACAATAGCAACATTAAATAATCTATAACTATGTATACCTTTATTAGGTTCACCAAATATATTAGAGTATTTACATAAATTCATTTATATATTAATCATATAGATATTAAATTTATTAAAAATTAAAATTAAATTGTCATATTTATTTATGTGTGTTTTATTAAAAAATTGAAACATCATAAAATATTTATAACTACGTTATAAATATTTTATTTCGTCCTAACTTTTTATTTAGTTATCATGCTTTCGCATAATAACTAAATAAAAAATTGAAATAATATTAATATATATTACTCATTTATAATTTGTTATACATCACAAAAATGCCTTTAAATCCAAATGCAACAGATTATGTGCCATTGGCTCAACAAATTGAGAGACGCAGGAAACAACTCGGCGATACCAATTGCTCTATTGCGGAACTTGCAAATATCATCTGTAACATGGAATTGACTCAAATGTCAAACTACCACATGGCACTTATTGGTGTTCCAATGAATAAAGAGGATGACTATTCGTCTTTAATTCGTAAAGCAAATTGTAATCTCGAAGGACATAAAGAAAACAAAAAAAAGTTGGAATCAATGATTTCGTCACTGCGTCTTCAAAACAACATTATCATGGCGATCTCAGAAGCTCAGCTAAGATTGATATTGACCGGACAAATTAGAATCTGTGTTAACATCATTTGAATGGTCCATTTATTCATCTTAGATGTTTTTATTTATAGTATTTTATAAGTATCATTAGAAATTTATTAGAAATAGGTATCTTAAACAGTTTATAACAGTATTTAATAAAATACTATATAATAAATTAAATAGAAACTTCTTTAACAACATTAATAAATTCATTAATTAATTGTTGTTTCTTCTTACTCAACCATATTAAATATTGATCCGCTGTTTTGTATTTAATTATGTTTGGAAATACACTCGTCCAATGATATATTGATATCTGTCGACATTCTTGTTTTAGTTTTTCATGAGATTTATATCTAATTGCTCTACCAATTACTTGATTTATTTTTGCTTCATTAAAATGTGGCTCTACAATATGCATCTGACGTGTATTTAATAATGTTATACTCTCAGACGCCGCGGAACTAATTAATAATACATCAATTATACCATTATTATATTCGTTAATAATTGAATTCATTTTATCTTCGGATGTTGTGCCTTTTATCATACGATAGCTGATTCCATATTTATTTAATTGTAATGATATTGGATATATTCCATTTGCTAAAAAATTAGAATAAATAATTATAGGTTTTGGACCATCTAATACATGTTTTATAATTTCTAGTATCTTTGGTGATGATGGATCATTATCTATTGTATTAGATAATTGTCGTGTAGCGGTAAGAAATGCATTTTTCTTTACTGTATTTAATGATACAAAATCTATATTAAAATCTTCAGCATTAATATCTGTTTCTAAATGAACTATTCGTTTAGATATTGGATTAATTAATTTTACTATATATTTTTTATATTCTATTAATTGTGCTTGATTTAATGGTACGTTGGGATAAAATATATCAATTTGTAATATATCTGTATTTGATTGTGGTTCATAAAAAGAAATAGCATTAGATAATTTTGTTTTTAGTTCAGATTTATTTTTTAATTTTAATATTGGATAGTTTGTCCTAGTATCAGCATATGAATTAAAATCATCAATACGATCAATATAATAAAAATCAAATAATGATTTATCTATAGTAAAGATTTCAACATTCTTTACTATATTAACTAATACGCACAAATCTATTGGATGATTAATTACAGGAGTTCCTGATAATAAAATAATCTTATATGCAAATACTAAACTATTAATAATATGCATTAAATGTGAAGTTTGTGAGCGCAGATGGTGTGCCTCATCTATGATTATTATTTTATCATTAAATATATCAAAATTTGATAATAGGATGTTTATAATTTTTTGATAAGAATAAAATTTAAAATTATTCATATCTATTTTTAGAATATTTGATAATTTTCCAAGATCATCAATAAAAGATTTTTTTGATGATTTGGGGCCGATTATTATAGTTGGTTTATTAAATTTAATAGCAGCATATAAACTGCTAATAGTTTTTCCAGAACCCATTTTATGAAATAATATAATTCCTTTCTGTTTTTGTAAGAAATTATATGCTATTAATTGGTGTGGTAGTATTATTAATGATTTTGTATTTAATATTTTAGTAGTTTTTAATGTCTGATTAGTATAGTTTGAATTTATATTTCGTATTCCTATAATTGACATTATAATATATATATATATATATATATATATATAATATTAGATTATTAGGATATAGTATACAATTATTAGTTTGTTAATAAAACGTTATATATATAATATATAAAATAAATTTTAATTTATTTTGTATATAATCTTTATAATAATCATAAATAAACAACAACATCAAAAATGGCCGATAATCTTCGTGAAATAGCACGCAAAGTATCACAAAACATAATTAATATAATAAATTAAAAAGTAAATTATATTAGATTAGGAAAAATAAAATATTCTATCTTAATTTTTATTAGTGTTTTTTAATACAATTGATCTATTATCATATAATAGATATAATAATTGTTTATAAATATTAGTTAATTTCCGTGCACTAGTTTTTTCTCCTTTAACAATATTTCCATCAATATCTTCAGTTTCAATGTATGTATTTTTCAAAAATTCAATAATTTCTTTTATAAAAGATAATTCTCTAGATGTAAGTTTATTTTTATAATCAATTATTAACGTTTCAATATCTTCAACTCTCATTGAAATAAGATCAGCAATTATTTGATATTTATTTTTAGATACTAATCTACCATCTTCCATTATTGATCCATACTCAGAGCGCATATTATTAATTAATATATTTGAGTATTGTGGTAAACGTTCATTTAGATGTACTATTTTAACAAAATTTTGAAAACAATTAGATAAAGATTTTAAAGATTTTAATATTTCATCTTCTGTTAATTTTGACATATCCTCATCGCCAAAATTAATTGTAATATTATTTTGTGTTTGTATATTAGTTTGATTTTGTATATTATTTATTTGATTTTTTGTTGTTTTCTTTTTAGCAATAACTATTTGATTTTTAAGTATATTATTTTCTTCTTTTAAAGTTTTATTTTCATTTTCTAATTTAATATTATTTTCTTTTAATTTTTTATTTTCAGTCATTAATTTATTATGCTTACATCTATTATTAATATGACGACTTAATGCACTTTTTTGTGTGAATTGTTTATTACAATACTCACAAACAATATTATTATCAATATTAGTTAATATTGTTATATTTTCGGTTAATTTTGGTATATTTTCGGTTAATTTTGGTATATTTTCGGTTAATTTTGGTATATCATTGTTTTTGAGTAATTCATTATCTGTTATAATAATAACACATGGACGTATTCTATTAATATGTACGTTATAATTAGATTTTTGTTTAAAATCTTTATTACATAATTTACATACATACTTCATCTAATATTGTATATTATATAATATTAAACTATATATTATTTTTTTACTTAAAATAAGTAAAAAAAGTAAGTAAATTTACTTATTTTAAGTGATATTTTTAGCGAGAGAGAGAGACAAAAATTATAAAAATAAATAATATAATTTTTGTTAAAAAATAAAATTAAATTAAATAGTAAATAGCATAAATAATCTAATAAATAGTCTATATATAAAGATGTTTTTAAAAATGAATTAAATAATATTAATAATCAATTGTAGTAGATCATAAAAAATATATAGTAATTAATATAATTTTATAATAATTTTCAAAAGTATTTTAATAAAAAAATAAGATCAAAAAATATTTAATAATTTTCCAAGATCATCAATAAAAGATTTTTTGATGATCTGGGCCGATTATTACAATTACAATTATAATGATCTTATAATTGTAATATTGACTGAATATAATATTAAACAAATATTGTTTAATTGGTGATTTTTTTCTTCAGTTAATAATATATAATGATTACAACTGAAATAGTAATAGCAAGATATAATAAACATATTTTATAATAAATTAGATAAGTATTCTAATAAAAAAGATTACATCAGGAATAAATAAAAATAAAAAGATTAGAACAGGAATAAATATTTGAATAATAAACATATTTTATAATAAATTTAATACATATTCTAATAAAAAGATAACATCAGGAAACAATAAAAATAAAAAGATTAGAACA
>Ga0214921_10008699_pt1 | contig 13064 bp, 10 predicted proteins | sample LL1505_MetaG_FD_177992 | JGI IMG/M metagenome (GOLD analysis project Ga0214921, IMG submission 177992) | Freshwater microbial communities from Lake Lanier, Atlanta, Georgia, United States - LL-1505 | ecosystem: Environmental > Aquatic > Freshwater > Lake | place: USA: Georgia | collected... | reverse complement strand
TTTTGAAACACATCCATTTCTTCATATGTTTAAGAAAGGCTGTACTTCATCCAAATTAGTGGGTATTTTTCCAGACACAACTACGATTAATTCTATGATTGGTGACTTAATCAAGCCTACCGAACACGAACTTTACACTACTCGTGATATGGACTATCGCAGTAAGATTATTTCCAATCTGAATACCTTAATGATTCGTGATAAGGAAGTGTCAGACTGTGAGATTTTAAACAAAATGATTTCTAGTTTGTTCATTCACTATTGCTAATTTTGGTTCTACATTGCGGACAGCTACTATTTATTTTAATCCAATTCATTAAACATTTAATGTGAAAAAAATGATTACAGCTTTTTATTTCACACCAAGTATTTTTATCTTTTGATAAACAAATTAAACATTCAGAATTATAACCATTTTTTATGGTTATACTTTTATATTTTTCCAAATATAAATCCGGGTATTCCTCATTTACAAATTGTAAAGCCATCCCATTTTGTTTAACCGCAGTCAAACATATTTGAAAGTTTTGTTTTTTAACAAACTGTAATGCCAGACCATTTTGCTTTACTGCGGCTAAACAAATTGGTTCTGTTTGTATTTTGACAAATTGAAGTGCCATACCATCACTATTAACGGCTGCTAAACAAATTTCATTATTTTGTTTTATTATTTTTCCCATTGAATAATTAGTATAATGTTTTTGGTTAACGGCTTCTAAACATAGTGAATCTGATTGTTCTTTTAGAATAAACAATAATGGATAACCCAGTTTTTTTAGATAGTTAATAACTTCCTTATCATATGCCATTATAATCGTTTAGAAATTTAGCTGACATAAAAATTGATTAATCTTTATATTTACCTAAAATTACATTAGTATGCTAGTTAAAAGAGTTATGAAAGATATTGAAATTTTATCCCAAAATGATAAAAATAAATGGGATGAGAAATCTTATTATTTTTATGAAAGTGATAAAATAAATATTAAATTTGGGCATATTATGATTTTTGGAACAGAAAACAGTCCATATTTTGGGGGATTTTATTTTTTCAATCACGAATTTTCTGATAATTATCCGGTTAAACCACCAAAATGGAAATTTTTAAGTAATGACGGTAAGACACGCTTTAATCCTAACCTGTATCAAATAAATGGAAACGGTAAAGTGTGTCTTTCTATTTTGGGAACTTGGGCTGATAACAGTTGGGCACCCGCGCAAAGAATTGATTCGGTGATAGAAGCTGTTAGAACGCATCTTTTTCACAACGACCCAATTAAAAATGAACCCGGATTTGAAAAAAATGAACATGTAAATGTAATTTATAGACGGATGATTTACTATCAAAACTTAAATTTTAATGTTTATCATAACATTGTTGAAACACCCGACTATGCTAAACCATTTTTACCAGTTATGAAGGATAACTTTCGAAAAAATAAAGAGTATTTTAAGAAATATATTGATGAAAACAAACATTTACACGGAACGACTGATACTATACAATACGATAGACAAACTGTCTCTTATGACTTTGTTACATTAGAAAAAAAATACTTGGAAATTTGTAAAATGGTAGGGTAATTTACGGAAAGTATTTGTTATAGGAAATCTTTTTTGGAATACTTTTTTTTTATTGAAATCTCTCTCTCTGTAAAATAAAAAAAAATATACTAGTATATCTACTAGTATACTATAAAATAATAAATCATTTAAGAATAAAATATCTAATTATAATATATACTAGGATGGAGGAGACGGAATATAAATGCAATATATGTAATAAATTTTATAAAAATAATAAATCTCTATGGAAACACAAGTATGTTTATCATAAACCTCAAGTAATAGAAGTTTTCAGTCAAAATACAGTCAGTATATCAGCCACAAATCAGTCAACAAATATTGAAGCTAGTTATAAATGTAAGTATTGTCCAAAAATTTATAAACATTTACAAAGCCGTTGGAAACATGAAATTATTTGTAAAAAAATATATGATGAAAATCAATTAAGAATAGAAAAAGAATTTAATGAAAAAGTAAAAAACGAATTAAATGAAAAAATAGAAAAAGAAAAAGCAAAAAGTGAGAAAGAGAAAGCTGAAATGAAAGCTGAAATGGAAAAGCTAAGAAAACTTATAGATAAAGCAAATAAAAAAATATATAACAAAACAAATAATATTAATAATGGTGTAATTAACAATATCCAAATTAATGCTGTTGGTAGTGAGAATATTATAAAAAAACTAACTAATAAAGAAAAAATAGATTTAATAACTTCGCCGATGTTTAAAGAGAAACCAGTTGTCAATCTAGTTAAAAAGGTCTACAATGAAGAGAAATTTGAAGAAGACAGAAATACCATTTTAAATAATTTGCGGAGTAAAAGTTGTTTAACCTTTAATGATGATACCCGTCAATTTGATGCCATAAATAAGAACAATCATTTGGATAACATTATTAATTGTAGAAAAGATGATATTAAAAAGTTATTTGACCAAATGGAGACGAAATTGAAACCACTTCATAAAAAAATTTATGAGGAATATATGGAAAATATAGATAATGAAGAAACAATGAAAATCCATAAGGAGGAAATAATGTACATATTATATAACTGTAAGACCTTTATGAATGATCTAAAAAATAAGTTAGAAGAAATGATAGAAGAAGTATCTGACGAAATAATTTTATAAGCAATAGAACCAAAAAAATTGAAAAATTATTACTTATATTAAAATTAATTTATATATGAGTAATAAAGATGAAACACAATATATGATTCAATCATCAATTAATCACCTTTTTGATGAAAAAAATAATGGAACAATTGAACAACCAACAAATAAACTTATTAATATTGAAGAAATGAACGATTTCGATAATGAAATTTTTATGAAATCTAAAGTTCGTTATGATGAAGCACCAAGAGCTGAACCAAAAGAATATTATAATCAATCACAGCCTACATATCAACAATCATATGTACATCAACCACAATATACTCAACAGTATATTCAACAGCCACAATATACCCAGCCACAACAGACATATCAACCACAACAGACATATCAACCACAACAGACATATCAACCACACCAGTCATATCAACCACAACAGACATATCAACCACAACAGACATATCAACCACAACAGACATATCAACCACAACAGTCATATCAACCACAACAGACATATCAACCACAACAACCATATCAATCTATACCAGTATATTATATTAGTCATCCTAAAAAGTGTAATTATTGTCCAAATTATCACGATAGTTTAGTTTGTTCATTCAATCCTGTTAATATTATGTATCAAACTAAAATAAAGAATTGTTATAATTGTGGAGCAGATACACATTTAGCGAAAAAATGTAAAAATAAAAGTACTATATGTAGATACGGTATTGGGTGTACATTTAATCAAATAGGAAAATGTAAATTTCAACATCTTTAACCGTTTTTCTTTAACCATTTTTCATATACCTTCATAGCTTCTTTCATTTTATCAGTTTGATGCGGATGATACTTTGCGCGATTATACATTGTATTCACCACTTGCTTTTGATATGTGATATCTCTATCTTTTATAATTTCTAATGTTTGTAGTGCTTTTTCTTTATCCTTAAAACCAGTCCCTTTGGTGGATTTATCAGGATGTTTATCTTCATAAAGGCTCTTATTAGTCATATAGTGAGACTTAGAATAAAATTTTTTTTACTTGTTTAATAATTCCTTCATCTATTTGGTTATTGATACGGAAATAATCAGATGGTTCCAATACGTTATTTTCTTTCTCATGGTAATCAGTATTATACTTATCTACCAGATACTCAATCTTATCCAAAAGATGCTTATAGCATTTGTAAGTTTCGTAACTGTAGCATTTATTGTTACATTTATAATAACTAGTTCTTTTTCGATATTTAGCCAATCTTTGGTGTATAAGGGTTTCTACTTGTTTATTATGAATCTTATAGACATTGTATAGAATAATCTTTTGATACTTAAAGTTTTTTGTATGCTGATAAAACCGCCCATTAGTCTTAATAAAATGATTAATTGACTTGGTATAGCCTATTTTAATCCGTCTATTATCCATCGTAAGAACATATAAAATATTACCCTTATTGTTTAGTTTATTGATTTTAGCCATTAGGCTTGAAATATAATCCTGGTTAATATTAGCTATGGTATGACCATTCTTATCTTTAACAATATGTTCATTAATGACAGTTTCATTAATTATATCTTGGTAGGACATAAATAGATAGTATTTATTTAATGAAAGCATTCGTCAATCTTTTATTATATATAAAAAAAATTGAAGAAAAAAGTGTTTAAATGCGCCATAAATTTCAGACACTTTAATGACCACCCAAGTCAATAAATGGTACAATCTGCAAAGGTTGGTCTGGTAAGCAGGGATGAGAGTGAGGTTTAAGACCCAGCGATTACTGCATTATTCTGTCCTGAATAAGACGTTAAACTAATCCGCCGAATAGGGTTGTAAAATATATTCTCTCCTAAATAATACGTGAGGCTAAACTATTTCGTCCTGAATAAGACGTTAAACTAATCCGCCGAATAGGGTTGTAAAATATATTTCGTTAGAACATACGAAAAAATGTTTGGGCTATTATACCTATATGGGTTCTGGTTTAATAGCCCGTCTTGAACAAGACTTTAAAATGTTCCATCCCAACAAGATGTAAAAAGGTCGAACGGGAGGTTATTTTTTCGAACCATAAAATAACACCCCCAATCCCCATAAAGGGGTCTATGAGATGAAAGAGAATAGGTGCGATGGAAGGAGCCTTCTCAAACTGAAGCTAAAAACTCCCCCCACTTGTCAGGATTTTTCGTCGACAATAACAGTAAATCGTATTGGAAGGTATTGTTATTGAAGTTTGGTTGCGAACGTTAAACAACCCGTCCTGAGTAAGACGCTAAACTACTTAGTAAGGAGAAGGCCGTTGTTCTCCTCACTCGAAAGACCAACCGGGTCTATAAACGGTACAATCTGAAAAGGTTGGTCTGGTTGCAGGGATGAGAGTGAGGTTTCAAGACCCAGCGATTACTGCTTCATTATATCTTAGTTTGTTGGTTCTAGAAAAACCAATCCCCATTGAACGTGATAGGCCTTTTCGTGGCTCATTGGATAAGTAACTCTTAATTGAGTTACTTAACCGTAATTCCTTTAATAGTGAAACTAACATATCACACAAAACAAAACATCATATTTAAACCATCAAACTCCGGATTCCAAAAAATGCAAAACTTTGTTTTTCATTTTTCGAAATTAAACCATTTGATATACTAGCTATTATTTCAAAAAAATTTCAACCATATTTTGAAATTAAATATCTAGTATAAGTAGGATGTCGATGGTTTATGATGGGAAAAATACAAATTATTCAGAATTATTCAAAGGAAAATATGGAAGAACCATATATGAAACAAGAGAACAATATCAAAAACGGTTTTGGCAATGTATAGATAAAATAGAGAAAGATGACCATTGGGTTTGGTTAGGTTCATATATAAACGAACAACCTATATTTACTTTTTGTGGCATAACAATGAAGGCAGATATATTAGCTCAAATATGGGTTAAAGATATAGGTAAACATGGATTACGAAAATATTATTATTGTTTGAGGTCAAAATGTATAAACCCTATTCATTTATTATCTAATAATGAAATACAAAATGTTTATAATGGATTAGCTTTTAATGAATTATTAGAAGAGACCAAAAATGAAATAAAATTACTTTATCAGACAAATCAATATACTACTTTACAATTAGCAACTATGTTTAATGTAGCTCAACGGGTTATCTCACAGATTATTATTTTAGGGATGATTGATTTAAAAAAAGTATATAGAGTATTTTGAAAAAGAGTATACATTTAAACTATCAAATGCTAATTTTATAAAGAAATAATTATATAAATATATATATATATTAATGTCATTTATCTATCCAAATGTACTTTCTAATGAAGAATTAAATTATTTTATTAATCATCCTAATGTTCTTTTAGCCAAGACTTCATTGGATGCCAAATCATCAGGAATGGTCTATTTTTCGGTACCTATAACTGACACTATTTGTGCTACTTTACAATCGCAATTTGGATTACAACTTTCCATAAAATCGCAAATACCAATGAGATGGATTAAAGGTGATATAGCCCCACACGTGGATATTGGTTCATCTAACTTTCAAAATACTTATTTACTGTATCTTAATAACTCACCAGGGGAACTTGTCGTAGATTCACAATCATATCCTATTGAAACCAATACTGGTTTTGTATTCAATGAAGGACTTTCGCATAAAACTCAATACACTGAAAATATTCCTCGTTTATTACTTGGACCTATGAATGAATTTGCTGAACCCGTAGGAGCTCCAAGTACCAGGTATTATATTCGACTAAGTCTTCCTGACCAAAGTAATTTAGTGATATTTATAGGATTTTTTGACGTAGATAATGCTACATACATTGTACAAACATTTTATGATTCAACCAATCCTACGGTAGATATCCGATCTACCGGTAATAATGGAGGTCCATCCTATCAGTACTATCCAGGATGGTTGTGTTTTGATGGAGGTGGTTGTAATATAACCAGCTTTCCCTATTTTTACGGTGCAACACAAGGAGATTACAATTTGTGGGGTGTTACAAGTTCAAGTACGGGCAATAATGTAAATGACAATGGAAATGTAACTTATGAATTTAGACTAACACCTGTAATCTATTATCCTACAGAGGCAGATGCACTTGCTAATACGAATTCCTTAGGTAATGGTACATCATATGTAGTTGGTGATGGAGGCCCCTTCGGTGGATATACAAGTTGGAGAATTGCATCAAATAGTGATGGTACATCTTCAAAAAGTATAGTATATGCAAATGGAACTACATTAAATTTAGATGGTTATTACTATTTATATCCTTCTGCTCCTTGCTTTTTAGAAGGGACTACAGTTCTCTGTAAAGTAGAGGGTCTTGAAAAATATGTTCCTGTAGAGGAACTCAAGAACGGCACACTGGTCAAAACTAGTTTGGATGGATATAAGGCAGTTGTATTAATTGGAAAAGGAACCATTCAAAATCCGGGAGATAATGAAAGAACTGAAAATCGCCTATATAAATGTTCTACTTCTAAATATCCTCAACTCAAAGATGATTTATATATAACAGGGTGTCATTCTATTCTTGAATTCCCGATAACTGATAAACAAAAGGAAGATACGATTAAACATCTTGGTAAATTATTTGTAACTGATAAGAAATATAGACTAATGGCGTGTATAGATGACCGTGCGGAGCCTTGGAATTCTAAAGGCACATATACAATTTGGCATTTTGCCCTTGAAAATCGGGATGAAAGAATGAATTATGGCGTCTATGTCAATGGAGGATTATTAGTAGAAAGCTGTAACATTCGTTTTTTAAAAAATAAATCAAATATGATAATTAATTGAATATGGGCTATAATATTCAAACAATTAAACACCGACTATTTGATATAAAATAAAAAAATATTTATGTATTATTTATAAAAGATTTGTAAGATAATTTTTTTATAGAAAACTTTTTATTATTATATTTTTGTGCACACACACTATAAAAAAATATATAAAAAGTGTAGTTAACTAAGTTACAAGTTAAAAAATCATTTAAGAAAATAAAATATAATATAATATATATAAGTTAATAGTTTATGGAATTTAAATGTTCTTACTGTAATAAGTTTTACGCTAGTTATCAGTCTAGATGTAATCACATTAGAAATTATCATAAAAATTTCTCCTCAAATTTAACTCAAATTCACTCAATTGTACCTCAAATATCCTCAATTTTAACTTGCCGGTTCTGTGAGAAAATATTATCTAGAAAAGATAACTTAGTTAGACACGAAAAAAAATGTAAGGAAAAAGTTAAAGAAGAAATAGAAAAAGAGAAAGCTGAAATGAAAGCAGAAATTGAAAACCTAAAAAACCTAATCAAAAAGTCTAGCTTAAAAGGTAATAAAACAATAAATACAAACAATGGAACTATAGATAACAGTGTTGATAATAGCCAGAAAATAATTATAAATAATTACGGAAGTGATAACTTAAGCTATTTAACGGATGAATTTATGAAATCACTATTTAAGAACCTAAAGTTTGAAGAAGACTATCAAATACCAATACTAAAATTAATTGAAACGATAAAATTAAATAATTCTCATAAAGAAAATAACAATATAAAAATAACCAACATTAGGTCTAATATCGGTTATAAATACAGTGATGAAAAATGGGGGTTGATAGGAAATGATTTACTAACGGAAGATTTAATTTTATATGCACTAAAATATTTGGAAAAGTATTACAAAGATAATAAGAATGAATTTCACGAAATATATTACAAATTAATGAACGATTTTACATCGGAAATAAAATATAATAAAGATTTCAAAGAAGATTTACAGAACAAACTTAAGAAAATCATATATATATACACGAAAAATAACATAATATGATAAAAAATATTTTTAGCAAATATTTTTTTTTATAAAAATTGAATTTATTTTTAATACATAATAATTATTATATATAACATGAAAACTCAAACTATAAAACCAATTGAAAACCAAACAAAATATGAAAAAATTTATCATATTTCCGATATACATATTCGGAATACAGAAGAACATAAAAAAATCTATGAACATGTATTTACTAATTTATTCAAATATTTAAAATCTGTAAAAAATAAAAATTCTTTAATTGTTATCACCGGAGATATTTTACATAATAAAGATAAATTGACATCTACAGGGGAAGAAATATGTATTAACTTTTTTGCTGAATTATCTACTATTATGGATACAGTTATAATTCCAGGTAATCACGATTTTAATGAAAAAAATAATACTATTTTAGACTCCATATCAATTATTCTATATAAAAGAACTTTCAAAAACTTGTATTATCTAAAAGATTCGGGTGTTTATCGATTTAATAATATCCTTTTTGGTGTATCATCTTTAATAGATAAAAAGTTCGTTAAAGCTAATGAAATTGAAGAAGATGGATTAAAAATAGCTCTTTATCATGGTGCTGTTAGTAATAGTAAAAATTCGAAAGGATTTGAATTCAGTGAAAATTCGATAACTAAATTTGATGGATATGATTTAGCACTATTAGGTGATATTCATTTTCACCAATATCTAAATGAAGAGAAAACTATTGCTTATTCATCCAGTTTAATTTCACAAAATTTTTCAGAAACTGATATAAATCATGGTGTTTTAGTTTGGAATTTAAAAGATAAAACTTCTGAATATAAAATTATTAGCAATGATTACCAATTTTCTGAAATCAATATTAAAAAAGAAGATACTTATTATCAAAATAAATTAAGTTTGAATGACAAATTAATTTTACCTAAATACGCTAAATTAAAAATAACATATGAAAATTGTAATCAGGAAAATTATAATACAATTATTAACATTATTAAATATAATAATCCAAATGTTAATATTGTTCATAATAAATTAATTAGTAATATAAATATTAAAAAAGAAAGCAAATCAACTCCTAATGATAATTCTCTAAAAAGTGTTATTGATAATGAAATAAAAGAAATACCTGAAAAATATCAAAAGAACGTAGAAAAAATTTTATATTCTGAACTAAAAAATTCCATTCAAATTATAGATACTAAGTTAAATTGGAAACTTATATCATTAACATTTTCTAATATGTTTACTTATGGAAAAGATAATATAATTGATTTTACAAAATTAACTTTTGATGAAATTACTGGATTATTTGGACCTAATTCTTCAGGAAAGTCTTCATTAGTTGATATTTTATTATTTAGTCTTTTTGATGATTATAGTAGAAATAATCAAGATAAACATAAAATATTAAATGGTACTATAATTAATACCAATGAAAATTATTTTTCTTGTTGTGTTAGATTTTTAATAAATAATAATTTTTATGAAATTAGTAAAGCAGGTAAAAGAAAGAAAGCTAAAGCTCAATTCACATTTGATTCTTTCGATTTTACTAAATATGATTTTTATAAAATAGTTAATGATGAAAACATATCATTAAATGGTGTAGATAGGATAGAAACTTTATCAATAATTACTAAATTGATAGGAACATATAATGATTTTTGTATTTCTTCAATTTGTTTTCAAACAAACTCAAAAACGAAAATAGATTTTTATACAATGACACCTACAGAAAGAAAGAACTTTTTACATGTAAATTTTAATCTTGATGGTTTTAAACTGATTGAAAATAAATATAAAAATATTATATCAGATTTAAAATCTGAATTAAAAACATTACATAATCTTAATGATTATAAGCTATATGTAAATAATGATTTATTAATAGAAAAAATAAAATTAGATTTAATAGAAATCAAAAAGAATAATGAAGAATATAAAAATATGATAAAAAGTAAGAAAGAAGAATATGACAATTTGGTTAATAATTTAAAACCTATCGATGAGGATTTTAAAAATTATTCTGTCAAAGAACTAAAAATTAATATAGATATTGAAAAACTAATTATTGAAGAAAATAAAAAAAATTTACTAAAAATGAGAAAATATGATTTCAAAAATAATAAAGCTATTCATAATTTTTATCAAAAAAATATTGAACTTACAAAAAAATTAATTCAATTTGATGAGAAAAATGTAGATATTGATAAATTAAAATATAAATTAGAATTTATAAAATTTAAAATGGATAAATTAGAATTAGTTAAGAATAAAAAGCAAATAATAGATAATAATATTATTTTTGAAAAAGATAAAATAAATAAGATTATTGAATTAAAATCTAAAATTATTCCTAAATATATTATTTTTAGTAAAAAATTTTCAGAAGAGTATATAAATAATTTTGAAAATATATATGATAATACACTATTTGATAATTATGATTCTAAAATAAATGAATTAATTATTAAAAAAAATTTTTATGAGACAAGAATAGCAAATTTAGAAAATAATAATTTTAAAGTTTTACTTAATAAATTTAATTTTAATCCTAACTGTGAATCTTGTTCAAATAATCTTTTAATAAAAGAATTATTTAATTTTTCCAGCAGTGAAAATGATATAAATAATTTGTTAAATTTACTTAAAAATGAGATTAAGCAAATTGAAAATAAAATAGTCTATTATAAACAATTATCTAAAAATTCTAATATAGTAGAATTTAAAAATAAAATCAAAGAATACATAATTGAATGTAAACAAAATAATTATATAATCGACTTATATATTATTGAAAATACATTTGATAAAAATATAAAAAAATTAAATAAACAATTATTAAAATTTGATAAATTAAAAAATAAACAACAAGAAATAATTAAACTAATTGATAATTATAATAATAATATAAATATTGTTGAACATAATAATGAAATAAATAAACAAATTGAAAATAATAAAAAATACATTGATAATTATTCGAAAAATAAAGAATTACACGATAACTATCAAAAACTAATAAAAGAAACTAATGAAAATATAGAAAAAATTCAAAAAAATATTACTAATCTTCAATTTAATGAATCAATTAAAAATAATATTAGTAGTATAAAAATTCAGTTAAATAAATGTGAAGATGATTTGTCTAATAATAATAATTTAATTTTCAAATTAAATAATGATATTGAAGATTTTAATGATGAAAAGATTAAGTATAATGAAATTTTAACAAAAATAAATAATTTAACAGATGAATTAGAATTAAATACTTATATTTTTGATTTGGTTTGTTCAAAAGGTATACCTCGTAAAATTATTAACATCAAGTTACAAATTATAGAAGATGAAGTTAATAATATATTAAAAAATTTTATAACCAAAAGGATAGAGATTACCAAAGAAATAGAAGACTTGAAAGTATTAATCAATGAGAATAATAATAAAATAAATTTTGGAGGAGGTATGGAACAATTTTTAATAATGTTAGCATTCAAAGTAGGGTTTATCTCTGTATTTAATATTCCGCATTGTGGTTTATTAGTAATAGATGAGGGTGTGAGTGTATTGGATAAAGAACATGTAGGAAAGTTTAATGTTATCTCTGATTTCATCAAAAAATATTATAATCATATAATACTCATAACACATATAGACTCTTTCTATGATTTTACGGTTGGTAATATATCTATAATTAAAAAAAATAATAAATCATTGGTTAATTTTATTTAATACATCTTAATTATAATAAAAATTGTTTTATTTTATTTTAAACTAATATATAATAAAATAAATATGGAGTTAAACAATCGTATTACCCATTTTCTTAATGAATGTAAAAAAGAAAAAGAAGTAGAAGATAATAAAGAAATAATAGATTTAATAAATAAAAAATTAAATTACGTTAAAAATATTACTGTTAAAGAAATAACATTGCATATTTATTCTAATGATGTTTTTGATTTTGAAATATTTAATAATTATTATAAGAATATATATGAAAATTATAATTTACTTGACAGTGAAAAATTTATAGGAGATTATAATTTTGATTTTATAAATAAAGAAGATGAAAAATTTAAAAATTTAATATTAGAAACGTCTAGCTCATTTTCTGAAATGTTAAAAATAAATAAACTATTAAATGATTATAATAAAAATATATATCCAATAATTCTGAATTTAATAAAAATAGATTTTAGTGATATAACAAATACAAATATGTTAAAGAAAATAATTGGAACTTATTTTTTCAAAAAAGAAAATTATAAATTATGTCATTCCAAATTAAAGAAGATAAAAGAGATCTTTCATAAGAGAGAAAAGAAATTAAAAGAAATAAATGATAAATATATATTTGAGAATATAGAATTAGATGAAATAGATTATATTTATAATACGGATAAAATAATATCATCTGGTGAAAAAAAAGTTTTAGAAATATTGCTAAAATTATATAAGACGAGAAAGGAAGTTATCTTTTTTTTTCAGGAATATGTGTTACCAATAAAAAGGGAAAAGA
>Ga0214921_10008698_pt1 | contig 13064 bp, 11 predicted proteins | sample LL1505_MetaG_FD_177992 | JGI IMG/M metagenome (GOLD analysis project Ga0214921, IMG submission 177992) | Freshwater microbial communities from Lake Lanier, Atlanta, Georgia, United States - LL-1505 | ecosystem: Environmental > Aquatic > Freshwater > Lake | place: USA: Georgia | collected... | reverse complement strand
GGAATCAGCCAAAATTGACCCCAGAAGAGTGCTAGTCACCACTCTAGACGCCGATAATCGCCCCGACAAGAAGTATTTTGCGGCTCTGAGCTACCTGTATTCGGTAGTACCAGACCAGCAAAAAGCCTCTTATCAACCGCTTCCGATGTTTACCAATAATATCTGGGATGCTCCAACTCTGATGCGCGTTATCGCCACCGGCAACAACTTGTTCTACATCGTCGGAACTAGGCGCCAACACCTGTCACGCAACTTTTCGGCGCACGCTCAACCAATGCAAGCCTTGATAGATATGGACTTTTGGTCGGTCCGCACCATCGTAGAGGACGGCCACCATTTTTGGCGCAGCTATTTCCATTTCGATGGAGATTACCGGGTTTACCCCCTGAGCGTGCCTATTTATCAGGATGCCGTACTAGCAGATGGCTATTGGCGCACCATGAAAGCCCAATTCGTGCAGCTAAGACGCTGGACATATGGCGCCTCAGACATTGCATATATCGCCGACAAGGGGTTATGGACCAAGAACAACGCTCCCAAACTAGATGTTTTCGCCAAGCTATTTAGAACTCTAGAGGGGCATGTGAGCTGGGCAACAGGCACCATACTGGTCTATTTCGCAGCCTTTATACCCCCGTTAATACACCCACAAAACCTTGCTGCCAACGAACTACCCCTAATAGTCAGCAATGTTCAGCGCATCGGTATCTTGGGCCTACTCGTATCTGTATATGTTTGTTTGGTGACTCTGCCACCACGCCCAGCTCGCTATCGCCGCCACCGCTCAATATTTATGCTTACCCAGTGGATCTTCTTGCCAGTTACCAGTTTGGCTTACGGTTCTTTGGCGGCATTCAACTCCCAAACTCGCCTAATGTTCAAACGCTACCTCAGTAAATTTGATGTAACCGAAAAGGCCGTCAAGGACTCAACAGGCAAGACAATCTCTACCAAAGCTGATCCAAACCAGTAATTAACGGTGGTGGGCTTGGTAGTGTGAGCTTGCTAGTTTATCGAATCTATTCAGTGCCACCTCTGTTGCCTTGATAATATCAGCGGATTTTAGCTTGCCGGCGTCTGCAACCGGCACGAGCTTCTTAATAATGGTGTCGCAGAGAGCACCTGCATCCTCTGTGGCCGTCTTTCTGTGTCCAAGGCTAGAATGTAAGCTCAGGAACAGTTTGTCCCGCGAGAAGGGCTTTAACTTGCTTTTTTGGGACTCTACCAGCCATAAATCACCATAAAGAGCGTCCTCAACAGTGGTGAACACCGCTTTGCAAGATTTGCAGCGCCGCCGGCGCCAAATTTTATTGAACCGCCTCTGAGGACGGGAGTTAAAGACTTCTGTATCTGAACCACAGTGCATACAAACCATGACTACATATTGTCATATCGCTATTAAAAACGCTAGTGGATAACTACCCGAAAAACGTGGAGAACTGGCATGTACAACCGCTTTTACATACAAAAACCCCTCACAAACTAGGTTTGCAAGGGGTTAGAGCTCCAGCTTCCAGGTAAAATTACTTGGTAGCAGATGAAGTGCGTAGTCTGCGAATACGGTTGTTCGGCTTAGAAGAGATCAACTCCTCATAGAACAATGTAAAGGCATCTAGCGCGCTAGATTTCTTAATATTAAAGTCCCTGTTTAACGTGTTTAAATGTATCAATAAAAAACATACTAGTCAATACTTTGAGCATTTACGCTAATGCTTATAATAGGGGTGAGATAATTATATAATCATTAAATATATGAAAATAGAGCCCCTAAAAAAGGAGCTCTATTTGGTGGGCGATATAGGATTCGAACCTATCACCTCCACAACGTCAATGTGGCGCTCTAGCCAAATGAGCTAATCGCCCAAATTTTGCTACCCAACAGGTATAAATTACAGGAAAACGGCGGCAAGAGCAAGGTGAAGTTGGAGGGCAGGGCAGTTTATACCGTTTATGGTGTTAAACCATAAGTTTAGTTTTCCCCAACTATGAATGTTTTTTATACACCATAAATAGGCTAGCCTTATAATACTAACCTTGCTATGATAGTTCCTGAGGCGAAGTTTTGACGAGAATGTTTTTTGCAGGCAACTGCACTAAAACAAAACAAAAAGCTTGATGACAATTGCGAGGTTCATCAAGCTTTTTTGATACCCAATCATGATTCCATAGGTGTTATACTATTATTAAAGTATTAGAGATAAGCGAGGCAAGGATGTCCGATAATCAGCAAACAGATCAGCTTCAAATAATGCGTCACAGCATGGCCCATATCATGGCTACCGCTGTTAAACGGTTATGGCCAGAGGCTAAATTTGGTGTTGGTCCGGCTGTCGAGAACGGCTTTTATTACGATATAGACCTAGGCGACAACAAGATTTCCGAAGAAGACTTTCCAAAAATAGAGGAAGAAATGAAGAAGGTTATTGCCGACAATCAGCCCTTTGAGCGACACGAGGTGGCAATCGACGAAGCTATTTCTTGGGCAGAACAGCACGACCAACCCTATAAACAAGAGCTACTAAACGATCTTAAGCGCGCTGGCACCACTGTAGCTAAAGACTTAAACAAAGAAGAAATGGGCACAATCGCCGCAGGCGATGCTCAGGTAGATACGGTTAGCTTCTATGATAACGCTGACTTTAGAGATTTGTGCCGAGGGCCGCACGTCGAATCAACAGGTAAAGTCGGTGCTTTCAAACTGATGCGGGTGGCCGGTGCTTATTGGCGTGGCAAAGAGGGCAATCCTCAGATGCAACGGCTCTATGGAGTGGCTTTTGATGATGCCGACAAACTCAAGCAGCACATGATTATGCTAGAGGAAGCCAAAAAGCGTGATCACCGCAAGATTGGCCAAGAAATGGATCTTTTCCTGTTCTCTGACATGGTTGGATCGGGGCTGCCACTATTTACCCCTAAGGGTACAGTTATCAGGGAAGAACTCGCTAATTACGCCAATGAATTACGCGAACGCTACGGATTTGAAAAAGTTTGGACCCCACACATGACCAAAAAAGCCCTCTACGAGGCTTCTGGCCACTGGGATAAATTCGGTGATGAGCTGTTTTTGGTGAAAAGCCAAGAAACCAGTGATGAGCTGGTGCTGAAGCCCATGAACTGCCCGCATCACACCCGAATTTATGCCTTTCAGCCTAAGTCATACCGCGATTTACCGATTCGCTACCTAGAAACAACCACCGATTATCGTGATGAAAAAACTGGTGAATTGGGTGGACTCAACAGAGTACGAGCCCTGACTCAAGACGATAGCCACGTATTTTGCCGCCAAGATCAAATCGAAGCTGAAATCAACAATCTGTTAGAGGCCGCAAACGAACTTTATCTAACCGTCGGCATGAAGCTAAGAGTACGACTAAGCTATCGAGATGAATCTGATGCATACCTGGGCACTAAAGAGCTTTGGCTGAGCGCTCAGGAGCAGCTTAAAAAGGCCGTTATAGCCAACAACCTGGAATATTTCGAACAAGAGGGTGAAGCAGCCTTCTACGGCCCCAAAATCGATTTCATGGCCACTGATGCCATCGGCCGCGAGCACCAAGTTGCCACAGTGCAGCTAGATTTTGTCCAGCCTGAGCGATTCAACCTGGAATATACAGCCGAAGACGGTGCCAAGCATCACCCTGTAATGATCCATTGCGCGCTACTTGGCTCAATAGAGCGCTTCATGTCTGTATATATCGAACATACAGCTGGTAAATTCCCAATCTGGTTAGCCCCCGAACAGGTCCGGGCCATCACTGTTAATCAAGAAGAAGCGACTACTACTTTTGCTGCCAATGCACTTGCCGAAGCTAAGAAGCTGGGCGTTCGCATGACAGTAGATAATTCCAACGAATCTGTAGGCAAGAAAATCCGAGCATCAGAGATGGCTAAAGTGCCATACGTGATTGTTATAGGTGAGAAAGAAATTGCCAGCAAAGACGTAGTGCCGCGTATTCGTAAAGACATCGCTGTTATGGAAGTAGCATTCGCCGTAGGTTTAGACCAGTTCCTCAAAACTGTTGCCAACGAAACCAAAGCGCGAGTTCAAAAAACTTCTTTGTAATGCCTAAATCCAAGCATCAAGCACCTAAAATTCTAGTTATTGTTGGCGAAACTGCCAGCGGTAAATCGGCTTTGGCTATGAGTCTAGCTCAGCAATTCGACGGGGAATTGATTTGCGCCGATAGCTCAACAATTAGGACGGGCCTAGATATCGGCTCAGCTAAACCTTCGCTCGAAGATCAAAAAACAGTCAAACACCACCTCCTAGATGTTGCTGCCCCAGATGACAATTTCTCGGCAGCTAAATTCAAAGAGCTGGCCAACGAAGCCATTACAGATATCGCCAAGAGGGGTAAATTGCCAATTATGGTCGGCGGTAGTGGCCTGTATGTCGACTCTGTTCTATATGATTATGAATTCTTGCCAGCTTCGGACCCCAAAGAAAGGGAATTGCTTAGTAAACTAAGCATCAAAGACTTATTATCGGTAGCGCGTGGTCGCAAGCTCGATGTATCCGATATAGACACGGCCAACAAAGTCCGCCTGGTCAGATTCATCCAGACCAACGGTAAAGTGCCAGAACGCAAACCGTTGCGAGAAAATACCCTAATTCTTGGATTGCAACCCGACCGACAGCGATTAGGCGAGCAAATCCAGGCCCGTGTAGAGCAAATGATTGAAAACGGTTTGGAGCAGGAAGTCGAGCACCTCGCCAGCAATTATGGTTGGCAAAGTGAAGGGCTCAAAGCCGTCGGTTACCGCGAATGGCGAGATTACTTTTTGGACAAAAAAAGTCTAGACCGAACCCGAGCTGAGATAATAAAAGATACCAAAAACCTGAGCAAAAAGCAGCGCACTTGGTTTAAGCGAAACAAAAGTATTCAGTGGATAGCCACCCCTGTTAATCAGCAAGAAGCAGTAGACTTAGTTACAACATTCATCAACGAATAAAGTGGCAATTGAACCATTATTTGGTACAATAAAAACATGGTTGAGCAACTCTTTGGGTCAAAAACGCGTGTTAAGCTTTTACAGCTGTTTTATAGTAATCCAAATCGCTCATATTACGTTCGGGAAATTACTCGCAAAATAGACGAGCAGATAAATTCTGTGCGCAGGGAACTCAGCAACTTATTAAGTATTGGTATTATCACTTCCGATAACACCAACAACAAACTTTATTATGAAGTAAACCAAAAGTTCGAGCATTACGAACCACTGCGGCAAATATTTGGTGGCGGCGTTAAGGTAAAACCCAAAAAAGCCGGCGCAACCGACAAGACCGAAACAGCCGTAAATGATCCTTCTGAGCTAAAAAGCATAGGCCATGTCGAGTTGGCTGTTTACACCGGTCAATTTACCCGCGACGAGAGCGCTGGAATCGATTTCCTAGTAGTTGGCGACGTCAATCTTAACGCTTTGCAAAAATACGTCGATGAACTAGAGGCCAAAGAGAACAAATCACTCCGCTACACCACAATGAGCTTATCCAGCTTCAAATACCGAAAACAGATCAACGACAGGTTCATCACGGCATTACTAAAAGCTAAAAAACAGGTTTTGATAGATACTCACAACCTTATAACAGATAAATAACAAAGGGGAATAAATGGATCTGCAATTTTTCGGAGCTAACTGCGTAGGAATAACTCTAAAAGGGGCGCGCATAATTATTGACGACAACCTAGTGGAGCTAGGCGCCAAAAGTGTTATAAAGCCCGATGATGTAGCTCTCTACACCGGTAAAACCGAACAGCAAAGCAAAGCGCGTTTAACTTTCGATAGCGCTGGCGAGTACGAAGTTTCTGGTATATCTGTAATTGGTATTCCAGCCAGGGCACACATGGACGAAGCCAAAACTCTAAATGCCACAATGTTCAAGATTGTAACCGGCGATCTAACAATTTTGGTGACTGGCCACGTATATCCCGAGCTAAACGAAACCCAACTAGAAGCAATCGGCATGGTAGACGTGCTTATTATCCCTGTTGGCGGCAATGGATACACCCTTGATCCGGCTGGAGCTCTAAAACTCATCAAAGACATCGAACCAAAGATGATTGTCCCAACTCATTACAGCGACAAGGCCCTAAAATTCCCAATGCCACAGCAAGAACTAGCCAATGCCCTCAAAGAGCTAGGCATGGAACCCAAAGAGAAAGTTAGCAAGCTCAAACTCAAGCACGCCGATATTGATGAGGTGATGCACCTGATTGTGCTCGAAAAGTCCTAAACAGTATTTGATCAATAAAAAACTCGGCTGCTAATCAAAGAGCCGAGTTTTTTGATGCCAAAAGGCTATTATTTTTTGACTTCTACAGGAGTAAGCAGACCCTTTTTCTTGAGGGTGCGAATAGCTTGAGTAGAAAGCTTCATGGTAACTTTTTTGCCGTCGACCATAAGGGTCTTTTTCTGCAAATTAGGCTTCCATACTTTCTTGGTGTGGCGCTGAGAAAAGCTGACATTGCTGCCGTATTGCTTGCCTTTGCCGGTTAGTTCACATTTCTGCATGATTTTTCCTTAATAATTAATCAAAGTTTCAAGGTGTTATTGTATCTTAAAATGGCTTCGAAGTCAACGCGTGTATAATTATAGCTAGATGATTGGCAACTTTTCTATTACCTACATAATTATTGTTATTGGCTGCATACTGGTATCGCTAGTCGTGCATGAATTTATGCATGCTTACGCTGGTTATATGCTGGGCGACAGAACTGCCCACGAGCAGGGAAGACTTACACTGAACCCGCTTGCTCATATCGATCCAGTCATGACAATTGGATTACCAGTCGCAACTCTACTACTGTTTGGTGCGCCCATTTTGGCTGCCAAGCCAGTGCCATTTGACCCCCGTAATGTTAGATACGACGAGTTCGGTGCGGCCATGATTGCCGCCGCCGGACCTCTGACAAATCTAGTGCTAGCTTTCGCGGCAGCCATGCTCGCCAGGGTTATGCACTTTTCGGTCACAGGCGGCTCTACAGTCTTGGGAATCTTCATAATTATCAATGTAGCCATATTTGTATTTAACATGATTCCTATACCACCTCTGGATGGTTCACGGGTGCTATACGCATTTGCCCCAGAACCTTTGCAGCGTTTTATGCAGCAAATTGAGCCTTATGGATTTTTTATCATCATTGCTCTCGTATTGACCGCCGGCATGGGTGGATTATTGATGAGTATCAACAACTACATCTTGAATTTCCTTGTATAATGAGTTTGTCCGGGTAGAGTTTAACTCGTCGCTTTAGAGCCAAATGTTTATCTGAATAATAACATTTAGGGTATCCAATATTTTTGTTGACCGTGGTCAACAAGTGAGGCCTCCCACCTAGCTTTTTAGCCAGGTAGCAACAGTTCTAGGGCCCCGGACATTATGATTCACGGGATGTGGCGCAGTTGGTAGCGCGTACGGCTGGGGGCCGTGAGGTCGCAGGTTCAAGTCCTGTCATCCCGACCATATAAATAGCTCATCCGAAAGGATGGGCTATTTATATTCTTGTAACGCCAATAATTATCAGTATTTCAAGTATAATCCAAGCAATTTCAACCGTAATTATTGGTTTATCTTTGTGCTTTATACCGTAGATTAACCAGATAATAGACGCTATTAAGTATGCAACCCACGATATTATTGACACACCTTTTTGCCCTTGTACCCAGATTGAATACACTTGCGGAAGTGTCAGGAGTGGTCCAATAACAACGGCAAAGTAAATCAGTCGGTCAATTTCTGACTTCTCTTTTTGTGTTTTCTTTTTTCTATTTATGTGTCGTTGCACGCTATGTGTCGCCATTGACTGAATTGTATCAAAAACTGATACAAATGTCAGCAATCTGCTTACGGTTTATATGAAATTATTTGTTGGTAAAATTATAGGCAAGTTTTAGTTAAATCTTCCAATTTGAAACTTCAACAAGTAACTCCAATTCGGTTTCGTCCTGTTTCAGTGTGTCACTTAGTAAACATCTCATCCGAAAGGCTCAAGTCCTGTCATCCTTGGCCATTTTTGTTTTTATATTTAGTGTGGTTATACTAAAACAGTAATGTTTAAATATAATCCAGTCGAGCAAACCAAGAAGCGGGCATCTGTTTGGCCATATTTGGTGATTATATCAGGTGTTTTACAGCTTATTTTAGTCTTGTATATATTGTTTCTTATGACAATTGCAATGAACAGTGATCAATATAGCCCAACAGGAGCGGCTATTTCCATTGCATTTTCATCCTTCCCCTTATTTACGCTAGCTTTGATAAACTTTTTAGGACTGCCATTTTATATAAAATACAGTAAGCCAAAAGGTTTTAGACTAATTCTTGTATGTATATCATGGTCTATTGCTTTGTTTGTTTTTGTCTATTCAATCTGGACAATCATGACCTTGTAAGGCAAAGCTTAATTAGGAATAGGCTTGGTGCGTCCGTCGGTGTAGCTACAGTTGTTATTAGCCTCGTTGAGTCCCTCTATGTAAGAGCCGGCTACGATGTTGTATTTATCGATCGTCTCGCAATCTAGACCCATCTGTCCGCCGCCTATATCTTTCCAGGTGTTATTTTGGAGAGCTAGATATTGCTGGTGCCCGGTTTCACAGCTCATAATACTCAAGCCTACGAAATTACTTTGAGCAATTATCACCTTGGTTTCAGGGCTTGTTTTTGGTCCCTCTACTTTGTTGCATTGATCGATGTTGTCTTTTGCGATTGATATAATTAAGGGCCTTGAAGCCTGCGGTGCTTTATCTAAATTGACAATCTGTTTGGCTACCGGATCTTCAGTTTGTTTAATGGTTTTAGTCTGAACAGTAACGGTCTTAGTTGTCGTTTTTTTGTGGTTTTGACTATAAACATACCAGCCTATAAAACCTATCAGTCCGATAACTACGACTATCAATACAGTTTCTAGCGCAGAGAACCCTTTATTTGCCATTTTCTTCATATCCCTAAAACCCCCTTAATTACTATTAGTATAATAAACCTTATGTTTATTATTTCATAGATTTCATAGGTTATTTTTGCGGTTACGGATGAATTTTTCGACGATTACTATTATCAAGATTGCTAGTAATATGCCCGGCAAGATACCTTTGGGACCAGCAACTTTAACAGATAGGAATATGGTTTCACCGATTCCGATTAGCCAAATTATAGCTCGCTTTCTGGAGAAGCGAATGCGCAAGTACTCACTGCCTAGGTAGAAGTATGGGAAGACAGTAACTACCAAGAAGGTGTTGGCTATTAGGCCGCCTATTAGTACCACTGCTAGTCCTTCCCAGAAGGGACTAAGGATAGCTAGCGGGATTAATGAAACGACTGCTGTTAAGCTCGTAGCAACTAGTGGTCTAAACCGCTCGGCCAAAGCCTCGTGTGCGGCATCTACAGGCCCCATGCCAGCTCTTCTAGACTGATTGGCATAATCTGTCAGCAAGATAGTGTTCTTGATGCTCAGACCTATTAGGGCGAAGAATCCCAGTGAAGCAAAGAAGCTGAATGGATTGTTTGTGAGATACAGACCTAGGACTACGCCCAGCAAGCTGAATGGAATTGCCATAAAGATCAAGAATGGCTGGAACAAGCTTCTAAACTCTATTACAAGCAGCACATAGATGGCTATCAGTAGTAGTGGGAAAGCTATGGCTAGAGTTTTGAAGTTGTTTTGGTTTTCTGTCTCCTGACCGAAGTCAAATTTGAGGCTGTCTTTGGGGATACCATAGGAAGCAACAACGGTTGGCGTAAACTTGTCTTTAACGGCTTTTTCGGTAAGCGTCAGCAGGGTAGTTGTATCTGTGTCCTTGTACTGGGCAGTTACTTCTATGTATTGAGACTTCGAGTTTCGGTTGTAGATGCTGGCGTTGGATACTGCGGCATCTGTTATTTGTACAGTTTGACCATTAGGTCTTTTAACTGGCTGAGTTTTTAGGTACTCTTCTATATCTTTCGCTAGTTTGTTGGAGCCTTGGCGGTTGATGTCTGAATTGATCTGAGCAGCGAAGGCTGAAGCTGGTGGTCCGGCATCTGTTTGCCCGATCTTCACTTTGGCGAGCTTGAAATTATCAAATTGTTTTTGCAGATTATCGATGATTGTTGGAGCTGTTATTGATCGACTGTTGTAGTCTATGAGTTCTATCGCCATCCTGGCTTGCTGAATGTCGGCTTGACCGTAATAGCTAGCTTTTACAAGGTTTTCATTGGTATTTTTAGCAATTATAGCGTCAACCTTATCTGTTATAGCCTCGGCTTGCTGGATGCTTATTCCAGACGGGAAGGTAATTTGAGCGCTGATTTCATTGCTATCTTTGGCGCTTGGGAAAATGTTGAATTTAACCTTACCGAATAATGCACCGCTTGCTCCGATGAAGCTGAAACCGATGACTACTGCCGTGATGCCTACAAACATCAGCTTCTTGGTAGATCCTTTGGCCCAGTACATTGGTGCCGAAATGAAGCGTGCAATTCTGGCTTCTATGCCAGCTGACCTCTCTTTTTTAGCTGATTTGCCAAGTTGTTTTTTGCTTAGTAACAGATAGCGAGCTAGGAACGGTATGAATATCAGGGCTGTTAATAGGCTTATCAATAGGGCGGAAATAATGGTTATTGGTATGGCTCGCACAAAACTGCCAAGTACACCGCCAACGAAGGCGATAGGAGCAAAACATAGAGCAGCCGTGAGGGTAGCAGCAATCATGGCTCGAGAGATTTTGCCGGTGGCTATCTTTATTACTTCTTTGGGATCTTTTTCTTTACGACGGCTGGCGTCTATGGCTTCGGTCATTATGATAGTGTCGTCAACAACCAGTGAGAGGCTCAAAATCAGGCCAAAAAGGGTGATAGTGTTGAGGCTATAGCCAATCAAGTAAAGTACTGCATTAACCGCGAGAATTACTGTAATCATTGAGATGACAGTGATGAAAGAAGCCCTGACAGCAATGAGTAGTGAGGCAACAATCAAGACTGCCAATAAACCTTCAAGCAAGACTCTTTGTAATTCATTAATTTGAGATCTAACTTGAGGCGCAAAACTAGCGCTAATTACGGCATTGTAATTTGCGAACTTCGGATTATTGTTCAGTTCGTCTAAAGCGGCTGACACTTCTTTATCCAATTTAAGATTGTCGGCACCGGGCTGAGCTTGGATGCCAATTACGATTGAGTCATGGAAGGTATTTTGGTTGCCGACCCTTGAGCCGTAGCGATCGAAGCTTTTTTGAGCTATCACGGCCTGACCATTAATAGGGTTAATAACCTTATCGTAGGGGTTAACTATGGAAGCACTCTTTACAAGAGCGAGGTTCTTGGAGTTAATGAAATCAGCTGCCTCTTTCGCTTGTGCGGCTAATACAGGGGTGGGCGTCGGCTGTTTGCCATAAAAAGATATGACAATGTTGTCGCCTCTAGGGGTAAAACCAAATTTGAAATCTTTAATTTGAAAATTGGCCTGGGCTGGGAGAATTTTTGCAGCTTTTACCTGAGCATCTAGTTGTTTGCTGCGGGTTACAGCATTGACGTTGTCTTTGTATATGACAATAACGGTATAAAAATTGCTGGAACTTTGAGCGGTGACTTTTTTGACGCCATCTTGTTTGAGCAAGTAGTCAATGAGGGGTTGAGATACTTGAGAGTCAACTTTACTGGGGTCGTTTACAAAATAAGTGCCAGAAGCAAAGGCGTAAGGGGTGTTGATAGTTGGAAAGCCTTCACGCTTGAGTAGTGTTGTGTAGCAAAGCGCACCGAACACTACTATCACTAGCCACAACAGTGCAGTAGTCTTGGTCCTGCTGAAAAAGAACAGGCTTAATTTTTGCGTAAATCTCAGTTCATGCGAACTTTTTTCGTTTTTAGTCATTTTTTCCCCTCAATTAGTCTTATATATATGATAATGCTTTTCGGACAGATTAACCATGCTAATATATATCTAATGTGGCAAGAAACAAAACACGGACTATATAAACAGTTTAACTTCGAAAATTTCAAGCAAGCTTGGGCATTTATGCAGCAAGTTGCGGAGCTAGCAGAGAAGTATCAGCACCATCCCAGGTGGGAAAATGAGTGGAGTGTGGTGCAGATATGGCTGATCACTCACGACCAAGGGTCCAAAATAACAGAGAAAGACCATCAGTTGTCAGCTGCTATCGACGCGCTGGTTGATGGCGACCAGAATCAGCAAAAAACTGTCGACCCCAACGCCCATCCAGACGCAGTTAAGCTTTTCACCGATGGCGGATCACGAGGCAATCCTGGTCCTTCAGCGACTGGTTACGTAATCCTAGACATGGAAGACAATGTGATTGTAGACGAGGCGCAATATTTGGGAGTAACAACAAATAACCAAGCCGAGTATACAGCCCTCAAACTCGGATTAGAGCAGTGTCGTAAAATGGGTGTCAAAGAAGTCAGTACTTACCTAGATAGTTTGCTGGTAGTAAACCAGGTGAATGGAATATATAAAGTTAAGAACAAAGACTTATGGCCAATCCATGACGCCGTCAATCGCCTGAAAGCAGAATTCGATCAAATAACTTTCAAGCATGTGCCCCGCGAGTTCAACAAACTTGCCGATGCGGCAGTGAATCGCGCTCTCGACGAACACCTAGACAGCCATAAGCGGTGATGTTATAATAGTAGTTGGTCAGATTATTGACTAATCGCGTGCCTCGGCACGAGGAAAGTCCGGGCAGCAAAGGGAAATGGTAGTCGCTAACGGCGACCGGGGGTAACCCTAGGGAAAGTGCCACAGAAACGAAACCGCCAAGTTTACTTGGTAAGGGTGAAACGAGCGAGGTAAGAGCTCGCAATTCTCTACGGTGACGTAGAAAATAGGTAAACCCTACCTGCTGCAAGGAGATGGATTTCCTTAAGCCTAAAGCTTAGGAGTGTCCCACTGATAATTCATCAATTAAACCGCTCGAATCTGCGAGCAATCGCAGATCTAGATAGATGATTAGTCTAGACAGAACCCGGCTTACAGATAGTCTGACCAATAAAAAACTCCTCCTGTAATTAGGAGGAGTTTTATTTTTCAGGCGTTTTTGCTTATTTTTGAGCTGCTTTTACAACTGCACTA
>Ga0214921_10008697_pt1 | contig 13064 bp, 6 predicted proteins | sample LL1505_MetaG_FD_177992 | JGI IMG/M metagenome (GOLD analysis project Ga0214921, IMG submission 177992) | Freshwater microbial communities from Lake Lanier, Atlanta, Georgia, United States - LL-1505 | ecosystem: Environmental > Aquatic > Freshwater > Lake | place: USA: Georgia | collected 2015-05-28 | reverse complement strand
CAATCCGGTCTTTGGCAGAACGCGGGGCAACCGTTTTGTTGCGCCTGAACTCTGAGCCCGAATTGTGGCGAGAGGATTTGAAACATCAGCCGCTCGAGCTGCTGGCCGGCGTGATGCTGCCCAAAGTCGAGTCTGCGAATCAAATTGAAGCCCTTGCGCAGGCGCTGAGGGCGGCGGCACCGAATTCGCCGGTTCCTGTGACGATCCAAATCGAGACCCCGCGAGGCGTGCTGGCTGCCCCCTCAATTTGCGCCCACCCCGAGCTGGCGGCGGTTGGCTTTGGAGCCGAAGACTATTGCGCCGCATTGGCCGTTCCACCAACCCCGAGCGCTCTGACCTGGCCAGCCCAGCATGTGGTCACCTGCGCCCACGCGTTCGGATTGCCTTGCTGGGGATTGGCGGCCAGCATCGCCCTGATCAACGACCCTCAGGCCTACGCTGAATCGGTGCGCGAGGCGCGAGCAATCGGCTTCACCGGGACTGTCTGCATTCATCCCAATCAGGTTCAGATCGTCAATGAAGGGTTCTCACCGTCGGCAGCAGAACTCGCCTGGGCGCAACGGGTGGTCGAGGCCGATCAGGATGCCCAGGCCCAGGGGATTGGCGCCATCTTGCTCGACGGACGAATGATTGACCGGCCCATCGTCGAGCGCGCCCGGCGCTGGCTTGCGCGCCCGAGAACTTGATTTCACCGGCATAATTTCAACAGCAGAATTTAAACATTAGCATCCTAATTTAAGGAACTTTCGGATGAGCCACCCGTCTGACCGCCGCACGACTCCCACGCTTTCGCGTCCCACGCGTTCACTGAAGCGGAACCAGGCCCTCGCCTCGATCTCGGGCTTGGCCCTGGCGGTCGCACTCGCTCTGAATGCTGGAGCGACCGAAGCGAAGACGGTACGAATCGGCAATCAGGGCGATGCGCTTTCGATGGATCCGCATTCGCTCAGCGAATCCTTGCAACTGAGCGTGATGAGCAACGTCTACGAATCGCTCGTGACGCGCAATAAAGATCTCAGCCTGGCCCCCGCGCTGGCCACGAGCTGGCGCCAGACTTCGCCCAACGTGTGGCGTTTCGAATTGCGTCAGGGCGTCAAATTCCACGACGGCGAACCATTTACGGCGGAAGACGTTGTGTTCACATTCAAGCGGGTCGCGGGTGACGGCTCGGACATGAAGAGTTACGTCAACGACGTTCAGGAAGTTCGCAAGCTCAGCGATTACTCGATCGAGATCGAAACCAAAGCCCCGTTCCCAATCCTCCCGGACCTGATCGAAAAGCTTTACATCATGAACAAAAAGTGGTGCGAAACCAATCGCGCCACAATTCCCGTCGATCGCCGCAAAGGCATCGAAAACACGGCGTCTTTCAAGGGCAACGGCACCGGCCCCTATATGGTGGGTGAGCGTCAGCCGGGCGTGAAGACCACCTTCAAGATCAACCCCAACTACTGGGGCGCGATCGAAGGTAATGTCACTGAAGTGATTTATACCCCGATCGGTAACGATGCCACCCGGGTTGCTGCGCTGCTCAGCGGGCAAGTCGACATCATGGAACCTGTTCCGGTTCAGGATGCAGCTCGAATCAATGCCAGCCCCAACGCGCGTGTGATTGCAGGGCCTGAACTGCGCACGATTTTTCTCGGCATGGATCAAAAGCGCGATGAACTGCTCTATTCCAGCGTGAAGGGCAAGAACCCTTTCAAGGACAAGCGGGTGCGTCAGGCGTTCTACCAGGCGATCGATATTGAAACGATCAAACGGACCGTGATGCGCGGGGCATCGACACCGACAGCGCTGATGATCGCGCCCGGAATCACGGGGTTCACTGCCGATCTCAACAAACGCCTGCCCTTCGACCTCGAAGGGGCCAAGAAACTCATGGCCGAGGCGGGTTACGCCAACGGTTTTGAGGTCAGCATGAACTGCCCCAACGATCGTTATGTGAACGATGGTGAGATCTGCCAGGCGGTCGCCGCTAACCTCGCTCGTATCAACGTCAAGATCAATCTGCAAGCCGAAACCAAAGGAACTTACTTTCCGAAGATTCTGAAGCGTGACACGAGCTTCTACATGCTCGGCTGGACCCCCGCCACCTACGACGCGCACAACGCGCTCAATGCGCTGATGCGCTGCGTCGATGACAAGGGGGCAGGCCAATTCAATCTCGGCGCCTATTGCAATCCCAAGTTGGATGATCTGATCCAGAAAGTTCAGTCCGAAACCGACAAGACCAAACGCAACGCAATGATCCGCGAGGCGTTTCAAATTCATACGGACGACATTGGTCATCTGCCATTACACCAACAGGCACTGGCATGGGGTGTCGCCAAGAACATCGACCTCGTGCAGTTGCCAGACAACTTCATGCCCTTTAAGTGGATTACGATCAAATGATCCAGAACGTTCGGCTCTCACTTGAGTGTTGAACTAGACCACCTGGTCGTCGCCAGTGCCACGCTCGAAGAGGGCGTGGCCTGGTGCGAGGCCACGCTGGGCGTCACGCCTGGACCTGGGGGCAAACACCCCCTGATGGGCACGCATAATCGACTGATTAAAGTCGCCACGACCGCGTTCCCGAACGCCTATCTCGAAATCATCGCGATCGACCCAGCCGCAACGCCGCCTAGCCGACCGCGCTGGTTCGGGCTTGACACACCTGAGTTGAACGCCCAACTTCGATCTGGCCCTCGATTGATCCACGCAGTGGCCCGCACCACGAACCTCGATATGCATCGCTGGGGATTGATTACGCTCGGACTCCAACCAGGCGAACCCGTCAGCGCCAGCCGGGAAACGCCCACGGGCGTCCTGGCCTGGCAGATCCTGGTGCGTCGCGATGGGCAGCTCGAGTGCCAGGGCGCCCTTCCGACTCTGATCCAATGGTCGGGTCAGCACCCTGCCCAAACAATGCCCGCGAGCGGCGTCACTCTTGAATCGCTCACCCTCCGAGGACTACCAGAACGTGTGCAGACCCTGCTAAGCCTGAAAGGTGTCCAAATTGAATCGCCCTTGCCCGCACAGCCTCGAGCCAGGCCCCCTGACGCGGGCGCGTCGGTTTCAAACCCGGCGGTCATCACGGTCAAGCTGAACACACCGCACGGAACCGTCACCCTCTAAGCGGTAGAGACCGCATCCATGCTGCATCTGCATTTTTCGAATCGCTTTGAGCAGCTACGCGAAATCCTACTTGAACGTCTCGCACAGGAAGCCCCCGGGCCCTTCACACCACAAGAAATCATCATTCCCAGCGCTGCAATCACCCGCCATTTGCAGTGGGCGCTGACGGAACATCAAGGCATCTGCGCGAACGTCAATTTTTCGTACCTTGCGCAGTGGGTCTGGCGGCAGATCGGCCAAATCGTTGAAATTCAGACCGAGTCGCCGTTTGCCCCCGAGGTCTTGACCTGGCGGGTTTATCGAGCACTCAGTGACCCAGAATTTGTATCGGGTCATGCGCCGCTGCAACGATATCTGAGCGAGAACGATGCAATACGGCAATACGATCTGGCAAATCGTATCGCGCGTCTCTTTGAGAACTACGTGACATACCGGCCACAGTGGCTTCAGGCTTGGTCAGCGGGGCAATCCAACCAACCTGGCGGGCAGATAAGGGCTGCGGCGGACCAGCCGCGGCAGCACGAGGCCTGGCAACACGAGCGCTGGCAAAGTGCACTCTGGCGACGGATCGCGCGGGAGACCTCGACGACTGAAGAGCACCCGGGACAGTCATTTTTCCGGCTACTGCCCACGTTACAAGATGACTCAGCAGCGCTAGCGGCCCTGCCCTCAAGGGCTCATGTATTTTGTTTGCCGTCCATGCCCCCGCTGTATTTACAAATGCTTCGGGGTCTTTCGAGTCGGATGGATCTGGATCTCTACGTCCTCAATCCTTGCCAGGAATACTGGTTCGAACTGGTCGACCGTAAACGACTCAGCCGACTGGGCTTGAAGGGCCGAAGCGAACATCACGAAACAGGCAACGCGTTGCTGGCGGCCTGGGGTAAGCAGACTCAGGCCACGATTGATCTATTGCTCACGGGCGACGACGTCCTCGAATCACCGAGTACCGCTTTTGTTGAAGCGCCAGCCACCACGATGCTGGGTCACATCCAGAATTCGATCCTCACGCTTCTTGATCCTGAGCCAATCGCACCGGGGGAGATCGTCCCGATAACGGAACATGATCGAAGTCTGCAGATCAACGTCTGTCATTCGTTGCAACGAGAACTCGAGGTGCTGCATGCGCAGCTTCAGGATCTTCTCGACCAACCCTGCCCGCCGGCCCCGGAAGATATTCTGGTGGTCACTCCAGACCTCCAGAGCGCGGCCCCCTTAATCGAGGCCGTTTTTGGAACGGTTGGACACGAGCGACGTTTGCCCTATGTGATCACGGGCCTGCCGCAACGTCGGGTGAACCCAATCGCCCGCGTTCTCGATCAATTGCTGACCCTTGCCATCGGGCGCCATCCGGCGTCGGAAGTCTTCGACCTATTGATCCAGCCTGCCGTGATGCAGCGCTTTGGCCTGGATCTTGAACAGGCGGAGCGACTGCGTGAGTGGATCGCGGTGTCCGGAATCCGCTGGGCACTCGACGGCGAAGAGCGCAAAGCGCATGGACTCCCTGCGGACGAACGGCATACCTTCGCGGAGGGTCTGGAGCGCCTTTTTCTCGCGTACGCCATGGGGGACGAAGACGCCGCGATTAATTTTGATACGCACCTCGATTTCGATCAGGATGACGGGATCGGTTCGCTGATTGGTGCTGGCAATCCAGGCGGCTCTCAAGCCCCCGCACTCGGGATCCTATGGCGTTTTGTGCGGGAACTGGATCGGACCCAACGTGACTGGCAAGAGAGCAAAACGCCCGACGAATGGCACCAGGCCTTGAGCGATGCTCTGACGTGTTTTGCAGCGGAAGATCCTGCCTGGATCGAAGAGTTCATCAGTGTTCGCAGGGCTATTCACCGATCCCACTCCCAAATGATTCGGGGCGGTTTGTGCGATCCGGTACCGCTTAGGGTGTTGCGGGAAGCGGTGACCGAGCAACTTGAACAAGAGGCACAGGGCGGGGTCCCGTCCGGCCGCATTACGTTCGCCGCGATCCCCAGTCTGCGCGCACTCCCGTATCGACACATTTTTGTGTTTGGAATGAATGACGGGGTGTTTCCAAGCCCATCGCGAATGCTTGAATTTGATCTCATCGCAGCGCAACCGCAGCGCGGCGACCGTCAGCGGCGCCTCGATGAGCGCAACCAGTTTCTGGATCTGTTGATATCAGCGCGCGACCAACTCGTACTCAGTTATACGGGGCGGAACATTCGCGATAACAGTCGTATCCCGCCCTCTGTCCTGATTGCGGATCTGATCGATGAGGTCGAACGCATCTGGCCTGGCCTCGGTCATCGCATTACCCACGAGCACCCGCTGCAAGCATTCAGCAAAGGCGATTCGGCCACTGGCGGTCCAATCGCAAGCGACTTGCTCGCCTTCGATGAAGAGACCGATGATTCCGAATCAATCAATCCACGGGTTCAGGGCCTGCCCTTTTTTAGAGGTTCCTTGCCCCCGCCCGACCCTTCTTTTCGCGGAGTAACGCTTGATCGATTGATTGAGTTCTTCAGAAATCCAGCACGGTTTCTTCTTCGGCACCGACTCGGTATCCAGTTAGCTGATGAGGATATGAACTTGCTCGACGAGGAACCTTTCGCGATGGATGGGCTAAACCGTCGTCACCTCGTCGAACGGCTCTTACCGAAAGCGCTCGCAGGCAAGGACGCGAACGCCCTGGTTCGATTGGCACTGGCCGGGCCAGAATTGCCATCGGGCATGCTTGGCACGATTGAAGCAAGTGACGAGGCCGAGACGCTGTATGCATTTGCACAACCGATCCGGCAGGCTTTAGCGGACGCGGCAATCGACCCGATCACGCAGACCCTTGAATTCGATCTCGACGGAGAGGTCTGGACTCTGCAGGGCACGTTGAGCGATCTTCGTGCCGGAGGCCTGATCCGGTGGAACTTCCGGACGGTTCGCGCTGAGGACTATCTCTCGGGATGGATTACCCACCTATTTTTGTGCGCTTGTCATGGAGCGCCCGGGTTGACGCAGACTTCAAACCACACTCATTGGCACTCGCGGGACGGTGCCTACCGCTTGCGTGCCGTAGCGAATCCGAAACCCTTGCTCATGTCGCTGATTGACCTTTATCGGGCAGGTCTGCGTGAGCCCCTGCATTTTTATCCCCGGTCGGCCTGGGCATTCGTCAAGACTGGAAAAACCACCGATGCACTCACCGAATGGCAATGCACCCGCAACCAGCCATTCGGAGAAAGCGCGGATCCCGCTTATCAACTCGCGCTGCGCGGCATCGCGAACCCGATTAATCCTCAATTTTCTGAACTTGCGCTGAGGATCTATCAGCCGCTACTGGACCATCTCGAAGACGCCCGTCTGACGAATCTGGGGGACACCCCATCATGACAGCCCAGCCACTCGAGGTTTTTGGGTGCGAGTTGGATGGAATCACCCTGATCGAAGCGTCGGCCGGAACTGGCAAGACCTGGAATATTTGCGCACTCTACCTCCGCCTGCTGCTGGAGCGAGGCCTTGGGGTTCAGCAGATCCTGGTCGTTACGTTCACACGTGCGGCCACTGCAGAATTGCGCGAGCGAATCCGCTCACGAATTGTCACCACATTGATCTATTTGCGCGGGACCCAGGACCCGACCAGCCCTGACAGTCTCTTTGCCGTAAACCTCTTTAAGTCTCTGAGTGCCCGGGTAGAAGTCAGTGAAGCGCAGTTGATCGGTCGGCTAGAAACCGCCCTCAACCTGTTTGATGAAGCCGCGATCTACACCATTCATGGGTTCTGTCAGCGGGTTCTGACCGACACGGCCCTGACTACCGGTTCATCCTATCAACTTGAAATGATTGAGGACGACGGCGCGATGCGCCGCTCAGCAGTCGCCGATTTTTGGCGACGGACGATCGCTTCTCAAGCAATGGACCGAGTGCTGACACGCCACCTTCGCGACAGCAGGCAAAGCCCTCAAGCATGGGCCGATATTCTGAAGCGCGTTCAAGACCGGCCGTTCGCCACATCACGATGGCCTGAAGAGCTAGAACGCTCCGCGGCGCCGGGCCTCCAGCTGGATATGAGCACCCATGAGCGGGCTTATGAGGGCCATTTCAGTGCTGCCCTCGAAATCTGGTCACGCGACCGGGAGGCAGTCCTGAGCGTCCTTGAAGCGGGGCTCGAGCAATTGCACAAGACTAGCTACAAAACCTCCTCAATTCAGCAAAGTGCAACGCGCTGGGATGAAGTGCTTCTGCAGCGCAAGGGTTCATTATTGGGAATCACAGCCACAGACAAAATCCACCTTTTAACCCTCTCCATCCTCAAAAACCGGACACGGCGTGGCTGCGAGACGCCATCGCATCGTTTCTTCGATGCGGCCCAGGTCCTGGTCGAATCCGGCGAAAACCTCGGGCTCCAGTGCCAGCTTGCGCTCCGTCGACTTCAACGCGAAATGATTGAGGTCGCTGGCAAGGATCTCAACAAACGCAAACAGGAACAGCGGATCGTTTCGTACAACGACATCCTGCTGAACACCTGGGAGGCCCTGAATGGCGATCAGACCTCTGAATCCGGAGCCGCCCTGGGGGCAACCCTGCGCGCTCGATACCCAGCGGCTCTGATCGATGAATTTCAGGACACGGACCCCTTGCAATGCGGGATCTTTCTGAACATCTACGGTCACGGGTCAGTCCCGTTGTTTTTCGTAGGCGACCCCAAACAAGCCATCTACCGCTTTCGCAACGCCGATATTCACGCCTATCTTGAGGCCAAGAGTCGAGTGCATCGACTCGCGACGCTGGGTCAGAATCAGCGCTCGGTTCCTGGCCTTGTTTCAGCCTGCAACGCGTTATTTAGTGCCAATCCGGCTGCATTCATTCAGTCCGGAATCACGTATCGTCCCGTGCAGGCCAGCACGCGCGAGCGAGCGCCTCTTCTTGAGGATCACAATCAACAACCGCAGTGGCCAATGCGCTTCTGGGTTCTGCCCCGCGGCGAAGCAGGGTCCTTGATCAAGCGCACCGACGCCAAGCAATGGGCCATCCGCCAGACCGCCGCCGAGATCGCGCGACTACTCACTAACCCGGTCCAGATCGAGAACCGCCCCCTACGCGGGGGCGACATTGCCGTCCTCGTGCGCACCCACAATCAGGGCCGCGCGATGCGGGAGGCGCTCAGCCAACTCGGGATACCGAGCGTTGAATTATCTCAGGCCAGCGTCTGGACCAGCCCCGAGGCATTCGAACTGGCGCGCATCCTGAAGGCGATCTTGAGTCCCGCCGATCGTGGACTGAGACAAGGTCTGTTGCTCGGGGCCCTCGCAACCGAACTGATGGGTCGGGACGCCGATGCAGTGCTTGCTTGGCGCAATCATGACCAGACGATGCACGACTGGAGCAGTCGTTTTGAGCAATACCTGAGGGACTGGCGCCAGCAGGGGTTTGCCTTCATGTTTCAGCGATGGCGCGAGCAAGAGGGCGTCGACAAGCGCTTGCTGGATTGTGTTGACGGCGAGCGCCGGCTCACCAATTTGCTCCATTTGGGTGAACTCTTGCAGGGAGCCAACCATCAGGCCAACTCACCTGAGGCACTCCTGCGCTGGATGCGTACGCAACGTGAAGATCCAGAATCGAACGACGACGCCCAATTGCGACTGGAATCCGATCGCAATCTGGTTCAGATCGTTACGATTCACAAATCAAAAGGTCTCGAATACGGGATCGTTTTCTGTCCGCTACTCTGGCTGGACGGCCCGAACCATGCATCAGGGACACTTCCTATTGAGGACCGTGATGGCCAGGGCCAATCGGTACTGGATTTTCGACTCGACGCCGCCGACTCAGCCGAGCGTAAAGAACGGCAGCGTGAGGCAAATGAGGCCGAAGGAATCCGTCTGATCTATGTCGCCCTAACGAGGGCGGTTCATCGTTGTTACTTAGTGGTCGGTCCATTCAATCGATCGGGAGGGGCAACTCCCAGCAAAGATAGCCATTCAAGTTTGTTGAACTGGCTGGCAGCTGGCTCGGGATTCAGCCGCGCAGAATGGTTAAAGCTGGCACCCGAGGCAGATCGGATCGAAAAACCGTGGCGCTCGATCGCGGCAGCGGCGGACGGACAGATCGGTTGGTGCACCCCCTCCGAAATCCCGCATCCTGCCAAAGGCGCAGTGCTTCCGGTTAATGACGTGACGGTGGAGCCCTTAAGCAACGGCCGCGCGCGGGACGGCCTGGCGGGACGGCGAAACCCGGGTTGGGTCGAGGGGAGTTTCTCGAGTCTGACCCGCAATCGCAATGAAGGTCGTAAGGAAGATCGCAGAGAAGAACGCCGGACAGATCGAGCAGAAGATCATGACGTATATGTCGATCTCGAGACCTTCGATAGAGCTCAAGTCATCACGCCCACCCACACCGATATTCTGCACTTCCCGCGGGGCCCAAAGGCTGGTGAGTGTATTCACGCAGTCTTCGAACAGATTGATTTCACGGATCCCGGCAGCTGGGTTTCCGAGATCAACCGCGCGTTGCTTCAGTTTGGCCTGGCGAACAACGCCCGGCATCAAGAGATGATCCTCCAGCTTGCTCACGATGTTCTGGCTACCCCACTCGCGGATGGGTTCACGCTGAACAAGGTCACCCGCTCGCAGCGCCTGAATGAACTGGGCTTTCGAATCATGGCGCCCGCGCTGAGCTCGGACCAATGGAACGCCTGGCTGAGGTCGTATCAAATTGCAGCACCCTCATTGCAATTTGGGCTACCGCCGAAGTTCCTGCAAGGCTATATCGACCTGATCGTTCAAATCGACACCAAGTTCTATATTCTGGATTGGAAGTCAAATCACCTCGGTGATGCCCAACAGAACTACAGTCAGTCATCTTTAGAGGCTGCGATGAGGGCCCATGGCTATCACCTCCAGTCACTCCTCTATTGCGTGGCTGTCCATCGATACCTGCGCCAACGGCTCGCTGACTATGACTATGAGCGCCATATGGGCGGGTGCCTCTATGGTTTCGTGCGTGGCATGCGGCCCCATTGGCGCGATTCAAACGGGAAGTCGCTAGGCGTCTACACCCATCGAATACCGTTCGCTACGATCAACGCGTTCGACCAACTCATGCCTCAGACATGAATGAATCCGCCCGCGCCACAGCTGACCTGGCCGAGGGATTTGGGCAGGTTTTGGCGGCTTGGGTACGTAAGATCCAACGATCCAAAACCCACGAAGCCGAGGCGATTGCGACCTGCTTGCGCATCGCTGGTGAGCACCTGAGTCTGGCCACCTCCGACGGTCATTCGTGCTTGCCTCTGCACGCCTTGCAAGGCGAACTCCCCAGCGAATCCATTGCTGACCTTCGAGCCAAGCTGCTGGCGTCAACGCTTGTCGGCACGCCGATACAAACGCTCGCAAAACCATTGATCCTGGATGAGGGCAACCGCCTGTTTTTGTACCGACTCTTTGAGCAAGAGCGCCGCTTAGCGGCCCGGCTGATAGAGCGTGCAAAATTGAGACCGCGGCAGCTCCTCAACAGCGCACAGGTGCGCGAGTGTCTCGACACAGAGTTTGGGCCCCCGAGCCAAGCCGAATTTAACGCCGCACCGGATTGGCAACGCATCGCCGTCGCGCAGGCGCTATCCAATCCAATCACGTTCATCAGTGGCGGCCCCGGGACCGGCAAGACCCGGACGGCGGCGCGACTGATCCAATGCATGATCAGACTGCGGCCCAACACCCGCGTTGCCTTGGCCGCACCCACGGGCAAGGCCGCCAGTCGATTGCGGGAGGCTTTGAGCCCCGACACGCAAATGCTCGATGCATTCACGCTGCACCGGCTCCTGAACATTCATCCAGTGACCGGTCGTGCGCATCACCACGCCAAGAACCCCCTGCCCTTTGATCTGGTCGTCGTGGACGAAGCGTCCATGCTCGATCTCACACTCGCCCTCCAACTCCTTGATGCCTTGCCGAGCCAGACCCAGTGCGTGCTTCTGGGCGACAAGGACCAGTTGCCGCCAGTTGAGGTTGGTTCGGTGTTCGCGACACTCACTGCGGAGCGACGATTTTCGCCTCAGGGACTGGACCGTCTGGTATCTGTCACTGGCTATGCAAATGAGTCACTTGAGGCGGCGATCACCCCAACCCGGCAGGACTCAGCGCTCACTGACGATGTAATCTGGTTAGAGAAGAACTATCGCTTTTCAGATCGATCATCGATTGGGAAACTCTCAGACGCCATCAAACGCGGGAACGTCATAAGGGCAACCGATCTGATGCGAGATTCTCAATCCGATGACCTCTGTTGGTTTGAAGACAGTCAACCCAGAATCGATACGCAAACGCTGCGCGCAGCCGAAACCGGGTATGCGCCCTACCGAAGCGCGCTCGAGCGTTTCGGTGGGAGTTCATGTCGGCATGGAATTCCAGACCAATCCTCACTTGAAGAATTATTCAAAGCCTTTGATCAATTCCGTGTGCTGGCGGCCATTCGCCAAACCGGTCGAGGAGTCGTTGCACTCAACGAGCAATTGCGACGGTTGATCGACCCCGGAACACGAGCGTGGTATCCGGGTCGGCCGATCCTGATCACACGCAACGATCCCACTCTGAACCTGTTCAACGGTGATGTCGGGATCTGTCTGTTCGATGCCCTTACCGATCGGGATCGGGATCGGGATCGGGAACAGTCCCAAGTCTGGTTCCGCGACCAAAAACGAAATGCTTCGAGCCCATTCCGGGCCATTGCATGCGACCGACTTCCCCCGCATGAAGATGCCTTGGCGATGACCGTACACAAGGCGCAGGGCTCGGAATTTGAGTCCGTGCTGTTTGTTTTGCCGCATGAGATCGGCCGAACCACCAACCGCGCCCTGCTTTACACCGCAATCACACGAGCCCGCAAACAGGTCATGGTGTCTGGGAGTCAATTCGTATTTGAGGCGGCGTGTTCTCAAGCCGATGTTCGCCCGAGTGGTCTGTCCGACCGGATTCGGGAACTGATCGACGCTTGTCCTTCAAGCTCATCAGATTAAGAAGAGATGCCTCGACGCACGCAGCCGATACGGTAGGCTTTTCCATTGGAAACAAATGCGTACCGTCAATCAGAATCTTTCGCCCGCGAATCACCTGATCGGTGAGGGAGGCTCCCGCCAATCTCATCTCGCGCGACTCCAACCCAGCGACCAGCGCCACAGGACAGCCCAAGGGTTGGCGGCGCAATAGACCTGGCAAATGGTCGGGGATTGTGTTGTAAATCCTGGTCTCGACTTCGCGAGAGAATTTCAATACTCGGCGCGATCCATGCGGCCCATGTTCATCTACGGTCCCATGAACCACATAGTCGTCCAGAACCCTTGCATCCCATTGGGCAAACGCGCGCTTACCCACGAAATGCGCCTTCGCTTCCGCCACGCTTGGCCACTGAAACCGCCGCTTTCGGCTGACCGCACCCGGCGAAAATCGACCAACCAGCGGGATCTTCTTGGCGACCTGAACGACTCGAGCCTGCCAGCCACCCACAAGCGGTGAATCCAGCAAGACGACCCCACGGGCCAATTCCGGCGCGCGCGCAGCCGCCATCAAGCTGAGTAAACCGCCAAGGGAATGACCGATCAGAAACGGCGTCTGGCTGTATCGAGCCGCGATGGGCTGCACAAAATCGATGAGTTCCTGAACCAGGTTCGGCCAGTTGCTGCTGACCGGATAGCGCGGATCGTGGCCAAACATCTCCAGCGCTTCGACCGCAAAACCGCGCGCGCGCAGCTGGTCTAGCATCACCCGATAAGTGCTGGCAGGAAAACTGTTGCCGTGAGAAAAAACGACCAGGGGGCGGGAAGTATCAAGTTTCACGCGGTCAGATCATGTCTCCGCCGCCGCCGCCGCGGTCCATGCTCATCCGGCCTTCATCAGTGAGCTGACGCGCGGTGCGCAGCATTTCTTTCTGCTGCTCTTCGACCTCGGTAATCTTGACCGGGCCCAAACTATCCAGCGCCT
>Ga0214921_10008694_pt1 | contig 13068 bp, 5 predicted proteins | sample LL1505_MetaG_FD_177992 | JGI IMG/M metagenome (GOLD analysis project Ga0214921, IMG submission 177992) | Freshwater microbial communities from Lake Lanier, Atlanta, Georgia, United States - LL-1505 | ecosystem: Environmental > Aquatic > Freshwater > Lake | place: USA: Georgia | collected 2015-05-28 | reverse complement strand
AGAGGGTCTAGATTATGATTTAATGGTACGAGATATTAGAAATAAATATAATTTACAAGATGGTAGAATAGCTATTAATCAAGTATTTACTAGCAATTTTATTAGAAAAGGTAATGAATATCTTCAAGCATGTATTGATTATAAGAAAATTTGGTTTGCTTCAAATACTGGTGGTAACGAAGACTTCTTTAATAAAGTCATGAATAGCAATGCTAATTTAAGCTTAATCCGCACAGAAGACAAGAAAGATTGGACTACTTTAGATTTTATAGAAAACCAAGATGATTTCATATATCAAACCAAAAAACAATGTGCTTTAGTTGAATATACATCTACTAGCCGTGGTAATCAAAACTTTGATTTACCTCAACATTTAAAAAGAAGTGCTTCTGCTAATAAGGCCAGAAAAGATAATTATTCGGCTTTAATGCTTGCAAATTGGGGCTATAAATGCTATAATGATATTATGTCTCAGCCAGAAATATTAGAAATTCCAACTTTTTCGCCTATAATGATTACATAAAGTGTAATAATTTAAACAAATGTCTAAAAAAAATCAAAATAAAACAAAAATCGCTAAAAATAACGATATTCAACCCTTGATGGTAGCCGAAGCTAGTAGCGGTAAAACCTACGAAGCAACAGCCTCAGACGAGACTAGAACAAGAAGAAATCTAGCTGGAAATATAACAAGAACAGAAAGATATAAGAATATTGATGATGGTTTAATTCCATTTAAATACTCTAGTGGTATCAAAGGTAGTTCAAATATCAACATCCGTGATGCAGTTATTCTTTGTCAAAAATGTTATTATAACTTTGCGATTTTCCGCAACACAATTGATTTAATGACCGAATTTAGTTCTAGTAATATATACTTTCAAGGCGGAAGTCAAAAAAGTAGAGATTTCTTTTCTGCATTATTTAAGAAGATAAATATATCAGATTTACAAGATAAGTTTTTTAGAGAGTATTATCGTTCTGGTAATGTATTTCTTTATAGGTTCGATACTCAAATTCAAGATTCTGATATAAGTAAAATCACTCAAACATTTGGCTTAACAAGCAAAGCTTCTGTTAGTTTACCAGCAAGATATATAGTTTTAAATCCAGCAGATATTCAAATTGGTGGAAGTATTAATTTTTCAGTTGGTAGATACTACAAAATATTAAGTGATTACGAATTAGAGAGATTAAAGAATCCAAAAACAGACGAAGATAAAGAAGTATTTAATAGCTTACCAAAAGAAACTCAAAATCTAGTAATGCAAAAAGGCATAGGAATCTTAAGTATTCCTCTCGAAAGAGATAAGATTGCAGCTGTATTTTATAAGAAGCAAGACTACGAGCCATTTGCTGTGCCTATGGGTTTTCCAGTATTAGAAGATATCAACTGGAAAGCTGAGATGAAAAAAATGGACATGGCCATCACAAGAACAATGCAACAAGCTGTTCTTTTAATTACTATGGGAGATACTCCTAATAATGGAGGTATTAACCAAAAGAATCTTGAAGCTATGAGATCTCTTTTTGAAAATCAAAGCATTGGTAGAGTTCTTATTGCAGATTATACAACTAAAGCCCAATTTGTTATTCCAGAAATTGGTAATCTTATTGGTCCAGAAAAATATGAAGTTGTAGATAGAGATATTCAAATTGGGTTAAATAATATTCTTATTGGTAGCGAAAAATTTGCTAATACAAGTATTAAAGTACAAGTATTCATGGAAAGATTAAAGCAAGCTCGCCAAACTTTTATCACTGAATTTTTAGTTCCAGAAATACGTAGAATAAGCAAAGATCTTGGTTTTAAAAATTATCCAGAACCAGTTTTTGAAGATATTGATCTTAAAGATGATGTTCAATATTCTAGAATATTTAATAGATTAATGGAACTTGGCATCTTAACTCCAGAAGAAGGACTAAAAGCTATTGAAACAGGTAGACTTCCTACTAACGAAGAATCACTTGAATCACAAGTAAAATATAAAGAATTAAGAGATCAAGGATTTTATCAACCATTAATTGGAGGAGCTCAAGCTGGAGGTGCTGGAAGACCAGCTGGATCAACTGGAATTCCTCAAAGTACTAAAAATGTCAAACCAATTGGCCAAGGACAACAATCAAAAGCTTCTTTTGATGAAAAATATAGCGTATTAAAAATTAAAGAAAATCTTTCTAAAGCTCAAAAACTAGAAGAAGAAGTTGGCGCAAAACTCAGAGAAATGCATAATATTAAAAAGATGAGCAATCAACAAAAAGAAATAGCAGAACAAATTTCTCATATTATTATTGCTAACGAAAGTCCAGAAAATTGGAATGATAAGATATCAGATTATATTTCTAATCCAGCAGACTCAAATGAAGATGCAGTAAAAGAAATTCAAGAGATTGCTTATAATCACCAACTCGATAGTTATATCTCAAGTATATTGAGACACAGTAAAGTTTAAATTTAAATTAATTTAAAATTTTATCTGTAAGATTCTATATAAACACCATTAATATCAAGCGCGATTCCAGTAACGCTAGTTATATTTGGATGATATAAACTTACATTTGGAGTCATCATTGTACCTAATGCTGGTAAATTAGTTGTTGCATAATATCCAGTTGAGAAAGTATTGCCACTATTAGCTATATTTGCATGAAAGCCTACTCCACTTGAAGGCATAGCATACATGGTAAATTCAATAAAATTACCACTTTTATTTGTGCAATCATAATTTACAAGTGGAACTTTAATACTATTATTAGCTCCACTATTATGAAGGAAAGACCAAGTACTATCTCCACTATCAAAACCAATTCCGAGCATATCTACATTTCTTGTGCTAGGGTTATTACTTAAAATATTGCCAATTAAACTTGTGACTCCAATAAATCCTCGACTTCTTCCAGATATAGCCCCATCCATTTCACCAATACCAAATCTAGATTTAAAATAAAATCCACCAAATCCAGATCCTCCGCGCATCCATTGAGGAAGTCCATCGTCTCTAAATCCAACAGGGTTAGCTAATGTAGTTGTTGTATAAGCCGTTCTTTTTGTAGCAGTATAAAAACTAGTTCCAGTAACAGCTCTAGCCGTTGCTACTCCCATGGTATTTAATGATCCAAAACCAAAATTATCAGTTGTTGTCGATCCATTTCTTGGATATAAATGAACTATACTATTTTTATCTATAAAGCTTGGTTGATATGCAAAAGTAACACCAGAAAATTCACTTTGAGATAAAATTGGGCGAGTTGAATTTGCTCTAATATGTAATAAAGCTTCACCAGTGGTAGTAGTATTTAAAATAACTGGAGAATTACTAAATCTGATATAATTACTGTTTACAAGATTTAAATTACCGCTTACAAGATTTAATCCAGATTCACTTATTCTTGCTATAGTTTTATCTTGAGTTGTTCCTCCAGCATGAAATTCTATAGCTTTTCCAGCTGTTCTTGTACCAATATCTAAATCTCCACCATCAATAAATAAATAACCATCAAATCCAGTTCCATTAGTAAATGTAGATTGATTATATCCACTATTATTAATTCCTAAATTTATAAAGTTACTATTATCTGTTCCGTTATTAGCTGTGATAACTAAATCAGCGCTAGCATTATTTCCAGTTGCAGAATTTTGAATATTAAGCTGCATGTAATTATTTCCGCTACCAACTACTGATAGAGGATTATTTAATAACACAGTAGTTATAAAACCTGATCCATCTGAAAATGTTCCAGAGCCAAGGCCACTGAAATAACCAGTTACTACAGCGTCTGATTTAACTCTTAAATTATTTAGAAATGCTGTTCCCCAATTTAAAGCGGAACTTCCAAGATTTCTTGTGTTATTTGATGAAGGTTCAAGATTTGTATTTGCTCTTGCATTAAATGTGACTGTATCAGATGTAGTATCACCTAAAGTAGTATTACCATCAACATTAAGATCTAACACTACTCCTAAGTTATCATCTGTTCTTAAAGTATTGTTTCCAGAACGATAAAGATTAGTATCTGTTGCAATAGTTAATCCAACATTAGCAGTTGTATCTGATAATTGTAAAGTATCTTTTCCATAATTTCCACTTACTATCCATCTTTGATTAGAAACCCAACCACTATTAGGAGTTGCTGTTTTATAAGCAAGAATTTTATCACCTTGATTTGATTTTAGTATAAGTCCACCATCTTCTGCACCAGCATCATTGGTAAAAGCGACTGTTGTATAATTTCCTCCTCCAATTGCAGTTCCAGTGGCTACATTTAATTCAAGATTTTTATCTTCTGCTATAACTTGAGATACTGCAAATTGAGCAGTAGTTCCATATACATTTAAATTACCAGTAACATTAAGATCACCATTAACATATCCAGTTCCATCTAATCTGAAATTTCCACCACTTACATGTAACAATTGTACTGGATTAATCGTACCAATACCGATTTTGCCTTGATTGTAGGCTGTACCTTCTACTCTATAATAATTCTCATGATATTCTGGAATATAAGACATAGTTACCTTTTACCTTTCATTTTATTACACTAAAAACCAGCCACTTCCATTACTTAAAAATTCATGACTAGCAAATCTTTGATCTATCATAAATCCAGTAAAGAATAAGTCTATTTTTTCTGAACCAGTAGAGAAGACCATAATATTACCTTGACCTAGATTTTTTACAGTATATAATACGCCACTATTTTGACTTACTGGTGGTAAATATAAATTAGTAGTTTTCATTATTGGAGTATTTATAAGGGTATATCTACCAGTTATAATTGCTGAAGTTGGATTGCCATCTAGGAAAGTAATTGCTCTTCCTGAAATTCTTCCTGCCTCATGTGGTTGATAATCAAAATTACAATCTCCATTACAAAAATCTGGTTTTGCAATTACTCCATCTTTTAATAAAACTGTTTGTGCATATCCATTATTATAACCACTAGGATAAGTTACTGTTGGACTTCCAATTGTATCCCAACCAAGATCTAATCCAGTAGGTTGCCATAAACCAATTTTATGAGTATAATTTGTTCCGTCAGTACCAACTACAGTTTCTGTGGTGTTATTATATGGATTTGCACTTGCATTGTTACAATTTCCTTGAAGATCAGAAGGAGTATAACACCACATGCTACCATCTAGATTTCTAACTTTAGCTTCTTGGAATATTCTTCCATGTAAAAATTGACCAGTTTCTCCAATACCAGTAGAGAGTACGAGATCACCATCTATTTTAAAGTTTCCACCAGATACTATTGCTCTAATATCACCAGGTTGATTAACTTGAGATGGATTATCTGGAATATTATCGTATCTATTTTTATCATAGAATTTAAAGTATCCACCTTCAGTTGCATCAAGTAAAACATTTCCACTTCTTACATGTAAAAGTTCTTGTGGATTTTCAAATGGAAGAGTTCCACTAGTTCCTATTGCTATATTTCCATTTTGTAAAATTGTTATTTTTCCAGAATTATTAACGCCAATTTGCATAGCGCTATTCATATTATTTGGACTTAATTTATAACCAGCATTTCCAGATAGTGGGAAAATTATTTCATTTCCAATTATTGTTGCACCAGTTAATCCAGAAGCCATTAAATTATTTCTGCCGAACATGTATCCAGAAGTATTTCGTCCTCCGAAATTAGATGCTCCAAATGTAAATGTTTGCTGACCAGTTATACGGTTTTTATCACCAAAAATAAAATTATTAACAGATCCAGATGCTATATTATTAAATTGTCCATATATATATGCGTTGGTGTTAGATGCGCCTATAGTGTTAACATCTCCATAAATATTCGAAGACACAGTGAAATTACCTGTTGCATTATTAAGATCTCCATAAATATTAACGCCATTAGCACCACTTACTCTATTTTGATCTCCCGCAATACGAATAGATGTACCAAAAAATAGATCATTATTATTTCCATAAATATCAGAAAACGCCCCAGAAATTCTATTATCTGATCCATAGATTTTAGTGGCCTGGGCATTTAATAAATTACCACGGCCAAAAACATCTGTATTAGTTGCTTCAGATCGATTTTCATTTCCATATCCAACCACCATGCTGTTAACGCCATTATTTCTATTTCCACTACCAACTATTACTGCATCTGCGCCAGAAGAAGTATTACCTAAACCAAAAACATGAGAACGAGTAGAAGTGGTGGCAACAGTATTACCATATCCATAAGTTGCAGAATCATTACCATCTACAGCATTTCCAGATCCAAAAACACTTGCTCTACGTATATCAGTACCATATACAGTAACTTGATTACCTTCACCAAAAACATAACTTCCAGTCCCTTCATATATGATATTTGATTTTCCTACTACAGTCGAAGAATTATTACCGTATAAAAGATTATTTCTGCCAAAAACATTTGCATCGTCTCCTTCACTACTAATAGTATTACTATATCCAACTGATATATTATTTACAGAATAATCATTATTAGAATTTCCAGAACCAACTATATAATTATTACTATTTTGTTCTGAATCAAAATTATTTAAACCAAAAATATAAGCATTATTTGAAAAAGAAGAACTTATATTACTTCTTCCTATAATATAAGAATTTAAATTTTCACTTTCTCCTAAATGAAAATTGTTTCCTATTACATTTTCTTCTCCAAATATATAACCGCTAGTTCCATGGTTATCATTATTTTGTCCAACTGTATAAGATCTTACTGCAGTAGCTATATTTCTTTCACCAACTATAACTTGTTTTTCATTATAGGATTCATTGATTCTTCCAACTATTGTTGTTTCTGAACTAATTAAACTATTAGTATTATTTTTACCAACAATAATAGCTTTAAATCCGCTATTTAAATTATCACTTCCATAAACATCAGAATAGTATCCATTACCATTGATCGTATTTCCTCTTCCAACTACATTTGAGAAATTTCCATAATGAGTTATATTAATATCTTTGCCAAGAGAGACTATATCAATTCCAGTAACATTAGAATCTTTTCCTCCAACCCAATTGCCAGTTCCAGAAACAAATATACATTCGCCAACCAAATTAGAATTATTTGCTGAAGCTTCATTTTTTCTTCCTACAACAAAATTTCCACTTCCTCTTGTTAATATATTATAATCTCCGTAGATATGATTTTCAACACTTGGTTTTTGTATTTTATTATAAGTTCCTGCTACAAAATTTATATCACCATATCCAGTATTACTATGACCATAAATTTGATTTGTTAATCCAATATTTAAATTTAATCTTCCGTAAACATCAACTTCAATTCCACTAACGTCATTTTCTAAACCATAAACAGAAATTTTTTCAAGCGCGCCGCTTTTTATTTTAATTAAATTATTTCTTCCATATGCTAAAGTACTTTTTCCACTGACTTTATTGTAATCTCCATATACTAATGAATTTGCTCCTGCCTCAGTTGTATTGCCAACAAAGTTGTGCTTTCCTACAATAAATGATCCAGTTGAAAAAAGAAAACCAGTATTATTATTACCAAATATTTTTACATTGCTTGAATTTAAAGTATTATCTTCTCCAACAATTGTAATATCATTTTGTCCATTAGCAGTATTTCTAGAACCAAATATTTCATTTCTTGAACCACTTGAAACATTGAATTGTCCAATTGTTACAGCGTATAATCCTTTTGTGTTATTCGTATGACCAAGGTCTGTTACTCCAGAATTTAAACCAGAAATTATTCCAGAACCATTTAATATAAAATTTCCATCATAAAGTCTGAGAACGCAAGATCCAGGATGAGGAAGATTAGCGTCGGTTCCTTTTCCACTTATCATTAAGTTTCCACTAATAAATCTATATCTTCCGTAACGATTGCTTAGATCATCTAAAATATATGGATCTAAATTATGAGTAATGAAATATGTATCATTTTGAAATCTATTTAAATTATCAAGAGTTACTTTATATGTAACTCCATCTTGAACTATAGGAAAAATATCTCCTGTTCTTGGGTATGGATTTTCGAATAACTGAGATATTTTCTTGTTTGCCATTAATTTTTCCTTTTACCTATCATAAATTTACACGTAAAATTAATATAATACTTGAAGATTACTAACCAAAAGATCATTGTCTTCTTGAAGTATGTAATTTCCATCTACTAAACTTATAGTTGGCTTTGGAGATACTCCATTCCAATTTAAATTTAATGGACTTGATGAAGTAGAGCTTGCTGCATAATACATAGATTCATTATGTAATATGTACCACGTATTAATATTCACTTTTCTTATAGCAGAATGACCAGCATTTGGATATGGAATTCCACCAATTTTATTCCAAAGTAAAGCTATACCAGTCCTTATATACTCTCCATTTACTTGGTTTGATCCTGCGCCAGTCACGCTGATATAATTACCAGCACTTTCGGTTAAGATAAAATCTTCTATTTTTTCAATTCCTAAAAGACCAGAGGCTTGCATTCCTTTATTATAATTTTCAGTATCGACTTCTGTTGTAAAATTTAACTTGGCAGTTTTTCTTGCGCCAATTTGATTTGCATAGGAGATTCCATCAAATTTACAATTAAAAAATTGATAATTAAAAGCATTTTCAAATCTCTTTTCAAATTCACTAGATTGATTTTCCCCATTCCAAGTAAAACTAGAATCATAAACACAACTATTTTTGCAAGATATAGAAACATTATAATCTGCATCTTCTCTAATTAAACTTGCAAGATCATCATATTGTTGATCACCAACAACCATGTCTACTGAAAGATTAATTATTAATGGAAGATTAATTTCTCTATCAATTGGAAGCTTGTAGCCAATCGCATCCATATTTTCTCTGTTAAATTCAAAACCAAATTGATAACCTTGTATTTTGACATCATTTAAATTTAACCCATATCCAGAACTATTGATATTCATATTAATATCTCCTGGTTGAAGAGCAGCTATTGGATTTTTCGAATCAATTTCAGAAGGTATATTAAATTTAATTCCAGTATTTGTTTGATAAGTTTTTGGATCAATATATGGAGCATTTGCTCCACTTCCGCTCATTTGAAATAACATATTTTCTCCAATATAATTAACTTCTGCAGTTATAAAATTCCCAACAGAAGCGCTCTGATTATAAGAAGCAAGATAACAATTTCCAAATCCTATTGTTCTATTTGTTCTAGATCTTTTATTAGCACTTCTTGCTATAAAAGTTTGATCATCTGGATTTATAAAATCTTCATATAAATTTTCATTTTGATCTTGTTGATCTTCAGAAATTGAGATAAAAATATTTCTTTTATCTTTTGTTGTTAATGGCCAATATGGATCTGTTGTTATACAATCGTATTCTGTCGTAAGTGACGCAGATGAAACATCAATCAAATCATAATTAACATCTTCTTCTCCCCATCCAGTAATTTCTTTTATATTAGACGCTATATAAGCCAAAGAAGTTTGATAACTTGTATCAATACTTGTAACATTTTCAAAAGATCCAACAATTGTAGAGCTCCAATTTCCTGTAAAAACTCCGTTTGCATTGTTATAAGAAATATTTTCGTTTAGCTGTCCAACGTTATTAAATCCCCATCCAGTAATTTTATTACTCTCTAAAAGAGCAAGAGTATGAAACCATCCTGCGTGAATTGACTTTACTCCAGTTAATTGTCCAACTGGAGTATTATTCCAATTTCCAGTAAATATTCCATCAGTATTATTTAAATTTGTTGTACCTGCTACTTGACCATCATCATTCCAACCCCATCCAGTAACTTTTCCATTATTCAAAAGAGCAAATGAATGAAAATGCCCAGCACTTACCATCCTTACACCAGTTAAATTATTACCACTTGATGATTGAAAATAATCATTATCTCCCCAACCAGTTATAGTTCCGTTATTAATATTTTTTATAGCTAAAGAGTGGTATCCTCCTGCAGAAATTCCGATAATATTAGTTAAATTATTACCACCGAGAGCTTGACCAGAAGAGTTGTCTCCCCAACCAGTAACAGTTTTGTTATTCAAAAGTGCAATAGAATGATATGCGCCAGCACTAATTCCACTTGCGTTAGTAATTTTGCTTACTGGAGTATCACTCCAATTTCCAGTAAATAAATAATTACTATCATTATATCCAGTTGTTCCAACTGCTTGACCTTCATCATTTGGTCCCCAACCAGTAATTGTATTGTCAGAAAGTATAGCTAAAGTATGTAAATAATTTGTGCTAATTTTTTTAACATTATTTAATTTTCCTAAAGTTGTATTACTCCAATTTCCTGTAAACTGTCCGTTCGCATTATTATAATTTAGATTATTTGTTAATTGTCCTTCTGTGTTATCACCCCAACCAGTAACAACTCCACGATTTCTTATTAAAAATGAATGATAAAAACCTGCAGCAAGGTCTATATTATCTTCAAATTGAAGAAATGGATTTATATTTTTTCCAATGTAAAATGGAATATTTTGAGAAATAAAATTTGGATTTGGACTTTCTAACCCTGTATAGATGTAACATAAAGAATCACTATTAATTCCCTCTCCACGATCAGAAAGTTGAGGATAGGTTTTTGAATAATCTCTATCTAAAAATCCAGAAAAAAGGAAAAGGGGATCTTCACGGTCAGTCCTATAATGATATTTATCTCCTGTGTATGGATAATCTAATCTTGGATAATTTACATTAAATCCCATTCTAGCTTCATTTCTCAATGAAGAAAGTATATAAGAAAACGAAAGGTTAACTTGAGGTTTATTTAAATGTATTCTATCAACAGAAGCCGCTTTGCCAATTTGATTTATAACTGTTCGATTTGTTGATATGTCATAAGATATATTTTGTATTCTATCTAATCTTTTTAGAAGATTATGATTTCTTGGAAAGGTATTTTGATTCTTATCTCTAGTTATAATATTACTTATAACTCCTGGATTTGGACTTATTGGTTGAAAGGTCTCATAGGTTACATAAGGAAAATCTTCATGATTATTATTCAGACCACCAGAATAATTAATAAAATGATAACCACTAGCTGGACATGGCCCAATAAATAAATCTTCAACATTATGAATAACTTGATTTTTAGCCATGAGCCTTATGCCTTTCATCTAAATTTACACCATAAATTAAAAATTTAAGTGTATTTATATTTAGGATGAATTATAATTCTGAGAATTACGGTTTTGAACAAATTAAAACCGATAATAAAACTATAAAAAACGATAAAGCAATAGAATTTTCAAAAAAGATATTAAATACAATTAAAGCTAAAGCAAAAGAACATAACGCCAATAATCCTAAAAAAGTTACATTCGCTCAATTAAAAAAAGTTTATAAAAATAATGTTATTGATTCTGAAAAAAATTTCAATCAAATAGCTTTTGCAAGAATTAATATGTTTCTTAGAATGGTAAATGGAGTATCTTCTTATATTGGCGCAAATAGTAATTTATCAAAAGCAATTAATAATAATTATATTATTGAAGCAAGCTTTAATCCTAGCGTAGAAGATTTTATTAAAGCAGACGAAGATATCAAATCATACGATTTAAATGATTTTGAATTTAATAATCCTGATGATTTATATCTCGATGATGAAGAAGATCGTGTAATATACGGTTTGGAGAATATATAATTATGAAAAAACATAAATTTGAATCAATTTTTGCAAATATTAAAATTCGCCCAGTAGTAAGTGAAGAGAAGGATAAATATCTATCTCTTGCTTCTATTAATAAATTAAGAAAATTTTTACCAGATATTAATACAGAAGATAACGTTGATCTTCTTCCTATTGCTTTTGATGCTTGCGTAGTAAATAGAGTTAATAAGAATGGTGATGTTATGGATGGAGCAACAGCAGCTAAAGTTACAAAGAATTTCATTAATAAACCAATTAATATTGAGCATAATCGTAATCAAGTTATTGGTTGCATTGTATCTGCTAATTTTAGTAAATTTGGCTCAAACGAAAGTTTAGCAGAATTAGATGTTAAAGATATGAAAGCCCCATTTAATATTACTCTTGGTGGAGTTATATGGAAAGTTGTTAATAAAGATTTAGCAGAACAAATAGAAGAAAGTAATGATCCTACTAGCGAAAATTATATGAGTATTAGTGCTAGTTGGGAATTAGGATTTAATGATTATAATTTAGTAGTATTAGATGGTGGCGAAAAGAATATTGAAAATGCCCAAGTCATATCTGATGCTACAGAAATTGAAAAATATACCAGTAAATTAAGATCTAATGGTGGTACAGGAAAATTAGATAATAATAAATCAATTTACAGACAAGTTCTTGGCAAAGTAGTTCCTCTAGGCATAGGATTAACCCTAAACCCAGCCGCCGATGTGCAGGGTGTAGCCGTACAAACTGAAGGTCCAGTTGAATTAAAAATCAATGAAAATCAAAGTTCAGAGGAACAAAAAATTGAAGAATTACCCTTGGAGGATAAGGCTTCAGAAAATAATATTTCCCAAGAAGACACTTTAAATGTAAAAAAGGAGAGGATATATATGAAAATAACCAAAATTGAAGATATTACAGATGCACTGCTTAAAGAGGTAACAGCTAGTTCTATTACTGAATTTGTAGCAGAAGAAATCAAAAAGGCTAACGATCAATTCGTAGCCGAAAAATCAGAAAAAGAGAATGAACTCAAAGCTGCTAATGAAAAAGCAGCCGCTCTTGCTTCTGAACAAGAAGTTGTTAAAAAACAACTCGAAGAACTTACCCAAAAATTAGCTTCATTAGAAGCTGAAAAAGTCGCTAAAGCTCAAGAAGAAGCTTTCAATATGCGCATGGCCTCATTTGATGAAGAATACGAATTGAATGATGACGAGCGTAAAGTTTTAGCAGCAGATATCAAAGATATGAATGACGAATCTTTCTCTGCTTACAAAAATAAAATGGCTGTTATCATGAAAGATAAAAATAAAGAAGCCAAAAAAGCTAAAATGGAAAAAGAACAAAAAATGAAAGCTTCAGAAGAAGTTAAAGCTTCAGAAGAGGTAGCACAAATTTCTACAACCCAGGAGGTTGTTGAACAAGCTGTTGATAATG
>Ga0214921_10008693_pt1 | contig 13071 bp, 7 predicted proteins | sample LL1505_MetaG_FD_177992 | JGI IMG/M metagenome (GOLD analysis project Ga0214921, IMG submission 177992) | Freshwater microbial communities from Lake Lanier, Atlanta, Georgia, United States - LL-1505 | ecosystem: Environmental > Aquatic > Freshwater > Lake | place: USA: Georgia | collected 2015-05-28 | reverse complement strand
CATAATATGGAGTATGAAAAAACATTTTATCCTTTTGCTCAAATGGCAAAGAAAAAGTATATTGGCAATAAATTTGAAGAAGATCCAGATTCATTCAAACAAACATCTATGGGAGTTGTTCTTAAGCGTCGTGATAATGCAAATATTGTTAAAAAAATAGTTGGTGGAATGGTAAATATAATGATGAATGAAATAGATATTGATAAAACAATTAGATTCATCAAAAAAGCAATTAGTGATCTGCTAAAAGGCAAGTTTGAAATTCATGATTTTATTACTTCAAAAACATTAAAAGGATCTTATGTTGATAGAACACGTTTAGCACATGTTGTTTTGGCAGATCGTATGGCAACAAGGGATCCAGGAAATGCACCACAATTAAATGATCGTATTCCATTTGTAGCAATAGAAGTGGAAGAAAAGAAAGGCCAAAAATTATTACAGGGAAATAAAATAGAACATCCTGAATATATATTAGAACATAATTTGAAAATTGATTATCTCTTCTATTTAACTAATCAAATTCAAAATCCATCAATTCAATTTTTGGAATTAATGATGAAACCATCTGATGCAGATAAATTATTCAGAGATTTTATTATTCAAGAAGAAGATAGACGTAAAGGACGACAATCATTATCTAAATTTGGAATTAAAAAATCAATTGTTAATTCTCAAACTAAATCCACCGATACAAATATTACAAATATAGATGAATTTGATTTTGATAATTTAATTAGCATTAATGCTAAACCTAATCCAAATGCTAAATCGAAAAAAAAAGAAACTATTATTAAAAACGATTCTGATGACGACGATGAATTAGAAAAATTTTATAATCAAGCTATCGAAATCGATGAATTAACTGATCCATATATCGAAAACTTAGATAATTATAAAAATTATAATAATACAACATATCTCTAATTTTATCTTTTATAATTTAAGATCAATTATTCCTCCTAGTCCAAGTATAATTATTATTTAAATTTTTTTATCTATTATTATATGAATTATGAAATATAAATTAGTAAAACATCATAATTTTCAACAATATGGTGGAGCTAAAATATTAATGGACGAAGTATATCATGATACATTAGCTGTATTTTCTAAATTCGAATTAGAAGATATTTCGTCTTGGGATGGTAATAAACAAATACTTGATGTATTAACAAAAATGAATATTAAATATTTTAACATGAGTTCAAGAATGTGGAGTCAAGATTTATTAAAGATTTATATGTTAGGTTCTAATTATGTTATATCAATTATAGAAAATTTAAATGTATCATCAACCACTAGTATTATAAATGATGCAATTGATGCTTATTATGGTAAAACAAATCCTGCTAAACCAACAGTAGAATTTTTGATAGATTTAGATAATAAATTAAATCAATTAGAATTAAATTTGTTAAAAGGTGGAAATTATATTGGATTACCGATTACATATATTATAGATAGAAATAATAAACAACAACTACAAATAAAACAAAATCTATCTTCTCCATATTGTTTATTTGGATTAAGTATATGTTTGGATAGATATAATAATTTCGATTTCACAAATATACATAACGCTAATATTATACATATTGATGAAATAGCATGTGTTATGCCATATGGGCCATCTAGAGAAAATTATAAATTATGGTTTTATAAACCTGTACTTTCAGAAAAAATATTAGAAGCAGATAGAGATTTAATTAAAAAAAATCATATAAATAACCGAAAAATAATTGCATCTATAATTGGTGAAGATAAAATTGTTGATATCCCATTATATTTTATATCTGATACAAATACATTACCACCTATTTTTAATCGTATTTGTCTAAAAAATAAAAATAGGTATTATTTTATTTTCCCAAAAGTTAATTGCGAAACTGAACAAATAGTTAATCAAGAAATAATTAATATATCTACTGCATTAGGAGATTGTTTTGATGTTAGACATATGTTTATTAATACAACTAGATTACATCAATTAAATGGTAATTTACATTGTTTTTATAAAACAATGGGTGCAATTTAACTAAATTTAAAACTTAATATTTAAAACTTAATATTTAAAACTTAATATTTAAAACTTAATATTTAGAATGTTTTTTACCATTAGCCTTGGATTTTTTTACAGTTAAAGCAGGGTTCTCAAAGCTAACTAAATTAATTGAAGAAGTATTTATTGATTCAGATTCAATATATGGAGTTGCTGATGCAGATTTAGATGATTCTGAACCAAAAGATTCAGAAGATCCAGTTTGATATTTTTCTGAACTAACTGATTCGGAACTAACTGATTCAGAAAATTGGTTTGTTTTTTTATTAGATGTACCTTTTTGAACAGCATTTACAGCATTGGCTTTCGCTACTTGTTTTGGTGCTGAACGTTTAGGTTTTTTATCTTCCGATGTTTCTTCATCTTCATCGGAATCATCTAATTCTTCATCCGAATCTTCATCGGAATCATCAGAACCACCGCCATATTGTTTAAGATATTGTTGGGCAGCTCTCATAATAGTATTAACATCGGTTTCGTTTTCATTTTGACCACCGCCTAACTGAGTATTATTATTTATAAATACACTTGTTTCTGACATGTTACTTGTATCAGACATTGTAAAGTTTTCAATAGATTGATTATATTGATTTGGTTGATTTAATTGATTTGGTTGATTTGGTTGAAATGGTTGATTTGGTTGAAATGGTTGATTTAATTGATTTGGAGTATTTTGTAAATTATTAATTTTATCTTTTAATATATTAATAAACTCTTCAGTTTTTACTGAATCATCTAAAGCATCGTGTGAACCGCCATGTATATGTTGATTATAATCACCATCTGAATCTAAATAACTAACATCTACATCAAAATATTGTGTATGAACATTGCCAGCTGTTTGAATCTGATTAGTTGCATTATCAAAGAATTCACTAGAGTCTGCACTAGAATTTGTTGAACTAGTATTTCCCATCTTAAAAATATTATATTAATATTTAAGAAAATAATTTTAAATATTAAATATTTTTGATTTCTATTGATTATTTAATTTGTTGAACAATTTATTATAAGAATGTTAGAAACAATTATATTAATTTTATTGATTATGTTCATTGTAATATATAAATTAAAATACAAATCACCAATTATCTCAATAGAAGCATTTAATAATCAAGCATATTTAGTTAATGATTTACCTGATTCACAACAAGCTGCAAATTTACTCGCAAAAATAATGTTAACAATGGATAAATTAGTCACTAGAATTATTTCTGATTATGATGCTGGGTTGTTAAAAACTTCATTAGACATTGAATATATTAACTATGTTAGAACTATAAAAAAAAGACTCCCTTTTGTTAAAATTAGTGAAAATCCGACTGATTCACAATATACATCATATAGTGTTAACAAGGGTGAAGAACTAGTATTTTGTATTAGAGATAAAAAAAAATTTAAACTACATAATATTAATGAATTATTATATGTTGCAATTCATGAAATAGCACACATTGGTTGTCCAGAAGTTGGACATACTCAACTTTTTCAAAATATTAATTTATATTTGTTAGAAAAAGCTGTCTGTTATAAATTATATGAATATGTTGATTATTCTGAAAATAATAAAGATTATTGTGGTATGATGCTCACGTCAACAATATTAGGAAGTTCAATTAGATGTCATGTTATTAATTAAATAATCTTATAGATGATAAGAAAAAATCTTTATATTGTCATTTTCAATAAAATATCTTAAACAATTTAATTTAAAAATATTTAGATCTATATATTATTGATTTAAAAAACAAAATATATATTAGATCTATAATATAATGTCATTACAAATTTAACAAATATTATATTCTTTTCAAAAATAATATAATATTTTATTAGGATATATTATTAAATAACCTTATAGATGGATGAACCCATAAAAGTAATACATAAATATAAAAATCGTAACAGAAAAATACAATATAATGTTCTAATTTTTGTCGGAAATCTTCTTTCTGATTCAACAAATAAAGTACTTAAGAAAATTAAAGATAAAAATTTATATGATTCATTAACTGAACTCAATGATCGTGATATTGAAATAATGAATAAAGAATATGGTCCTAAGTGGTATAAATATTTTTTTATTGATAAACATATAAATCATACATTTGAAAAAATCATAAAACCAAATGAAACAAAGAAAAAAGAGATCATAAGAAAATATGGTAAGGAATGGTATGATACACATGTTGATACTTATTCCGAAATAAGTAAAACTGTTTATTCTTTTCAAACATTATTTAAACATGAAAAAGAACTAAAATTAAAAGCACAAAAAAATAAAACTATCGATAAAGATGATGATAATTTATCATATAAAATTGATACCACGACATCTATTAATGATGAAAATATTAATGATTTTAATAATGATTTAGAAGGTGGTAATACTTTGGCAAAATTAAAAAATTCTTATCAAGAATACAAACAATCAACTAATCTTAATGAAGTATCCGATGGAGAGTTCGTTAATAATATTAAAAATCGTTTATTATTAGAACATAGTGCTTCACAAATAATGGCAAATAATTTATTAAATAAAGTTCAATTAGGTGGATTAAATGATCTTTCCGAAACCGAAACTGATCTCTCTGACACCGACACCGACACCGATTCTGATCTATCTGAAATCGATGATTTAATAGGTGGTGCAAATAAAGATGAATCAGATAATGATCAAGATAATAATGAATATGAACAAGAAATAGATTTAGATGCACTATCGGAAGAGGCATCAAAAGATCCATTTAAATCAAAAGATAATATAATAGATGTAGATATGGTGGATGAATTTGATATAGAAGAATTAGAAAAAATAGGAAAAGAGGATGTTGATTACGATAAAAATGTAGATCAAGTAAATAAATCTTTACAACAAATTATTGATAAAACAGAAATAGAAGAAAAAGATGATAAATTTGGTCAAATTACTAAATGGGATGAAACTAAAGATAACAATATGTATGATGATGAATTAATAAATGTATATTCAAAGATTTATGTATATAATCAGTATATATGTCCGGATGATACAATTAAAATAATTCGTAATAAGATAAGTTGTGGTTATGGTAAATCTAAAGAATTTGATAAAAATTCACCATATTTTATACCATCGAGATTATATTTATGGTCAGAATATTCATATTATGATACATCAAATAATTTAAAAACAGATAAAGTAATGTTGGGTCAAAAATGGATTAGACGAAATGAATTATTGGAAATAGATGTAGAACCTAATGAAAACATTAGATCATATGAAATATTAAAAGGTCCTTTAAAAAATCTTCAAGAAAATATAAAAAAATATGCATCAAGAATAACACATGAGAATGATGAACAAATAATTTTAGCAGATTATTTTGATTATATCACTAATAATGAAATTTACATGTTGGACATATATAATGATTTAGGTCAAGGATATCAAGTTAATTCAGACTTAATCAAAAATATATATGATGTATATGTAAAAATTTATTATTTTGGAATATCACAAGAAGATTTAAAAAATATAATAGAGTATTTAAATATAAAATCAAAAAATGATAATAAGGTACAGGAGAGTTCAAAAATAAATTTGGTTTATAAAAATATTCAGAATGATTTACTTATGGAAAATGAAATTTTAAAAACAATTGAAGAACTAAAGAAAACACCAGACTCATATAATAAAATTTTTAAAGAGAATTATATAACTCAATCTGTTATTCACATTAATATTAAACACCAAAATTTTAAATCATCACCAAAGATAGAATTATATCGCATATTTGACAATTTTTTAGTTAATGATAAATATCCATTTATTCAATTCCAAACTCCTGAAGGAAAACTTGTATTCAAATATTATTCATTAGGTACCGAATATGATAAAGAAGCTATAATGTCAAAATGGTTTGAAAATGCCCCATATGGTATTAGTTTTAAAATTAATGTTGACCAAAAAGGTGGCAAAGATAATAAATATATTGCAATTAGTTTAAATGAAAATGGTCGTATGGATTATAAAACTCAATGGAAAGAAGAAGATCAAGCAACATTAGATGATGTAAAGAAATCATATGATGAAGTGAGAAATTTATTAAGAAAAATCAATAGGGAGAATAATAAATTAAAAGTAGAGGTACCGGCAAATGATAAATTTAAATTTGCATTTATTAATACAATACAACAATTTGAACTACCTGAAAAATTCTTAATATCTCATAATGATTTATCGGATTTTGCCAGATACTTTTATCCATATATTGCAGTAGTAGTTGAACCAAGAAAACGTCAATCTAAAGTTTTGAAAAAAAATGAGAAATCTAAATATGGTACATATTTAAGATACAAACGTATATCAAAATATGAGAATGAAGCAAGTTTAGAGAAACGTATTATGTACTTTTTAAGAAATTATGAATTTAATGAAAAACTTCTTAGCTTAGAAATTTCAAAACAATTTAATATTACCGATAAACAAGCTATGGATAAGATTGGATATGTTATTGAAAAATATCCAAGTTTAAAAAAATCACGTAATGTTCTTAAAAAATTCGAAAACATTCCTAAATATAAACCACCCGGTATTGGTATTGATATTCAAGGTAAACAACGTAATAAATATAAAATGAGAATTAGTGGAGCTAGATCTCAAATACAATTAAATGGTATTATTAATTTTATGAATATATTGGTTTTCCTATATATTGAAACTTATTTATATAAAAAATCTGATCGTCAACAATTAAAAGATAAACTAAAAACATTAATTAACATTGCAAAACGACGTAATAAAGTTGATGATATTATTGAAACAACCGAAGTTGTTAAAACAGTTAAACAAATCACAAAGTTGGATAAAGAACGTCTTGGTTATAAACCAGAAAAAGGTCAAAATCAATGGACACGTAATTGTCAAAATTCAGGAGATGATAAGAAACGTCGACCAATTCCATATACTGATAAAAATTTAGAGGAAATGATTAAATCAGGTTATGTATATAATGCTGACTCTGGTGACTATGAAAAGAAATTAGAAGTAAAAGGTTCAAAAGGATCAAAAAAAGTAGAAGTACTTAAAGCAGCGAAAATTGATAACTACGATGGTCAAGGTAATTCTATTTATTATACATGTGATCCTGGTGAAAATGGTGAATATAAATATGTAGGTTTCTTATCTAGATCGGCAAATCCATATGGTTTGTGTATGCCTTGTTGTTTTAAGAAAGATCCAGCTATTTCAAAAAATAAGGAAAAAAAAGAATTCCATTTAAGATGTCTTGGAAAATTAGTTGGTGAAACTAAATCAAAAAAATTAGTCGGTGATAAATTATATATTTTACAAGATACTAATAAAATACAAGATGGAAGATTTGGTTATTTACCTGACTATTTGGATTTATATTTAAATACTATGTTGAATAGGGATAAGGTTATTAAAAATAACTATTTAACTGGTTCCGACAATGGATGGTTTTTTAAATATGGTTCAAAACAAGATGATGATATTTTTTTAACAGCTGTAGCAAATGCATTAGATTTAACAGTACAACAAATCAAAGATAAAATAACACAAGTACTACTAAACGAGTCCAATGCTGATTCTATATTTGTCAGTTTGAATAATGGTGATATCAAAACACAATTTGGATCAATTAATTCATATATTAGATTTTTACATACTAACTTTGAAATAGAATATAATATAGTTACTGATATATTATCTATTCCTGGTGTAGTTCATGATCATGGTTTAAATATTGTTATTTTTGAAAAGAAAACACAATTTATTCAAAGTGAATTTGAAAAGAAAACACTAAAAGATGATTTCAATATATTGTGTGTTAATATAGAAAATATTCATTATTTTACTGATCCGAATAAAATTAATCTAATCTTGTTAAAGGAGGATTCTAATTATTATCCTATTTATCAAGTCAAAAAACAAGAAAATTCTAAAAATATTGATGTAGATAAAGTATTTAAATATTCACCTGGAGCTAATGAAGTTATTGATCATTTATATCAATATATTAAAATAAATTATTCACAAACTAATTTTGAAATATCCAAGATAGATAATGCTAAATCAGCATTTATTACGATGGAAAAATATTCATTATCTAAATTTTATCCAACAAAACAAATTATTGATAAACGTAATAAATGTAAATATTTTGTTATTCAAAATAAATATCTTTTACCAGTTAAACCATCTGGAGCTCTCTTTTGGATACCCATTGAAGAAAATTACGAAAAATATATTAATGATATTAATACAACTTCTGATCTAATTTATGAAATTTATTTAAATTCCAATAAAGAAATTAAAATAAAACCATTGGGTATATATTATTCCAATCGTACAGAAGAATTATACTCTGTCGAGGCATTGATTATTGATAAACATATTAATGTCCCAATTATTCAAACTAATATAAATTCTGATGATATTATTACTTATGCAAAAAAATATAAAATTAGGGAATTTTTAACTGAATCAAAATCTATCTATGATATTATTGATAGAGAGTTAATTAAATATGATACCACTAATAATCCTGTTGATAATCGAATTATTGAAGTGAATAATGAAAGATTCGCACAAGAAGGTTATGAATTATTTAGATTAGAATTAGCATATTATTTTAAAGATCAGGAAAAATTAAAAGAGCGTATTATTAAAATATTGTCAAAAGAAAATATCACTAAAAATTCTAAAAAAAAAGAAATCAAAAAAATTCTATACAGATTAATCTCAAAACAATTATATGATCTATATTTAAATGTCGAAAGTAAATTCCCAGATGATAATATTATAGATGATGATAATGCTGAAATCGTTGATGAAACTAAAGAAGAAAGTTCTTCAGATGATTCATCTGAATATTTAGATGATACTGATTTAATACCTATTAATATTGTAGAGCTACTTGGTGATAAATATAAAGATATATTCGATGATGAAAATCAAATAAATAATGAAACAGCTAAAGAAACAGCTAAAGAAACTGTTAAAACATCAACTGTTAAATCATCAACTGTTAAATCATCTAATAAAACATCGGCAAAATCAGCTAAATCATCTAACAAAACAAAGAGTTCACAAAAAGGTGGTACAAGAAAAAAGAATCAAAAAATAGTTCCTGAAAAGAAAATTGAATACGAAGTATATGATCCATTAGATACAGATATAGATAATTTACAAATGTTTATTAATACAAATAGACGGTTAGTGACAGTTAATGAAAAGTTACCAAATTTATCAACATATGATATAAAAAATAACAGAGAGATTTGTCCAACCAATACAAAGGATGCATGTACAATAAACCCACATTGTCAATGGAAATCAGGTACTTGTTTATTTAGAACAACAACAAAACAGATTATAGAATATGTGAATAAGATAACAGAAGAATTAACAAATAATGAATTAAAATCAAATGAATTATTATCAAAAGAGAATTATTTTGTATCTGATATAGTAAATAGAGAATATTATACAAATAGACAAAATCAAAAAATCATTAAATCCAATAATAATAATATTAAAAAAATATTGTCTGAATTATTTGGTAAAAATAATGTTCCAATTATCGGAAAACGTCGTATGAATAAAATATCAAAAAATATTAATGAAAACAATTTATCTAATCCATTAGAAATTATTGGTAATCGTATGTATCAAATTGTTCATTTTTCTAATCCAATATATCGTGCATATTCAAATTGTTACTTCTGGATAAGAAATTCAATGATGGAGACTGCACATCGTAATTTAGGTTTTTATAATCCATTACAAACAGATTTAGCAAATTATTTCAAGAGTCAAGTAATTGATTGGATAATTAATAAGAAAAATCAGAAGATGTTATTAAATGATTTGGGTCAAATAATGAATTTAAACAAGGATATTTTTATAAATGATCTAAAAAGATATTTAGCCAGATCAAATGAAATTTTAAAATCATATATAATTGATATATATATATTAAGCAAAGTTAATAAATATACAATTATTTTGCATGATAATTTTGATAATATAATAGGTATTTTTGAAGATGGACTAAAATATTTAGCAAATTATTTTGAGAATAATGAAAAAGAAAAATACTATAGTAATAAAACGCAAATAAATATTAAGTATAATATCAGTAATTTTTCATTTACCAATACTCCAAGTATAATTTCCTCAATTTATAATAATTAATAATGTCAAAACATAATTATATTAATATACTAATATATAAACATAATTATGAATAATAGTAGGGACGAAATTGTTAACAAATTATTTGCCAAACAAATTGATAATGTTGATCCTAAATACCGTCTAAATGCAAAAGATATTGTACGTTTATCATCGTATATTGGATCAGACCCATTTTGTGAATCAGAATGTTGCAGATGGAAAGGTGCGATATCTAAATCAAGTCATCAATCAAAATATATCAATTTCTGGTTTAACAAAAAAAAACAAGCACTACATCGTATACTTTATTTAAATTACAAAGGCGAATTACCTAAAAATAGATATCTAAGATTTAGTTGCCCTAATGCAAATATGAGAGGTGTTTGTTGTAATATTAATCATTTACATATAATTAATAATGATGATGAAAAAGATAACTTAATTAATAATGATAATGAAAATTATAATTTAATTGATAATGATAATTTAATTGATAATGATAATTTAATTGATAATAATAATTTAATTGATAATGATGATAAAAATATATATAGTAAAAATCAATCTAATAATGAAAAAAATATACAGCGAATTATCAATAATAATTTAAATCAACCAATTGGGACAACAGCTAAAGCAAAAAAATCGTCAAAAAATAATATATCAGATACAAATAAATCAACAACAATAAATACTGTTAATAATTCACAAAAAAATGATATATTTGTAATTGTTTTTGAAGATTAAATTTACTTTAAAAATAAGATAAAAATCTTATTATTTAATATAAATTATTAAATAATATGTCAAATAAAAAATTTATAGGAGGGGGTTTCCCAGGCATTAGAGAGTGTATTGATGAGAAAAATGATATGACTAAAGAATCTAGAGAAAAACGTGAATTCTCCGTTAGAAAAATCATCCCTATTAATCAAATTTTATCAAAATGCAAACAACCAAATACTACTAATTTTAATTTATCTGAAGAATTTAATGTTAAAGATAATGTAAAATATGAACAAATGCCTGATCAACTTTTGGAAAATATTTATAATAACAAATTCTCAAATAATCACTTAAGTTTAATTAATGGACCTGTCAATAAATTAACAGAATCTGATCTTGAATCTAATAGAATATCTAGAAAAACATCTAAAACATCTAAAACATCTTCAAAAAGAAAAACATCTAAAACATCTTCAAAAAGAAAAACATCTAAAACATCTTCAAAAAGAAAAACATCTAAACAATCTAAACAATCTAAACAATCTAAACAATCTAAACAATCTAAACAATCAAAAAAATCCTAAAAATATAATTTTCTTGAAAATGACAGTATAATTTATATATCTAATAACTATATATAAATTAAGAATGAGCAGTAATTTTTTTTATAATGCATACTTAAATTATTTAAAACTAGATATTAGCACTAATGCTGATAATCGAAATATTGCAACACAAACAATTGGATATTTCGATGTTGAAAAAAAAATTTGGTATAATGGATGGGCAATGTATAGTATCGATAAAGATACTAATAAAAATGATATACATAAAAAATCAAAAGAACTTCTAATATATGCACTTAATTTGGAAAATGATTTAACCGCCTATTCTGAAGTTGAAAAAATGATTATTAAATCTATGATATGTAGTTCAAAAATTTTCATTACAGATAATTTAGAAGATGTTAATAATACACAGATAAATAATAGTATTCAATTAGAAATGTTATTATCTGTTATCTGTTATTTAACTAAGGCAAAAAAATTAATACATTATTATAAAAATAATGTTTTTATATTCGATATTCAGTTATAAATAGTTAATAAATAGTTAATAAATAGTTAATAAATAGTTAATAAATACAACATATCTCCTACATATATGGTGTTGGGAAATCTGGTTTGGGTAATTCTGTAAATGAATATTTGCCATTAAAAATATTACCATTTATTTCAACATCATTTGGAACATCTGTTATTCGTCTAATATTTGAATTATTATGTAAAATAGGTACCTTGATATCCGACATTTTATTAGATGAAGTTACATAAAATTCTCCCAAATCTGAATTTGGATATTTTGCTCTACCGTATAATATTAAAGTAGAATCTATAGTTTGATCACCATTTTTATTGGTAAGATATCCAATTGGTCTGAATGTATCTGGAGGACCTCTTGTGTGCATATTAAATAAATCTGGTTGATTATTAATAAAATTCATCAATAAATCAGCAGTTGGTCTTTCTGTACGCCCCAATGGTGGATATAATTTATCATTTAATACCTGATTATCTCTAATATACATTGGATCTGTTTGTCTATGAATTGGAGGTACCATTGGATATCCAGATAATGGATTTGTTAAATGTAGTGGATGATGTGGATGGTGTGGATGTTGTGGATGGTGTGGATGATGTGGATGATGTGGTTGGTGTGGATGGTGTGGATGATGTGGTTGGTGTGGATGGTGTGGTTGATATTCAGAATGTTCAGAATGTTCAGAATGTTTAGAATTAATTTTAGCTAATTTATTATGTTTATTAATTGATTTTTTGGATGGTTTAGATAATTCAACAGAACCATCTAAAGACTCTATAGTATTTGATTTTGTTTTATTAGTATTAGAATTAACATTTATTCTGGAGGTGGTTGGTCCAGATATTTTTGATGTATTTTTTTCTACTAATTTTTTTTCTACTAATTTTGTTTCTATTTTATTTTGTAGATCTAATAACATTTTTTTTTGTTTAGAGATAATTTTTTTTATATATTCTTTATTTTTTACTGATTTTGTGGATTTAACAGGACAAGGTGG
>Ga0214921_10008692_pt1 | contig 13072 bp, 8 predicted proteins | sample LL1505_MetaG_FD_177992 | JGI IMG/M metagenome (GOLD analysis project Ga0214921, IMG submission 177992) | Freshwater microbial communities from Lake Lanier, Atlanta, Georgia, United States - LL-1505 | ecosystem: Environmental > Aquatic > Freshwater > Lake | place: USA: Georgia | collected 2015-05-28 | reverse complement strand
AGATCCGCACCGCGATCCTGTCGAGCACGACACCGGTTGCCGGCCTCGCCGGCAAGGTTGCCACTGGTGGACTGCTGAATGCGGCCGCCGCCCTGCAGGCATTGGGAACTCCTACCCCAACGCCCAATCCAACTCCCACGCCGACGCCTACTCCCACTCCCACGCAGCCGCTCGTCGAACCGAACGATACGGTAGCCACAGCCACGACGGTGACGACATCGTCGGGAAGCGTGCGTTTCCGTGGCCAGGTCGGTGACGGCCAGTACGGGAGCCGCGATGTCGATTTCTTCAAGGTGGTCCTGCAGGCGGGGCAGTCACTGACGATCGACGTCGATGCCCGCTCGCTCTCCACGTCCTCCACGCTCGACAGCGTTCTGCGACTCTTTGACTCCCGTGGCCGTGAGGTGGCATTCAACGACGATAGCAACGGCTCATTCGATAGCCTGCTCTCGGTGACGGCACAATCTGCAGGCACCTTCTACGTCGGCGTCTCTGGCTTCGGCAACTCCTCCTACACCGCGACCCGCGCGGGCTCTGGCCGCAATGGCTCAACGGGCGTCTACGAGGTGGCCTTCAGCTTCAGCAGCGTGGCCCAGCGGGTGTCTGGGAAGACTGTCGCTGGAATGCGAATGATGGGCAGTCCCGACGCGGTGCAGGCAGCGTTTCAGGCCTCCGCATCGGGCCAACAGCAGGCCGAGATCGCTCAGCGGTCCGCCGTGAAACGGTGGACCATGGTGTGGCGATAGGTCTGTCCCGGATCGAGCCGCACCGTCGGCCAGTCGGCCTGACCTTCATGGTGAATGCTGTCGGGGTATTTCTGCGTCTCCAGGCAGATGGCAGCCTGCTTCGTATAGACCGCCCTGCCCTTCCCTGACAGCGAGCCGTCGAGATAGTTGCCGGTATAGACCTGAATGCCCGGCTGGTCGGTGAGGATTTCCATGCCACGGCCGCTCGTCGGATCCCGCAGGAAGGCGACGCTCCGCAGGCTACCGTCCGGACTCCAGCCGCGAATCACATAGTTGTGGTCGATGCCGCCGGGGTTCTTGCCGTCGGGAGCTGCGGGCAACGCCTTGATCGCATCGCCCACTGACGCTGTGGCTCGGCATTCTGGCCGGAGATCAAAGGGCGTTCCTTCGACCGCGGCACATTCGCCCGTGGGAATCCCTCCAGCATCGACCGGCAGATAGCGGTCGGCGGTCACCGAGAGTTCATGCCCGTGGATCGTGCCAGCATCATGGCCGGCGAGATTCCAGTAGGAATGATGCGCGAGGTTGACGATGGTGGCAGCATCGGAGGTCGCCGCCATCTCGACCCAGAGTTCGCCGTCGGGCGTGAGCGTGTAGGTGGCTTTCACGGCGAGTGTGCCCGGATAGCCCTCGTCGCCAGCAGGCGAAACCAGCGTAAAGTCGACGGCCGGCCCCTTCTCGGACGTCCGCGGAGTTCCCTGCCAGAGCTTCTTGTCGAAACCAACCAGGCCTCCGTGGAGGTGGTTGGGTCCGTTGTTGGTCGCCAGTTGGTGAGACTTCCCGTCGAGGTCAAAACGGCCGGCGGCGATGCGGTTGGCAACCCGGCCACAGATCGCGCCAAAGTAGGGATGCGTGGCTGCATAGCCATCGAGCGTATCGAAGCCGAGCACGACATCGACGAGTTTGCCGTCCTTGTCCGGCACCTGCAGGCTGGTGAGAATCGCGCCGTAGTCGGTGATCGTCGCCTTCCAGCCCCCCGGCACCTCCAGCGTGTAGAGGTGCACCTCGCGTCCATCGGGAAGCCGGCCAAAGGGACGGCTGGTCGGCATGGCAAACGCAGCATGGGGCATGGACTGGGAGACTCCTGACGTCGATGAAGAAGGCTCGGCAGCCGCTGCCCAGCCGGGAACACAACCAATACCGAGACCAACCACGAGCACCGCCCCGAGTCGCGCACTGATCATGAGTCGAATTCCTCGTGCATGGTTGCCGCTGGTGGCCATATCCGGCGTGGACGGATCAACCGCGTTCAGCAGGCTTCGCGGTGACCCGCGGCTTGGCTGTGGCCCCGCTCTCCGCCTCTTCACGCTTGGAGGCGATCCAGCCGTCGATGCTCCACGGGCCGCCGCCGAAGGCGATCAGCGAGAGGAGTCCGCCAGCGATCGCCATGTTCTTCATGAATTGGATCGTCTGCAACTGCCGCTGACCGGCGTCTGCGAACGTCCAGAAATCGTGGAAATAGTAGGTTGCTGCCAGCAGAAACACGAGCAGGAATGCCGCTCCGATTCTCGTCCAGGCGCCAAGGACGACGCAGAGACCGCCCAGCAACAGGAGCCCGATGGCACCAAACAGAGCGAACTGTGGATTGGGCACCCCTTCGGAAGCCATGTAGGCAGCGGTGGCCTGGAATTGTGGAATCTTGTTGGCGACGGCGCTGAGCACAAAGATCGCTGCGAGGAGGAGCCGTGCAATCAGCGCGAGGGCCCCCTGTACGGCCGAGGCGAGCTGTTCCATGGTTCATTCCTCCAGAGTGGGTCGCTACGTGGGGCGTGATGGCGGGACTTTTCGACATCGGTCGGAGAATCCCAGCCTCAGGCAAGATCGTCGCGAACCGGCCGCCCCCCGGCAAGAGCGGCTTGGACGGAGGCTGAGGGCGGGAAGGACACACCCGGCCGCTCAGCCGGCGGGCTGGTCGCGGGTGATGCAGTGGAGGGCACCCCGGCCACGGACAAGTTCCTGACAGTCGACCGGCACGATCCGGCGGCCTGGAAAGCAGTCGGCCAGCGTACGGATCGCCGGTTCGTCGGAAGGCCCACCGAACACCGGCACCATCACGGCCCCATTGACCACATAGAAATTCAGGTGGCTGGCCGGCAGTTGCGTGCCCTCGAAGGCAAACCGCGACGGAATATCGACCGGGATCACCTCCAGCCGGCGGCCCCGCGCATCGACGGCCGACTCGAGCTGCGCGAGATTCTCCGCAAGCGACGCATGGTTGGGATCGAGCCGATCAGGCTGCCGGGCCGCCACGACTCTCCCGGGGGCGACGAACCGGGCGATCTGATCGATGTGCCCGTCGGTGTCGTCGCCCGCCAGTTCGCCTCCCACCCAGATCACTCGGTCGACGGCGAGCCGGTTTCGAAGCACCTGTTCCATCTCGTCCCGCGGCAGGCCGGGATTGCGTTTGGGATCGACGACGCAGCGATGGTTGACGAGCAACGTGCCCTCGCCGTCGGTCTCGATCGCGCCCCCCTCGAGCACGACACCGGGTGCGACAACCGCCATACCCAACCGGCCCGCAATCTTCCGCGATACCTCCGCGTCGCGATCCCAGGGTGGATACTTCCCGCCCCAGGCATTCCACTCCCAGCAGACCGCCAGGGGCCGGCCACGGTGCCGGCCCTTGCTCTCCGGCTCGCGGGGCACCAGAAACACCGGCCCCGTGTCGCGAAGCCACGAGTCGTTGGTGGGGATGTCGATGCATTCGACGCTGGCGACGCCGCTCAGGTGCTCCTGAGCCTCGGCAAGCGCGGCACCCGTCGCAATCACCTTCACCGGCTCGCACGCCGCCAGCAGGCGGATGAACCGCGCGAAAAACTCGGGGATCGCGGCAAAGTCGCCCAGAAACGTCGCCCGTCGGTGCGGCCAGGCAATCCATGTGGCCGCATGCGGCTCCCACTCGGCCGGCAGTCGGTGGCCGCTCGCGCTGTCCACGGCTATCCTCCCCACCGCTTCAGCAGGCCGCCGTAGGCGTCGATGCGGCGGTCGCGGAAGAAGGGCCAGCGGGTTCGCGACCACTCGATGCGGGCGAGGTCGCATTCCACCACGATCGTTTCCGGTGTGTCGTGGCTCGCCTTCACAAGCTGCTCGCCGTTGGGCGCATAGACCACGCTCGCGCCCCAGAACCTCAAGTCTTCTTCACGGCCAGTACGGTTCACCGCCACGACGAACACGCCATTGGCGATCGCGTGGCTCCTGAGCATCGTGTCCCAGGCTTCATACTGCTCGCGGTGCAGTGATTCCTCGCCGTCGAGCCAGCCGATCGCCGTGGGATAGAAGAGCACCTCCGCGCCGGCCAACGCGGTAAGCCGCGCGGCCTCCGGATACCACTGGTCCCAGCAGACGAGCGGGCCAACCTGCAGTCGGCTCGTCGGCACCGACATGAATCCAGTGTCGCCGGGCGCGAAATAAAACTTTTCGTAATAGTGCGGGTCGTCCGGGATGTGCATCTTGCGGTAGACGCCTGCGGTCGACCCGTCGCGGTCGAAGATCACGGCGGTGTTGTGAAAGAGTCCGTGCGACCGCCTTTCGAACACACTGCCGACGAGCACGACGTCATGCTCTTGGGCCGCCGCCGCCAGCCGCTCGGTGAGTGGACCGGGCACCCCCTCGGCCTCGTTGAACTTCTCATGCTCCTCACGCTGGCAGGGGTACTGTCCCGCGAAGAGTTCCTGCAGGCAGACAACCTCGGCGCCGCCGCGGGCCGCCTCGGCGATGCCGGCGAGGGCCTGGGTGATGTTGTGGTCGCGAGACGTCGTGCAGGCCGACTGCACCAGCCCGATCCGCACGACCGTGCCCGCTGACCCTCTCATCGCGAGACCGTCTCGAGCCGCCCGGCCTCGAGCTTCGCTGCCGGCACGGGAAACTGCTCGGCCAATTCCGCCACGTCGCCCTTCGTCGTCGCGATCACCTGCTCATCGCCGGGCGATTTCAACACGCGGAGGATCCAGGCGGCGATCTGCTTCATTTCAGCCTCGCCCATGCCGCGGGTGGTGAGGGCAGGCGTGCCCAGACGGATGCCGGAGGGGTCCATCGGCTTCCGCTGGTCGAACGGGATCATGTTCTTGTTGCAGGTGATGCCGCAGCGGTCGAGCACTTCCTCGGCCAGCTTGCCGCCAATACCCAGCGGCGTGACATCGACGAGCATGAGATGGTTGTCGGTGCCGCCGCTGACGAGGTTGACGCCACCGGACGCCAGGCATGCGGCCAGCGTTCGCGCGTTGTCGACGACATTCTGGGCATACTGCTTGAACTCCGGCTTGAGCGCCTCGCCAAAGGCCACGGCCTTTCCGGCGATCACGTGCATCAGCGGCCCGCCCTGCGTGCCGGGAAACACCGACCGATCCAGTGCCTTGGCATTCTCAGCGCGGCACATGGCGATGCCACCTCGCGGACCACGGAGGGTCTTGTGCGTGGTGCTGGTCACGAAGTCGGCGACCGGCACGGGATTGTCATGGATGCCCGCGGCGACGAGCCCTGCATAGTGGGCCATGTCGACCAACAGCTTCGCTCCCACCTCCTGGGCGATCTCGGCAAACCGGCCATGCGGAATCTCGCGGGGATACGCGCTCGCTCCGGCCACGATCAGCTTCGGCTTGTGTTCCCGTGCGAGGCTGGCGACCTGGTCGAAGTCGAGCAGTTGGTTGTCGCGGCGGACGCCGTAGTGGACGAATCGGTAGAAGATGCCCGAGCTGTTGAGCTTCATGCCGTGCGTCAGGTGGCCGCCGTGGGCCAGATCGAAGGCCAGCACCGTGTCGCCGGGCTGGATGGCGGTGAGATAGACGGCGGAGTTGGCCTGGCTGCCGGAGTGGGGCTGCACGTTGACATGCTCAGCCCCGAAGAGAGTCTTCAGCCGGTCGCGGGCCAGATCCTCAACCTTGTCGACAAACTCACAGCCGCCGTAGTAGCGGTGGCCGGGGTAGCCCTCGGCGTACTTGTTGGTGAGCACGCTGCCGACCGCCTGCATGACGGCGGGGCTCGTGAAGTTCTCGCTGGCGATCATCTCCAGTCCGTCCTGCTGCCGGGTCTGCTCAGCAGCCATGGACGACCACACCTCGGGATCATCCTGCTCGACGAAATTGGGCGTGCCGTTCATGGGTGTTCTCCTCGCGGGGACGGAGGGCTGCAGCGGGGTGGGAAGTGAATTGTGGGCATCGGCGGCGAGGGCGTCAACGAAGTGCTGCGGCGGCCGCGGCGACCCGCTGTTGGCCCGGGCAGTGCTGCTGATTGACGACGCCTCTCAAGAGCCTTATTACAAGGCCCTGATGAGAGGGCCCTCGGATCTCTGGCGGTCCGCCATGGCCGCTTGCCTTTCCCGGGAGTCGATCATGTCCAAGTGGCCCGTGCATGCCCACATCGACGGTCCCATCGTCATGATCGGCTTCGGCTCGATCGGCCGTGGCACGCTGCCGCTGATCGAGCGCCATTTCACGTTCGACCGTTCACGATTCGTGGTGATCGATCCCGATGACAGCAATCGAGGGATCCTCGACAAGCATGGCATCCGGTTCATCCACCAGGCGGTCACCCGCGACCGCTACCGGCATCTTCTCGAGCCCCTTTTGACGGCCGGCGGCGGCCGCGGCTTCTGCGTGAATCTGTCGGTCGACACCTCCTCGCTCGACATCATCCGGCTCTGTCGGGAACTCGGGGCTCTCTGCATCGACACCGTCGCTGAACCGTGGCCCGGCTTCTACTACGATCGTAGCGCCGATCCGGAGGCTCGCACGAACAATGCCCTGCGAACGACTGTCCGCGACGAAAAAGCCCGTCATCCCGGCGGTACCACTGCCGTCTCCTGCTGCGGGGCCAACCCGGGCATGGTCTCCTGGTTCGTCAAGCAGGCGCTCGTGAATCTCGCGCATGACACCGGCCACCGGTTCGTGGAACCGGCAGCCGACGATCAGCTCGGCTGGGCAACGCTGATGAGCGGCCTCGGCGTGAAGGGCATTCACATCGCCGAACGCGACACGCAGCGGTCGAAGCAGCCCAAGCCGATGAACACGTTCGTCAACACCTGGTCGGTCGAGGGTTTCCTCTCGGAGGGCATGCAGCCAGCCGAACTTGGCTGGGGCACCCACGAGCGGTGGCTTCCCGAGAACGGACGACTCCAGACCTTCGGTTCGAGGGCGGGCGCCTATCTGCTGCAGCCCGGCGCCAACACGCGTGTGCGGTCCTGGTGCCCGACACCCGGCCCCCAGTATGGCTTTCTGGTCACCCACAACGAGTCGCTCTCGATCGCCGATTACTTCACGCTTCGCGACGGCGACCGGGTCGTCTATCGCCCGACGTGCCACTACGCCTACCACCCGTCGAACGACGCCGTGCTCTCGCTGCACGAACTCTTCGGCCGCGCTGGCGAGCGGCAGGAGACGCTCCACATCCTCGGCGAGGACGAGATCGTCGATGGCAGCGATGAGCTGGGTGTGCTCCTCTACGGCCACGAGAAGAACGCCTACTGGTACGGCTCGCAGCTGTCGATCGACGAGGCTCGTGACCTCGCCCCGTATCAGAACGCCACCGGTATGCAGGTCACATCGGCCGTGCTGGCCGGAATGGTGTGGGCCCTTGAGAATCCCCAGGCCGGCATCGTCGAGACCGACGAGATGGACTTTCGCCGATGTCTGGCGGTGCAACGGCCCTACCTCGGCCCGGTGACCGGTCACTACACCGACTGGACGCCGCTGGCCGGCCGCCCGGGGCTCTTTGCCGAGGACATCGACCCCACCGATCCCTGGCAGTTCCGCAACGTCCTCGTGCACTAGATACACGCGAAACATGGCATCCTGCCATTTTCGCTTGGCGACCGCAGGTCGCTGGTGCTGCGCATGGCATCCTGCCGTGCGCAGAAGACTGCCGGGAGGGGATGCTCATGCCCTGAGAGCCGGCGTTGCTGACAAGCGCAGGCAGGATGCCGAAGCGCAGTCAGCATCGAGGGAGCGAAGGACAGGATGTCCGTAGCGAACGTCCGGCGACGGGGCATGGGCATCCCCGCTGCCACTGCCGCTAGTCGAGCAGGAGCGGCTCGGGCATGAAGGTCACGATCGGGATCAAAAACGAGAGCACACCCAACACCGTGCGAAAGAGACCCAGCGGCCGGCCGTCATGGCGGATCGGCGGATGATCGGTGCCCAGCAGCGTCACGATCACCACCATCGCCACCCAATTGGTGCGGCCGAGGATCACGATCGCGGCAATCGAGGCGATGAGCACGCTCCGGGCGATCCAGTGGGCCCGCCGGCCAAAGATCGCGTAGCTCACATGTCCGCCATCGAGTTGGCTGATCGGAATCATGTTCAGTCCGGTCACCAGCAACCCCACCCAGCCCGCCATGAAGAGCGCGTTGGGGGCGATGGTCCCATCGGCGGCGATGTCGGGGCGGACCAGCCCGAGGATGCCGCGAGCCAAGGGTGGCAGGGCGAACGGGCTGTGCCTGACGGCCTCGCCCGTGAGCAGTCCGACCGCGAGGATGGGGAGTGCGACTACGAGCCCGGCCAGCGGCCCGGCGATCGCGATGTCGAAGAGCTGACGACGGCTGGCCCGGGAGCCCTCCATGCCGATCACGGCCCCCATCGTGCCGGTGAGCAGCACGGGCACCGGGATGAAGAACGGCAGCGTGGCCGGAATCCGGTGTCGCCAGGCCGCAATGAAGTGCCCCGCCTCATGCGCTCCGAGTACGGTCAGCACCGCCACCATATAGACCAGCCCTCGCTGCCAGTGTTCCGTCACCTGCAGGCCAAACTGGTCGTCGAACCCAAGCAGTTCGGCCTGCCAGCCAGACACGCCAGCCGCAAAGGTGGTGATGCAGGTGAGCAGAAAGAGCAGCGCCTGCAGCAGGATGCGGGGGGGCCGCGTCGCCGTAGACGCCATGGGAGACGGCGGTGGGCCTGGGTCAACATCGGTGGGTAGCGGCTGCATGGAGTGTCCTCGCCTCAGGCCGCCCCGATCTCCCACGAACCCTGGCACGGGCCGCGGGCTTGCCTGGTGCGCATAGCGTCATCGCAACCCATGCCTGCACTGAGGCCACGATTACCGACGGCCTTGCGAGGCTTCGACGGATACCGGATTCTATCAGGCGATCGTGTCGACGAACGAGCCGAGTCGGATGGAGAGCCAATGACCGACGGAAAAGCACCCGGGCTGGCCGAGACCGGCGGCAAGGTCTGTTTCGCCGCGGCGACATTCCTTTCGGCTGCCCTGCTGTTCATGGTGCAGCCGATGGCGGGCAAGATCCTGCTCCCGCTGCTCGGCGGTAGCCCCGCCGTGTGGAACACCTGCATGGTGTTCTTCCAGCTGGTGCTGCTCGCAGCCTACGGCTACACCCATGTTCTCGCGACACGGTTTTCAGCGCGATCGCAGATCTTCCTCCATGTTGCCATCCTGTTGATCGTTGCCAGCCTCCCGCCGCCGCCGATCGATGTTGGTGCGCCCGGCCCCGCGGATGGACAGCAGGGCTGGCTGCTCAAAACGCTCACCCTCACCGTCGGCCTGCCCTTTTTCGCGATTGCAGGGCTGTCGCCGCTCCTGCAATCGTGGTTTTCCCGGATGGCATGGCGGGGAAGCCGCGATCCGTATCCTCTCTACGCAGCCAGCAATACAGGCAGCATCGCCGGCCTGCTTGCCTACCCGCTCGTCATCGAGCCATGGCTTACCCGGAGCGGACAGTTCGCCATGTGGACCTGGGGATTCCGGCTCCTCACGGTCGTGGTCGGGGTGTGTGGATGGTTGTTGGCCACACGCGGCGCCGATCCAGAGATGGCACGTGGCGGTGGGGAATCGCAGGCGAAGACCGAGTGCAGCCTCTCGCAACGTGCGTTCTGGTGTCTGCTGTCAGGGGTGCCGTCCAGTCTGGTCCTCGGCGTCACCCAACTCCTGGCGACGGACGTGGCGTCGATACCGCTTCTGTGGGTGATCCCCCTGACGCTCTATCTGGGCACCTACGTGCTGGCCTTCTCGCCGCGCATCCAACTCACCTCGCGGACCTGGGGTCGGCTCGCCGTGCCGACCATGGTGGGTGTTGTCTGGATCATGCTCAGTGGCATGGTCACGCCGCTCTGGTTCGTCGTCTCCCTGCATCTCGCCAACTTCTTCATGGTGGCCATGTGCTGCCACAAGCGTCTGGAGGAATCCCGCCCGGCAGCCGATCAACTGACGGCGTTTTACTTCTGCATCTCGCTCGGCGGCCTGATCGGCGGCTTGTTTTCCACGCTGATCGCTCCTCGCATCTTCGATACCATTGCCGAGTATCCACTGGCTCTGGGCGCCGCGTGCCTGCTCCGACCGACCGGGCCGGCAAAGCCGGACGGCACGCGGGCCGCATGGCGTCGCTGGCTGCTGCCGGCATGCCTTGGCGTAGCGGTGGTGTGGGTGCTGCCCACGCTGCATGCTTGGCTGAAATACGGTGGCCTCGACCTGCTCTCGTCATCGAGCGCCGCAGCCGCAGCAGTGATCAGCACCCTCACGCCACAAGGCATTGCCTACGCCGCGACCGTCTTGATTCCGTGTGCGGCACTGGTGGCATCGTTACGCTGGCGAGGTGGCCAGGTGTTCGCTGTTCTCGTGACCGCGTTGACGCTGGCGACCACCTTTTTTGGCGTGGGTCGGACACTGCATCGCGAGCGAACGTTTTTTGGAGTGCTGCGGGTCAGCGACAGCCTGTCGGGCCAATGGCACGTGCTGACTCACGGCTCGACCACGCATGGCATCGAATCCACGACGGGTTCGAAACGGCTGATGCCAACGGCCTACTACCATCCCACAGGCCCCGTCGGCTCCCTCGTCCGTGCACTGCATGCCGAACAGCATTTCGGGAAGTTCGCGGTGGTAGGCCTCGGGGTCGGAACACTCGCGGCCTACTGCGTTCCCGGCACGGAAGCCGATTTCTTCGAGATCGATGACGCTGTCATTCGAATCGCCGAAAATCCGGCTTTCTTCAGCTATCTGACCGACATGCGAAACCGTCCTGACACAGTCATACGCACCCACCACAACGACGGTCGGCTGGGCATGGCGGAGATGCCGGACGATACGTTCGACTTGGTTGTGATCGACGCCTTCTCTTCCGATGCAATTCCGACGCACCTGATCACCCTCGAAGCCGTCGCCATCTACGCGAACAAGTGCCGGCCCCATGGCATCCTGGCATTCAACATCAGCAATCGACATTTCGAACTGCGACCGGTGCTCGCGGATGTCGGTGCGTCTCTTGGCATGACGGTCGGCTTCATGCTGGACACCAGCATTGCACCGGCCGATCGTGCCGATGGCAAACACGCGTCTCTGTGGGTGGCATTGACGCGAACGCCCGAGGGATTTGCGAGCCTCGTTCGCGAAAACCCTGCCTGGCAACCATTGCATGGCACGCCCCAGGGCCCCCTCTGCTGGACCGACGACTATTCGAGTGTGTTGGGCGTGTTGCGTTGACCCTCGCTGGATGAGGGCGCGGGGGCTGCTACCCCGCCGCATCTGCCGTAGGCACGGGCAGCGGGCTGGGCTCAAAGCCGCCGAACAGCGGGGCGATCAACCCCGGAATACAGGTTTTCGAACGGGACTGGTAAGCTCTGAGCAGTGATCCTCCGTACGGAGCTACGGAGGGGGTGATGAGGTGCTCGCACCGCATGCCACACCGGAATCAAAATAGCCCGCTGGTTCGCAAGGAACTCTCCATGTCATTCCTGACTGTCTGCGGTCGTAGCCTGCACAAGACGGTACATGCGTCGGCAGTCAAGGCGGTTCGCCTCGTGGTCGCCGGACTCATTGCCGGGAACCTCTTCCTGGCAGGGGGCAGCCTCACCGCCGCCCGCGGCGACGAGCGGACGGTGCTGGCCGTCGTCACGGCCGACAGCTACGCCGATCTCAAGCAGCAGGCCGGCTGGCTGGGAACGCAGGTCGGCCAGCCCGGTCTGGCGGGGATGCTCGAATCGGTGCTGCTGATGGCCACGCAGGGCCGCGGGCTGGCCGGGCTCGACGTCAAGCGGCCGCTGGGCGCGGTGGTCACGACCGACGGCGGCGACCTCGCTGTCCACGGCTTCCTGCCGGTCAAGAGCCTGGACAAACTGCTCGATTCGCTCCAGGCCGTCACCGGCCCCACGCAGCAGTCGGGCAACACACGCAGCCTCACCCTGCCGAGCGGCATTGCCCTCGATCTCGTGGAAGAGAATGGCTGGGCGATCGTGTCGCCGCAGGGCATGGACGTGGAGGCGGTCGATCCCGCACCGCTGTTTGCACCGCTGGCGGAGAATTACACGCTCGGCATCGAACTCTTTCCGCACCTGCTGCCAGACGCGCTTCGTCAGCAGCTCCGCATGCTCATCGAACAGGGTGCCGCCGCTGCGGGCGAACAGGGGCAGCAACTGGACGGCCGGGCGGTTGCCGCCGCGGTCGACGGTCTGGCCAACACCGAGTCGCTGGCGGTCGGCATCGCCATCGATAGCGACAATGGCCAGTTGTTTCTTGAGAACCGCACCATCGCGGTACCGGGTTCGCCGATGGCCCTGGCCATGCAGGGGGCCGACAAGGGGCAGCTGAGCGTGCCGATGCCGCCGGCCGCCGACGGCAGCCGGCCCGCGATCACCGCACACGTCGTGCAGTCGGTTCCGGAGGCATCCCGCCGCGACGCGATTGCCATGCTCGAACAGGCCCTGCCCGCCACCAGCAACGATCCGCTCACGAAAACGTTGGCCCTGCTGCTTCGCGAGACGATCGCGTCGGTGCTGGCCACCGGCGGCATCGATGCGGCGGCCTGCGTCGACCCCGTTGACGTCGCCAAGAACGTTGCCCAACAAGATGGCAGCAAGGCCTTGCCGGCCGTGACGGCAGGCATTCGAGTGAAGGACGGTGCCGCCCTTGAGACCCGCATCAAGCAGACGTTCGGCGGACAAAACGGCGGCAAGCCACTGCTGCCCCCGGGCGTGAAGATCGCCTTCGACTCGGGCAAGGTAGGCTCCACGAATCTGCACACGATCACCGTTGACGTCAGCGGCACCGAGGCCGCCGAGCGGCTTGGCGACGCGGTCGACGTGACGCTCGCCGTCACTCCGGAATACGCCTTCCTGATGGCGGGAGGCGATCCAAAACAGCGACTGACGACCGTGGTCGGCCCCACGGGCAAGGCGGATTCAGAGGCCAAGCCGATCGTGGGCGTTGATATGTCGGTGAGCCGACTGTTGGCACCGATGCTGGCGGAATTCGGGATCCTTCCCACTGACTCGCCCGCCGCTGAGGAAGAGACCGGCAACGATCGCAAGGGTGGCGATGTCACGCTGCTCATCCGGCCAATCGATCGGGGCCTGGCCACGCGGCTGTCGGCCGATGCCACGGCGCTTCGG
>Ga0214921_10008691_pt1 | contig 13074 bp, 12 predicted proteins | sample LL1505_MetaG_FD_177992 | JGI IMG/M metagenome (GOLD analysis project Ga0214921, IMG submission 177992) | Freshwater microbial communities from Lake Lanier, Atlanta, Georgia, United States - LL-1505 | ecosystem: Environmental > Aquatic > Freshwater > Lake | place: USA: Georgia | collected... | reverse complement strand
CGAAGTACTGAAGGCCCGATCTGATCGGGGCAGAGGAAGACGTAGGCGCCGGGCGTAGCACCTGCCAAGGCCTCTGCAACTTGACCCGCTTGAGTCCGTTGTACAGTGCGACCCCACTTGTCGGTCCACAACATTCCAGTGGAAAATACGAGAATCACCAGAAAAATAAGAAATGGGCGATTCAGAACCATAATTCCTCTCGCGAGGAGCAACGCTACCGGGATGACAATCACCGAAGCGTATCGAGGCGCAAATGTCGTTCCGCCAAAATGACTCGCGAGGAGACCTAACAGCATGGTGCCAAAGGTGACTGCGACCAAAAAGCGAGCATCCTTTGGGATACGGAAGTCAAACGTCATCAAATGACGCGTCGTCATCACTACCGCAAAGGTGCCGATAAGCAGAAGTCCGACGGCAAAATAAAGGTTGAGTTGGTGATGCAAAGACGGCGTATGGTGCTGGCGACTCTGATTAACTACGAGCGAGTCGATCCAACTGAAGAACTGAAACAAAGCGGGTGGTGGGGACCACGGGGTCCCAGTATGCAATCTCTGCTCATTAAAAATCGGCAACCAGGGCAGCCATAAAACACCACCTCCCAAGATGGCGAAAAGCTTCAACCTGGCTGATCGCCCGAATGATCGAGTGCGCCACACTTGCACTCCGACAACTACAAAGAGCACTGTGACCAGGTATAACGACCAGTAGTGAGTGTAGAAGAGCAGCGCGATCAGACTCATGGCCATAGCGGTCCGAGTTCGCGACTTAGTTTCCCAATCTCCGCTCCAAATGAAGAGCAGCAATGCCGATTCCAGCATCACGAGCGAATACATTCGGGCCTCTGTACCGAAATAGACGCCGTACGGCAGGACTGCCAAGATTGCAGTACCCACGAATGCCTCTTTCAGACCCCAAAGGCGGCGCGCGAGCATGAATGCTGCGACGAGTCCCAGAACTGAGAACACACCTGAAAGCGATCGAACCGCGGCATCCGTGTCGCCAAACAGGGCAATCCAATAGTGGAGAAGGAAGTAGTACAGGGGTGGTGCGCCATCATTCCGAAGATGGCCAACCAGCTGGCCGACTGGAGCACTGGCAATATTGATGCCCAACGCTTCGTCAAGCCACAACTTAGAGCTGGTAGTAAATCGAAGGACTACACCAAAAATTAGGTCCACGGCTACCACGGCGGCAATTCCGAATGGGCTAAGGGCTGTAACGGCTTTCCAGAGTCGCTTCATCAACTTTGAATACTACGGCGTGGCTATGCAACAAAGATGCCACTGAAATTGAGTATTCTCACTACGTCTGAAAGAGGAGCAGTGCTTAAGTACTTCACAAAACGACTAGTTGCGCTGGTGTTGATCATCATCGCGATTTCAATCGGAAGCTTCTACATGATTCACCTGCTTCCTGGCGACCTGGCAACAGTAATTCTTGGGGCCGGAAATACGCCGGAAAACAAGAAGAGGCTATTTGCCCAACTGGGGCTCGACAAAGGACTGGTGGAGCAGTACTTCACCTGGATGAGCCACGTGGTGCAAGGTGATCTCGGAAAGTCCTACATCACGGGTGAATCAATCAATACGTCAATTGCCAAAGCCTTACCGATTGACCTCGAGATGATTGTCATCTCCCAGTTTCTCGCCTTCGCCGCGGCGATACCACTCGCCATGAAGGCCGCCAAGAAGCCAAACGGTCTCTTTGACCGTTTCAGTAATGGCCTGACCTTCGGACTTTTGAGCATCCCCTCCTTTATCATCGTCGTGTACCTGGTGCTTCTCATTGCGATTATGTGGCAGGTTCCCGGAACCGGCCCCGCCAGTTTCACCCGCTTCCCTGATTGGGCTTGGCTGTTTACCGACACTGGGAACTTTTTTACAACTCTTAAAAACAACTTGATGAGCATGCTGATTCCTTCGCTCACGCTCTCTATCGGCTCTTTCGTGGTGTACTTCCGAGTGCTGCGTTCTGACTTAATAGCTACCCTGCAAGAGGAATACATCACCATGGCCCGTTCGAAAGGCCTTTCACGTCGTCGAATTATGTGGCGCCACGCATTCCGTCCATCCTCGATTGCGTTGCTAGGTACCGCCGGTATCAACATTGGCGGCCTAATCGCCGGAGGGTTCGTCGTGCAGTACCTACTCTCGATTCCCGGACTAGGCAGTCTCTTGGTCGCCTCAATTACGCTCCAGGATTACTTAGTTATTCAGAGCACTGTATTTGTTGTTGCCGTAGCTGTCATCGTGATCAACTTCGCCGTTGACTTCATCACTACCCTCGTTGACCCAAGGATTGCCCGTGACTAATACCGAAATTGCAGTAACTCCACCGGAGAGTGTTGTCGAACAGCCAGAGAAGAAGCCGCCGATTGGCATCTTCACCTGGGTGTGTGCGGCGTGGCTCGGCCTAAATGTGCTCGTAGCGGTTCTCGCCCCCCTCTTACCGATACCAGATCCCAACGAAATGATCAGCATGCCTGGCATGGGAATGTCCTTCGACCATTTGATGGGAACAGACGACTTGGGTCGGGACATTTTTGGACGCTTGGCCTGGGGGTCGCGAATCTCCCTCGGCGTTGGCATTGGCTCGATGGCGATTGCCTTCGGTGTTGGAGGTCCCTTGGGAATGTTGGCGGCATATCGCAGAGGCAAGCTTGATGTCATTACATCGTCGGTGATGTTCACATTTCTGGCGTTCCCGTCAATCATTGCCATTATTGCGATTCTCTCCTTTTGGACTCCAAGGTCGCTCAGCAAAATCATCGTCGTTATTGGAATCTCCTCGATCCCCCTTGTTTATCGTGTTATGCGCGCCGCAGCGCTGAGCGCTGGAAGCAAGGAATACGTGACGGCCGCTCGTGTACAAGGAGCAAAAGACCGTCGGATAGTCTTCCGCGAGCTGCTACCAAACGTCGCTCCTACGGGGCTTTCCTTCCTGCTCTTTGGTATTGCAACTGTCATTGCCCTTGAAGGTGTACTGGCTTTCTTGGGACTTTCGATCGCACCAGATGTGGCTCCTTCGTGGGGAAACATGATTAATGACGCTCGTCAGTCTCTAAACGCCATCCCCAGAAACTGGCCGCTCATCGCTTTTCCATCAATAATCCTGTGCGCCTTCATTCTGGCCCTGAACTTTGTCGGAGACCGACTCCGCTCCTACTTCGACGTGACTGAGGTGAAACTGTGAGCCAAGAGAATCACTCAAACGATCAGACTTCTGTGGGCGATCTTCTCGTTGTCGAAAACCTAACGACGACGTTCAATACGGCTCGTGGTCCACTACCGGCTGTAGGTGGCGTTAGCTTTCGACTTGGACCTAACGAAACCTTGGGCGTCGTAGGTGAGTCAGGTTCAGGCAAGACAGTACTGAGCCGCACCATCATGGGGCTGCAACCACGCACCAATGTTGAGGTTGGCGGCTCCGTCTTGCTCGACGGTCATCAGATTGTTGGAGCGACCGACGAGGAGCTTCGAGACATTTGGGGCACCAAGGTTGCAATGATCTTCCAGGACCCCATGACGTCGCTTAATCCAGTCACCAAAATTGGTAAGCAGATCGGGGAATCACTTCGAGTCCGTCTGGGTATGAATAAGGACGAGGCGAAGGCTCGGGCCATCGAACTGCTTGAACTCGTGGGTATACCCTCCCCAGAAGAGCGCTACGAGGCCTACCCCACCCAACTCTCCGGTGGAATGCGCCAACGAGTCATGATTGCCATCGCGCTGGCCGGAAACCCTACGCTGCTTCTAGCTGACGAACCAACAACCGGACTTGACGTCACCATCCAAGCCCAGATTCTCAATCTCCTCGACGAGCTCCAACTCAAAATGAAGATGAGCGTCATCCTGGTAACGCACGACCTCGGGGTCGTGGCGACTCGTACCGACCGCATCATCGTTATGTACGCCGGTCGTGTTGTTGAAATGGGAACGACCAAGGAAGTCTTCAGGGACCACCGAATGCCGTACACGCGGGCGCTCTTGGAGTCGACACCTCGAATTTCCAATCCGAGTCACACACGCCTGCAAACGATTCCCGGCCGGCCGCCAAACCTTCTCAAGTTGACTGAAGGGTGCGCCTTTGCGCCGCGTTGCAGTCGTGCTACAGATCGATGCAGCAAAGAGCGACCAAGCCTAGAGCCAACCGGCAATAGCGGTCACTACTTCGCGTGCTGGAACCCTTTGGATCCACAGAGCGCCCCAGTGAAGATCACTACAGGCTCCATCAAGGAATTTGGAGAAGACAATGTCTGAGTCGAAAAAGAAGGTCGTCCTATCCGTTAAGGATCTCGAAGTTACCTTTCGCAAAGGTCGTCAGCGCGTCAGTGCTGTGGCCGGTATTTCCTTCGATCTATACGAAGGTGAAACCCTGGGGCTCGTTGGTGAGTCTGGCTGCGGAAAGTCGACGACTGGTCGCGCCCTCATGCAGATTGTTCCATCGACCGGTGGACAGATCTTTGTAGATGGCGATGAGCTGACGAGCCTGAAGAAGGACGAGGCTCGCAATCTGCGACGCAAAATGCAGATGATTTTCCAAGACCCAATTAGCTCGCTTAACCCCCGCCGTCGCGTGAAGGATATTGTTGCGGAACCGCTCGACTGCTGGAAGACAGCCAAGGGCGAAGAGCGCGATGCGATAATTTCAGACTTGCTAAATAAGGTTGGTATTGACCCCGCGGTCTACGGCAATCGATATGCCCGCCAGTTTTCAGGTGGTCAGTGTCAGCGCATTTCAATCGCCCGATCCCTAGCGATGCGGCCGCGACTCCTAATTTGTGACGAAGTGGTATCGGCTCTGGACGTCTCAATCCAAGCTCAGATTTTGAACCTCCTTGAGGATCTAAAGCAGGAGTATGGCTTAACCATGCTCTTCATTGCTCACGACCTCGCGGTTGTGAAGAACATCTCGGACCGGGTGGCCGTTATGTATCTAGGCAAGCTCTGCGAGATTGGCCCTAGCGATACCCTGTACGACAGGCCAGCGCACCCCTACACCGAATTCTTGCTGGGAGCCGCTTTAGAGGCTGACCCCGACATTGTCCAGAGCAGCGCCACCCTTGGGGGCGAGCCGCCGAGTCCATTGAATCCTCCGAGTGGATGTCGCTTTCGGACCCGCTGCCCTTTCGCCACAGAGAAGTGCGCCGCCGAGGAGCCGCAACTACGCGACATCGGTGACGGCCACCAAGTGGCTTGCCACTTCCCTCTCGTCGGATCACATCAGTAATTCGCTATAAAAAAATGCCCCCGACCGTTAGGTCGGGGGCATTTTGCTTTGAATCTCTACTCAGCGACTGGCGCCTCTTCGGTCGTGCCCTCAACTGCGGGGGCCTCCACTGCGAACTCAGCCCATGCGGCCTGAGCCTCAGTCTCAGGGGTGAACTCGCCGTAGTTGATACCACCGATGTAGTTACCTTCAGCGTCATAGGCGTGAGACCCGAAGGCTTCACGATATTCTTCTGACACTTCACCGCCGTCGGCAGCACCCTTGATGGAGAGGCTGATGCGACGACGCTGGGTGTCGAGTTCGATGATCTTGACCCACAGCTCTTCGCCTACCGCGACAACCTGGTCTGGAGACTCGACGTGGTGTGCGGCAATTTCTGAGATGTGTACGAGACCTTCAATGCCTTCGCCCACTTGGACGAACACACCGAAAGGAACGAGCTTGGTGATGCGTCCGTAGACCAGCTGGTTAACAGCGTGTCCGTCCGCAAACACCTGCCAGGGATCGCTCTGCGTCTTGCGGAGCGACAGGCTGATGCGTTCCTTGGAGTAGTCAACTTCCATAACCTCGACTTCGACCTCATCACCAACAGCGACAACTTGGCTGGGGTGTTCGATGTGGTTCCAGCTGAGCTCGGAGACGTGAATCAGTCCGTCCATACCACCAAGGTCCACGAAGGCACCGAAGTTGACCACGGATGAAATGTGACCACGGCGGCGCTCGCCAGGCTTGAGGTTGGTAAGGAAGTCGCCACGCTGCTCCTTCTGGCTCTCTTCCAGCCAAGCACGGCGTGAAAGAACCACGTTGTTACGGTTTCGATCGAGTTCGATAATCCGCGCTTCCACGGTCTTGCCGATGTAGGGCTGGAGGTCACGAACGCGACGCTGCTCTACGAGCGATGCGGGCAGGAAGCCTCGGAGGCCGATGTCTACGATGAGACCGCCCTTAACAACCTCGATAACGAGACCAGAAACGACTTGGTTGCGGTTCTTAAGGTCTTCGATGTTGGCCCACGCCTTTTCGTACTGAGCGCGCTTCTTGGAGAGGACCAGGCGGCCCTCCTTGTCTTCCTTTTGGAGGACGAGGGCTTCGATCTCTTCGCCGATTGTGACAATCTCTGAGGGATTGACATCGTTACGAATTGAGAGTTCGCGGGAAGGAATTACACCTTCGGACTTGAACCCAATATCAAGGAGCACTTCATCGCGGTCAATTTTGACCACGGTGCCCTTTACGAGGTCACCATCTTCGAATTCCAGAATGGTGTCGCCTACAACTGAGGCTAGATCCGTTCCAACCATGTTGTCTTCAGTGACAACCCGGGGAACGTAGTTGCCTTCGGAGTCGAAGGTTCCCATTGGGACCTTCGAAAGAAGGCCGGAAATTTCAGTCATTACAATCCTTACAGCTTGGCCACACCGGGACCGTCTCGGCTACAGAGCTGAACTACCGGCGTCAGTTCAGAACTGCCACTCTACCAGCGCTTTCGGGTCTATTTCGCCGTGGACCAGTTCGTGCCCCAGTTAAGCGAGATCTCCAAGGGCACCGACAGGCTGGCCGCTCCGGTCAAAGCAGATCGCACAATTTCAGCCACAACCTCATGTTCGGATTTTGGCGACTCAACGACTACTTCGTCGTGCACTTGAAGCACCAATCTTGACTCCAAACCGGCCGCAAGAAGCCCCTGATCAAGCCGGACAAGGGCGTATTTGAAGATATCGGCCGCAAGCCCCTGAATGCCGGCATTCATGGCCTGGCGCTCGGCAGCCGCCTTTTGGGGCCCGACGGCCGTAGCCAGGTCCGGGAAAGGTCGAATACGGCCAAATTCGGTGCGTGAAAATCCCTGGGTCCGGACTTCGCGAACTGCTCGCTCTGTATACGCCTTGAGACTTGGGAAGCCCTCAAAGTACTGATTCATAATGGCCTTGGCCTCGCCTACAGAAATACCGAGGCGCTGCCCCAGCCCGAAGGCCTCCATGCCGTAGGCCAGACCGTACGAGACGGCCTTAGCCTGCTCGCGCTGGTCTTTAGTGACGGCGAGTATCTCGGTCCCAAAGACGACCGCCGCAATGGCGGTGTGAACGTCCTGGGAGCTTTCAAAGGCCTGCAGCAGACCAGGATCTTGTGACAGGTGAGCCAGAATACGGAGCTCAATCTGGTTGTAGTCAGCCACAAGGAAGCTCCAACCTTCTCGAGGTACGAAAGCGGTCCTTAGACGGCGCCCCTCTTCGCTGCGTACTGGAATGTTGTGGAGATTAGGAGCCTCAGAGGAGAGACGGCCGGTACGGGCCACAGTCTGATGAAACGTGGCGTGGATTCGATCGTCGCTCGCCACCGTGGCAATCAACGGAGCCCCATATGTACCGCGGAGCTTGTCTAGTTCTCGAAAACGCAGAATCTCAGGGACGATGACATGCTCATCAACGATGGCCTCAAGGCTCGAAGCATCGGTCGAAAAACCTGATTTGATCTTCTTGGTTGGGGTTAGGCCAAGTTCTTCAAACAAAACAGTTTGCAGCTGCGCTGGTGAATTGACTTTGAACTCATGTCCCGCGATCTCTTGAATTTTGGCGTCCAGTCGTGTCACTTCTTGGCCAAAACCATCAGCGATCGAAACGAGCAAGTCTCGATCAACGCGTATCCCCAGGACCTCCATGCGAGCGAGCACTGAGACGAGAGGAAGTTCGATATCGAAATAGACGCGGCCTAGCTGGTTCTTCTCGATCTCTACCTGCAAGGCATCGTTGAGCTGAATGGTGTGCGCCAAACGAGAGATCAGGATCTCATCTGAACTTTCGGTGTCGAAAAGTGAGGCGGGGGCGGAAGGAGCCTCAATACCCAGATGCTGACCACTCAGTGATTCGAGGGTGTACGACCCCGAAGCGGAGTCGATCAGATAGCCGGCAATCGTCGTGTCCCAGAGCGGCGGGGCCGGAATGAAGCCCATCTCTCCGAGTGTTCGGTATAGCCCCTTGAGATCGTGCCCTCCGAGTCGGACGTTAGCCACTGCGGGCGCGACGCTGTCTAGGTCACCGACAAAAACTGACGTACTCCGACTGTCGGAAATTGCGATCCGGCTCCCCAGCCAGGCCACAATCGCTCCAGCCTCGAAGTCAAACGGTTTCAAGGTTGAGACAACCTCAAACGACTTCATCGCTGTAGAAGCAACTTCAGCCTTGAATTCTTCGAGCACCTCGGGCTTGCCTAAGAGACCTTCACTAATGAGGCGGTCATAACGTGCCTTCATCGCATTCATCTCGAACCGCTCGAAGAAGGCGTTGATGGCCGCCCGATCCCACGCCCCAAGATGGAATCTTTCAGGCTGAACATCGATTGGCACGGTACGCACTAGCCGCATAACTTCCAAATTCGAACGCGCCAAACCTTCGTTAGCTTCCATATTCTCTCGAAGCTTGGGGGTCATTGAACCGGTCGCGGCGAATATTGCGTCGAAATCGGGGTGTTCGGCGAGCAACTTGGCAGCAGTCTTCTCGCCCACGCCGGGTACTCCCGGCAAATTGTCGGATGGATCGCCCCGTAGGGCCGCGAGCATCGGATACCTCGCTGGCTCCACACCACAGCGCTCGAAAATACCGGCCTCATCGTAAAGGTCGTAGTCAGAAACACCACGCTTGTTGTAAAGCACGCGAACATAGGGGTCTTCCACCAACTGAAACGAATCGCGATCACCGGTCACTACGACCGTCGGTATTTCGTTGTCTCGCCCCCAGGTTGCCAACGTAGCCAGCACGTCATCAGCTTCGAATCCCGGTACGCCAATGACGGGTATGCCAAGCACTTCGCAGAAGTTTCTGATGAGATCAAATTGGTGATCAAGTTCGGCGGGTGTCTCGGCGCGACCACCCTTGTAGTCGATGGCCATTTCGTCACGAAATGTTCCACCAGGAAGATCAAAAGCCACCACCAGCGCGCGGGGTTTCTGAGACTTAATCAATGTATTAAGCATCGACGCGAAGCCGTGGAGAGCGTTGGTGACAAGCCCTTCAGATGTGGCTATCTCAGTGGAAAGTGCATAAAAGGCGCGGAACGCTAGCGACATACCGTCCAGCAGCAAGAGCGGACGTGCGTCTTCCTGGCTACTCAACGTGTGTGCCCGCAATGACTTCTTGAGCCACGTCTCGCATGCGCCGTCGAGACTTCATCGCCGACTGCTGAATCAACTCAAAGGCTTCGCTCTCAGCCAATCCTCTGGTGGTCATCAAGAGCTCCTTGGCCTGTTGGACAATCTCTCTAGTCTCAATCTTGTCATCGACGACTGGCGACACCGGCGACTCGACATTCAGCGGCTCAGGCTTGTTCAGAATAGAAGCCAACTTCGGAAGCAACTCAGCGCTACGAAAGGGTTTAACGAGATACGCCGAGACACCCGCGTCGCGTGCATTTTCGATGAGCTCTCGTTGAGAGAAGGCCGTCAATAGCACCACGGTTGTTGGCAGAGACTGAACGAGACGGGCAACTTCGATTCCGTCAAGTCCCGGCATCTTCACGTCCAGAAGCGCTAGATCGGGGAGTAGATCTCGAATCAAGTCCGCCGCGTCATCGCCTCTCGCCGCCTCGCCGACTACGTCATAACCGGCGGACTCCAAAATCTCCTTCAAGTCCAAACGAATAATCGACTCATCATCTGCAATTACGACACGTGTAGTCACGACACCACCTCGGGCTTCCATTCGATCATCAATTTCTCTAACAAACTCTCTAGGTGGCGCCTTCGAACCTGCTGCTCCATAATCGCAGCCTTAGCGATAGCACACTGCCGCTCAATACCAGATAGTTCAGCTGCCGCTTGCGGAGTCTCGCTCACAAGGGCCCGGACATGAAGGTCCTCACGCATTTCTTCCCATGTTGCCAGCTGCTCAGTGAGGGTGCGAATCTGCTCATCGGCCACGAAAATTCCGCGAGTGGCCTCTTCGACCTGTTTAGCGACCCGCCCCTGCTTCATAGTGCAATTCTACGCTCACGAGCCGCCAAAACTACCGACCACTGACCACTGGTCAGCCAGGACTGCAGTACGTACGGCGTCGAAATCCGATCTCGTCACTACCCCACCGTCAATCAAGATGTCGCTCGGCCCCAATTCGAATTGATTTGCCAATTCCGCGTTTGCGAAGCGGCCGAGTGATGTCTCGAAAAAGCCCCCGATATAGGGAGTTAGCCCCTCGGCTAACGCCTGTTCAATTATCGTTCGGGCAATCGAGCGACCACCAACCCTGGCCGGTTTTACGCAAACAACTGAGGCAGCGGCATAACGCACCACGTTTCGAATGTCCTGCATTGAACGTATGGACTCGTCAAGAGAGAGGCGAATTCCAGAGTCCTGGAGCTCGTAGTGAGCGGTGTAGTCCCCCACTCTGCCGATTTGCTCCACAAACGAAACTTCCGTGTGCACAGAGGCCAACGCGACGTGTTCGAGCACCTGTGCATTCGTTGGGCAACTCGCGTTGTAATCAAGCGCAATAGGACAAGACAGCCCTTCGATGGCCTCGAACGCGCTCAGCTCTACTGCCGGACTGACCTTCAGTCGAACGAGCGACACCGCCGAGGTGATGGACGGTATGAACGGCACACCGATAAGCGAACCAGTCGCGATTCCTTGGGATATCGAAAGCGCGCCGTGGTTCGACTGGCGGACCTCGCCGTCGTAGAGTGCCCCTTCAAGCAACGCTGCTGAAGCGCGACTCACCGAATCATTTCCGAAGAGCGCTGGGATTTGCGCCCAGAATGGATGGTGAGCATTGCGAGCCCGTACGCTCAGAAACCGAGGAATCGCGATACGTTCCAGATGTTCGAGTACCTCACCAACTCCGGCATCTCCGTTGATGCTTGCATTTTGAGGAGCGATTTCAGCAACGCCGGTAAAGGTTTCGTCAGAAAGTGTCAGCGCAATGCTCGTGCGAGATTCGTGGGTCTCGACACCCGAATCAATGCTCTGAGGGAATTTCCGTTCAAAAACCGACAACTGAGCCTTCACGAACAGTCACCTTAGAACGAATGCTAACTTTGTGTTCCTGCCCGGATGGCGGAATGGCAGACGCAGGGGACTCAAAATCCCCCGATCGCAAGGTCGTGTGGGTTCAAGTCCCACTCCGGGCACCACTACGGTTATGACTATGTCCCAAATACGAGACAACCACATTGTTGCCCTCTTTCCCGGTCAAGGAGCTTTGACTCCAGAAGCCGGCCTACCTTGGTCGACAACTAAGAGTTGGTCCGTGGTCAAAATCATCTCCGAGGTGACCAATGTTGACGTCTCTCACCTACTACTCACCGCCGACCACGATGAAGTTGTTCGTACGGATAACGCCCAGCTCGCGACATACGCGCTGTCCCTCGTCGGCTGGCACTCATACCTTGCAACAAACAGTCCAGCGGCATACTTTCTTGGTCACAGCCTTGGGGAGTTCTCGGCACTTGTCGCCGCAGGTGTCCTAGACCTCGAATCCGGTGCACGACTTGTCCGTACTCGGGGAGTGGCGATGCAACGAGCGAACGAGTTGCAGCCAGGCACTATGGCCGCACTCATGGGCGGTGACGACGAGGCTCTGGCTCGCAAATTTCAACGGAGAAGGCCAAACCGTAGTCTCTGGCTCGCTCAAATCAATTGAAGAGCTCGCCCAACGCGGTAAGGAGCTGGGTTGGCGACGAGTCACCCGCCTAAATGTTGGAGGAGCTTTTCACTCACCCCTTATGGCCACCGCGCAAGAAGATCTTGACAATGTGCTCGCTGTCACCGAATTTCATGAGACTGACTCACAAATTTTTGCCAACGTTGACGCGACCTTTCGCAACGGGGGAAATGAGTGGCGGAAGCTACTCTCCCGACAGTTGACAGAGCCCGTGCAGTTCTTGCGCTCAGTCGAAGCGATTCCCAGCACCGTAACTCAGACCGTTGAACTACCCCCGGGATCCGTACTCACCGGATTGACGAAACGAATCCGTACATTTGCAGAACAAACACTGGCCCAGCCGCCCGAGGAGCAGTCATGAGTCGAGTCGTCGTCATTACCGGGGCTAGTCGTGGGATCGGGGCGGCGACTGCCTCTGCCTTCGTGGATCTGGGTGACCGGGTCATCACGATGTCTCGAAGCGGTACCGCGCCCGATGGCGTCAGTAAGGCCCTCGCAGTCGATGTAGCGGATGCCGCTGCCCTCAAGACTGCCTGCGATGAAGTTGTGAGTACATACGGACCCATTGAAGTATTGGTGGCCAATGCTGGGATTACCCGTGACGGACTAGCGCTACGGATGTCGCCAGAACAGTGGCGGGAAGTAATGGCGACCAATCTCGACGGCAGCTTTTTTAGCGCCCAAGCCGCGATGGGTTCAATGATCAAAAATCGAAAGGGATCCATTATTTTCATCGGTTCAGTCTCACCATTCCTAGGAATACCAGGTCAAGCGAATTACGCCGCCGCCAAGGCCGGACTGGTGGGGTTGGCGCGCTCGCTGGCCACCGAATTGGCACGTCGAAACATAACCGTGAATGTGATCGCTCCAGGCTTTATTAACACCGAGATGACTGCCGGACTCGAAGCCGGGCTCGAGTCGCTGCTACCTCAAATTCCGGCAGGACGTATCGGCCAGCCTGAAGAGGTGGCCCAGGTCGTTACGTTCCTCGCCTCAGATCAGGCGCGCTACATCACTGGCGCTGTACTTCCGGTGGATGGCGGTTTGGGAATGGGACTCTGACGCTAATTGACCGCTGGCGGAAAGTACGATGAGTTTGAGTAAGGAGCCGTAATGGATCGAGCAGAAGCACTTGAAAAGTTCAACAACCACGCCGCTGATGTACTGGCTGTTGAGATGTCCCAGTTGACCTCGGACG